>Ga0265294_10006291_pt1 | contig 14288 bp, 13 predicted proteins | sample MunlanPumphouse3_FD_192504 | JGI IMG/M metagenome (GOLD analysis project Ga0265294, IMG submission 192504) | Groundwater microbial communities from a municipal landfill in Southern Ontario, Canada - Pumphouse #3 | ecosystem: Environmental > Aquatic > Deep subsurface > Groundwater | place... | reverse complement strand
CAATCAAAAACAGACACTTGTATACTCTGCTTTATGTCTTGTATAAAAATGTGTATGTAAATACCTAAAGATCGCTTCTTGCCTGCTTTTCCCAGAGGCGTTCCTCTCAAAAGCGGGTGCAAAGATAGGGACTATTTTTCAAACCCCAAAACTTTTTGCAAAGTTTTTTCATTTTTCTTTTTCCTTTCCGGAAACCAAATTGAAAGTCAATCTGTTTGGCTCTATGCGTTGTCACTACAACGTTTCGCTCCATTTCCTTTTTATGCGAAAGGGCTACAAAGATAGGAAAGATTATCGATATCTACCAAATATCCGGGCAAATAATTGCAGAAATATTTTCATCTCCCATTTGGAGCAAACAGGCTTCGATACTTAATAAATTCATATCCAAACCAATATTTACTCGGCCAGAATGTGTGAGCTGGTAACCACCTGTGGGGTGACGGCAAAACTCATCTGCTCACCCTCACGTTCAATTCCAATATTAATGGTAAGAGGTGTACTCCAATCAACATACTGGTTGAAACCGAAAAGATAGGAGAACGCAGCCTTGTAGCGTTTGCTATCAGCCATCGCCTGTGATATAGCGTGATAGTTGGCAATATTCCAGAACATACAATCCTTGAACCCATTTGCATCGGTATAACGTGTTTTCTTGTCACGCAGGTGCATCGTCTCCGCGAGGAAGCGGCGATATCCCTCTGTAAGGGCACGTGACGAACTATGGGTAAAAGGCTGGCCCTGAATATTGGTTACCACATCACCCGGCCTGATCCCTGCCTGATGGGCAGGTGAATCAGGATCGACCGACACCACGCTTTTCAGGTCGCTCATATCGTAACCGATGCCGGTATAATGATATTTAAGGTATTTCACCTCGAAAGTAGCATAATTCAGGTTACCCACGTAAGGGAACTTGAGCAGCAACAGTGGCAGATTTAACTCCAGGTAATCGGCCAACGGATAATGTTCCGTGAGACGTTCTTTTACCTCTCCTTCCCAGATCAGGCTCATCTTACCCGGTTCTACAAACTTACGGTCAAAGAAGCGGTACCCAAATTCCAGGTTGAACGCGATATCCTCCACACGTACTGCTTCAGATGGATCGTAGAGGGGTAAACGAACCGTTCTGTGGTTGCGGGAATCAAAACGCCACACCGGTTGGTAGCTGCCCAGTGTAGCCGACTCCGGCCTGAAAAGAGAGTTGCCCTCATAACTGTAGTAGGTCTGAATGATAAAGTCGGGGTCCACCGGGTCATGTGTCAGCCCCTTCTCGGTGAGCACCCGGAGAAAGATTGCATTGATTCGCTCATCCAGTTCCCTTGTTGCCTCGTCGGTTGGGGCAAAACCGAATGTACGATAACGATAGTATAGCGCTTCCTCATTTTTTTGGGTCTTCACAGGAATGATGAACCGGCGATCCTGCACATCTTCCAAGCTGTAGAAGGCAAATACCGGTGCCAGCTGTGCCTCGCTGATGGCGTTGGGGTGACGGCACTCTTTTCTGAAGGTGATCTCCTTGAAAGCATGTTCGAAATTGCGGATAGCAAGCGTCACCTCGATGTCATTTTCGGCAAACCAATTCATTAGTGTCTGGTGCGACTGACGATAGGTGCCATGACCATTTACCGACAGTAGGATATCGTTCAGCTTCAATCCGGCCCGCTCAGCAGGAGATCCCGGAGTGATGTGTACCACCACCGGTTCACGGTAACCCCAGCTCTTGTCGTTACTGATCTCAAATGCAAAACCCAACATACAGGTTGGCCCCTTATCCTGTCCCCAAACAGATCCGGCAAACAGGAGGAGAATCCAGACAATGTGAACAATTCGCTTCATGAACAATACGTTTTATTATGTATAGAGGAGTGACAAAGATATGTTTTTTTTTTCAAAATTTCTGTCAGCGGCCTATTTTGAAGGAGAAAAGAGAGCGATGTCTCTGCAAAATCTTTATCTTTGTCCAATCCGATTATACAGATAAAACAAATAACTATGATCATTGACAACCTGGTAAACGCTGCCCGTTATTTTCAGCTGCATCCCTTGTTTGAAAAGGCTTTCGATTACCTCAATCAGCTCGATTTGGATGGAGTCGAAACAGGAACCACCGAGATCGAAGGCAATCAGCTGAAGGTATCTGTAGTGGAAACGAAGCTGAAACCGGAAACGGAAGCACGTTTGGAAACGCACCAGAAGTATATCGATATTCAGATTCCCCTATCCTGTGCGGAGAGTTACGGCTGGCGGTCACTCTCCTCGCTCCGGGATTCTGAAACAGGCTATCATGAAGCCAATGACATTGAGTTTTACCACGACCGGCCCACAACATGGATAACCCTACAGCCAGGTGAGTTCGTTATCTTCACTCCCGAGGATGGGCATGCCCCCTTGGTGGGAGAAGGCAATATCAGAAAAATCATCATCAAAATTGCTGTGGTATAACAGCCAATCAAATTGCCATGCTGGACATCATCAAGAATGATCCCTGGCTGTCCCCCTATGAAAAGGCTATTGAAGGACGCCACACCTATTACCTGAAACGTTTGTCCGATCTCACACAAGGCGGTAGGATCACCCTTTCCGACTTTGCATCGGGATATCTCTGGTTTGGGTTGCAACGTACCCGGGAGAGCTGGGTGTTTCGTGAGTGGGCGCCGAACGCCACCGAGATCTTTCTGGTGGGAACCTTTAACCAGTGGCAACGGATGGAGTCCTTTCGTCTGAAAAGACAGGAAGGGGGCGTCTGGGAGGTAGAGATCCCGGCAGAAAGAATCCATCATGGCGATCTTTATAAGTTGCAGGTCTCATGGCAGGGTGGAACGGGAGAGCGGATCCCTGCCTGGGCAAAAAGGGTTGTACAAGACGAAAGGACCACTCTCTTCAGCGCCCAGGTGTGGGAGCCGGATCTGCGTTACCAATTCATATACAACGATTTCAGACCGGAAACCTCTCCCCTGCTGATTTATGAAACCCATGTAGGCATGTCGACCGGCGATGAAAGAGTTGGCACTTACAACGAATTCCGGGAGAAGGTATTGCCACGGGTAAAGGAAAACGGCTACAACGCAATTCAGGTCATGGCCATCCAGGAGCATCCCTATTACGGATCATTTGGTTACCATGTCTCCAGTTTCTTTGCACCCTCCTCCCGCAACGGCACACCCGAAGAGCTGCGCGAGCTGATTGACACTGCCCACGGTATGGGTATCGCCGTCATCATGGACATTGTCCATTCGCACGCAGTGAAGAACGAGACAGAAGGGCTGGGTCGCATGGATGGTTCCTACGATCTCTACTTTCACGGCAACCCCGGGCGAAGGCACCACCAGGCATGGGACTCGCTCTGTTTCGACTATGGAAAGGATGAGGTGCTGCACTTTCTCCTCTCCAACTGCAAGTACTGGCTGGAGGAGTTCCGCTTCGACGGTTTTCGCTTCGACGGAGTCACCTCTATGATCTACAACAGCCATGGACTGGAAGAGTCGTTCAGCAACTATAGTGACTATTATAACCAGGGGCAGGATGGAGATGCCATCTGCTACCTGACGCTGGCCAACAAGCTAATCCATGAGGTCAACCCGCAAGCCATCACCATTGCTGAGGAGGTGAGCGGCATGCCGGGACTGGCGATGCCTCCCGAAGCAGGTGGCTACGGCTTCGATTACCGCATGGCGATGAACATTCCCGATTTCTGGATCAGGCTGATCAAAGAGAAAAAAGATGAGGAATGGCTTCCCTCTGCCATCTGGTGGGAAACCACCAATCGCCGTACCGAAGAAAAAACGATCTCTTATGCCGAGAGTCACGACCAGGCATTGGTGGGCGACAAGACAATCATCTTCCGTCTGATCGACGCCGATATGTACTGGTTCATGTCGAAGCTGATGAACAGCTCCATGAAGGTAGACCGTGGCATCGCCCTGCACAAGATGATTCGCCTGGTAACGGCAAGCACCCTCAATGGCGGTTACCTCAATTTCATGGGAAACGAGTTCGGACACCCGGAGTGGATTGATTTTCCCCGCGAAGGAAACAACTGGTCCTACCGCTATGCACGGCGTCAATGGTACCTCGCTGATGACCGGAACCTGAAGTATCACTGGCTGGGAGACTTCGACAAGGCAATGATCGGTCTCATCCGGTCTGTTCCCGATTTTCAGTCTATACCGCTGGTGAAAATCTGGGAGAAGGATGAAGATAATATCCTGGCCTATACGCGGGAAGAGCTTCTTTTTGTTTTCAACTTTCACCCACAACGCTCCTATTGCGACTATGGCATACTGGTACCACAGGGGAAGTATCAAATCATCCTGGACAGCGACGACAAAGCGTTTGGCGGATTTGGCCTGAATGACAGCAGCATCCCCCACTTCACCCAGTTTGACCCTCTCTATGCTCCTGAAAACAAGGGATGGCTAAAGCTATACCTGCCCGCAAGAACAGCCTATGTAATGAAACGGGTTTAATCGGGCAGTGAGACCGAAACACCAACGATATATTATCTGCTTACAACCATTATGTCAAACAACAACAAACATCATACCATATCATCTGCTGAGGGAAATGTGCTATACCCGCTTACATTTAAGCCCATCCTCAAACCGGTCATCTGGGGCGGATCGGAGATCTGTCGCTTCAAGCAGATCGAGCCCGCGCGCAACGGAATCGGAGAAAGCTGGGAGATATCGGGCGTTTCGCACAGTGTCTCGGTCGTCTCCAACGGACCACTTGCAGGAGTATCACTGGATCACCTGCTGGCCAATGCCAAAGAGAAGCTGGTGGGCAAAAGGAATTATTCCCGTTTTGGAGATACCTTTCCCCTGTTGATCAAGTTCATCGATGCCAAAGAGGAACTGTCCATCCAGGTGCATCCCGACGACCGACTTGCCAGGGAACGGCACAATTCATTCGGAAAGACTGAAATGTGGTATGTGATCCATGCGCGCCAGGATGCCTTTCTCTATTCGGGCTTCGAGCAGCTGATCACACCGGATGAGTACATCGAAACGGTAAAAAACAACACATTTACCGATACACTGAAAAAACATGGAGTAAAGCAGGGGGATGTCTTTTTCCTGCCCGCGGGAAGGGTGCATGCCATCGGTGCCGGATGCTTCATAGCCGAGATACAACAAACCTCCGATATTACCTATCGTATCTATGACTTTGACCGGAGGGATGCCGAGGGCAAACCAAGGGAGCTGCACACCGAGCTGGCAAAAGAGGCGATCGACTTCAAGCTGTACAATACATACAGGACCCATTACGAGAAAAGCCGCAATCTTCCCGTGAAGTTGGCCGCATGCCCTTACTTCACTACCCATCTGCTGGAGATTGACCAACCGATGAAACGCAACTTTGCCACACTTGACTCTTTTGTCATCTACATCTGTGTAGCGGGAAGCTGCACCCTGCAGGACAACAGGGGTAACGAAGTAGCCCTACGGCAGGGAGAAACCCTGCTGCTCCCAGCAGATACGGCATCGGTGACCCTTGTGCCGGGAGAAGTAACCCGGCTATTGGAAACATATATTGATTAGCGGTTTTCGTTAGGAAAGATTTTTGATTACAAGAGAAAACGGGATGATATGAAAGGTATATTACTGGTTAACCTGGGTACACCGGTCAGCACGAACAAGGCCGACGTCAAACAATTCATCGGAGAGATGCTTTCTGACCCCTATGTGACCGGTCTTTCACCACGGCTATCCTCTTTCCTGGCAAAGAAAATCATTTCCCCGTTCTCTGCAGCAGCATCCACTGCCAAGTACCAGCAGATATGGCGCAAGGAAGAACCACAGATCTCACCCCTGCTATACCACATGCGGGAACTGGCTTCCACACTCGAGAAAAAGAAGAATATCGCAGTGGAGATCACCATGCGTTATGGTGAGCCTGACCTGCTACATGCTTTCAGAGAGTTGGAACGCAAATGTCCCCTGCTACACGAGGTGGTGGTATTTCCCCTCTATCCTCATCATGCACAGTCAACAACAGAAACAATGAAGGAGCATATCGGCCGTATCTTCTTCAGCCGCCCCCACTCCTTTCGACTCAGATTTGTGGAACCCTACTATAACCATCCAGCTTATATTCAGGCGCTGGCAGATCTGGCAAGACCCTATCTGAATGAGATTGACAAACTGGTATTTACCTACCACAGCCTTCCAGTGGCACAGGTTGAGGCTGCCTGGCGAAAAGGGAAGGAACATGACTATGTCTACCAGCTGAAAGAGACCAATCACCTGTTCTGCCATGTGGCAGGCATTGATCCTCGTAATACCTTTCTTTTCTACTCCTCCCAAAGAGGAAGGAGATGGCTAAAGCCTTTTTTAAACAGAGATATAAGCGATTTGCCAGGATTGGGGTGGAAGAGGGTCGCAGTAATGGCGCCCGGTTTTCCCATCGACAACATGGAGACACTCTATGACATCGACATCGAGGCTCGAAAGCTTTTCATGGAAGCGGGAGGGGAGCGTTTTTCCTTTGTCCCCTCCCTCAACAACCACGACAGTTGGGTGGAAGCTATATGGAAGATCGTGGAAAAAGGGTGATTTTTCAGATATAATATTCCATCAGGTCAGCCAGACCGGCCTGCAACGCATAGTGCGTTACCTCACTCAGGCTGTTCACTCCCAATTTTCTATAGATATTTCGCCGGTGTGCGTTCACCGTGTGGAAGCTGAGATTCTTTTCAATGGCAATCTCCTTGGTCGTCTTTCCCAATGCGATCTCACGCAGAATATTTTTCTCGGAGGGAGTGAGCGGATCGGCGACTCTTTTCGCAGGAACGCCTTCTTTCATCACCGATTCGGCATAGGCACAACGATAGGTGCTTCCCGCCGAAACAAGCTGCAATGCTTGCCTGATCTCATCCAGGCTATCCTGCTTGGTTACCACGCTGATGGTAGAATCGGCCAGCAGGAGGCGACGCAGGAACTGTTCTTCCGGTTCATCTGTCAACAGGAGCCACGAAGAGCCGGCAGCTCCACTTTTGATATTCAGCAGTTGTGGCAACGAGTGAAAATCAAACAGGGAGTAATCTATCACCACTACCGAACAAGGATGTAGGCGCAGCAGCTCCAACAGCTCACGATACCCTGAAGCCTCCTGAATCACCTCCGCCTGCAGCTCTTTGAGCAAGGCAATCACTCCCATGCGGGTAATATCCTGGTTGTCTGCTATGATATAATGCGGAATAGGCTTCATTTCGATTTTCTGATACACAAAAGTAATCAATTCTACCTCTTTCACAGTGAAAATACCACAAATGTGCTATTTCATGCCTGTAGGGTTTCTCATACCTTTGTCGAAAATTAATGATAAACAGAGAACATATGACAAAGATCGCAGAGAAACTGACAGAGCTGGTAGGCAATACCCCGCTGCTACAGCTGAACCGTCTGGTAGCTTCGGAAGGAGCAAAGGCACAGATCATCGCCAAGCTGGAGAGTTTTAACCCGCAGGGAAGCGTGAAGGACCGCATTGCCCTGGCCATGGTGGAAGATGCCGAGAAACGGGGCTTGCTTACATCCGGTTCGGTCATTATCGAGCCGACCAGTGGGAATACCGGTATCGGATTGGCTTTTGTTTCAGCCATCAAGCAGTACCGACTGATTCTGACCATGCCCGAGACGATGAGCCTGGAGAGAAGAAACCTGTTAAAGGCACTGGGTGCTGAATTGGTGCTGACTCCCGGTCCCGACGGAATGAAGGGTGCCATCGCCAGGGCCAAAGAGCTACAAGCGCAGATCAATGGAGCGGTGATCCTGCAGCAGTTTGAAAACAAAGCCAATCCGGAGGTACACTACCACACCACAGGTGAAGAGATTTGGCGTGACAGTGGTGGCAAGATCGACATCCTGGTGAGTGGCATCGGCACCGGTGGGACGGCCAGCGGTGCCGGCAAACGCCTCAAGGAGTTCAATCCGGCGATCAGGGTCTATGCTGTGGAGCCGTCCGATTCTCCGGTTCTTTCGGGAGGCAAACCCGGTCCGCACAAGATACAAGGTATTGGTGCCGGCTTTGTACCAGACACCTATGATGCCTCTGTAATTGACGGGGTAGTTACCGTCAGCAACGATGACGCCATCCGCACGGGCAGAAAGCTGGCTGCTAAAGAAGGATTACTTGCCGGCATCTCTTCGGGCGCGGCTGCCTTCGCCGCCCTCCAACTGGCACAAAGAGAGGAAAACAGGGGCAAACAGATCGTGGTGATCCTACCCGACACAGGAGAACGCTACCTTTCTACCCTGCTCTATGCCTTCGATGAGTATCCTTTGTAGAAGATTGATGTAAAGAATCAGGGAAGAGGATCAGCACTGGAAAAGCATAAACTGCTGTTGCTGATGGTTAATCTCCCAACGCCTGACGGATATCCGCCAGCAATGAGTCCACACTCTCCAGTCCTACCGACAAGCGGAGTGTGGTTTCTTTTATACCCATTGTCTCCCGTTGCCCGGGTGTGAAAGAGCCGTATATGGTGCTTGCTGGATGGAGGATCAGCGAGCGATTATCAAACAGGTTGGTCGCCCGGCGAATCAACACCAACCGGTCCAGGAAGCGAAAGCAAGCTTCTTTGGATATCAGATCGAAGGTAAGCATTGCTCCGGGATAATCTCCAAACTGTCGTCGGCTCACCCCGTAATAGGGATTGCCCGGGAGACCGTTATAGGTCACTTCCACTATACCTGGCAATGAGGTCAATTGTTCTGCCAGGGAACGACAGGTAGCTGCATGTCGGTTGTAGCGTAGAGGCAGTGTCTCCAGTCCCAGGGACTGTTGATATGCTACCCCTGGTGTCATGTATGCACCCAGGTTGCGGTGTATCTCGCGCCGCAGTTTGAAGTGAAAGGCGGAAGGCGAATCTCCTGCAAGTGACTTTAATCGTGCCGACCGACTCCAGTCGAACCTTCCGTAGTCGATAATCAATCCCCCCAGGCTGGTAGCTCCACCTGAGATATACTTGGTGCTGGACACTACTTCTATGTCAACTCCGAAATCGACAGCCAGGAAGTGGGAAAAGGGCACCAATGTAGTATCGGCTATCAATGGTACACCTCTTTCGTGCAGCAGACTACCCAGCACTTCCAGGTCAGCGACTTCCATCTGCGGGTTGGTGATCACCTCCAGGAACAGGGCACAGGTCCCCTCATCGATCCGGGCTGCCACCTCTTCCGGGTTGGTCAGGTCGCAGAAACGTACTTCCACGCCAAAAGCACTCAGCGTATTGACAAAAAAGGAGTAGGTATTGCCAAAAAGGTGGCGTGAGGTGATGATATTGGATCCGCTCCATGCAAGCGTAAAGAAGATGTTACTGATTGCGGCCATCCCTGAGTTGAGGGCTGTAACACCATAGGCTCCGGTAATCTTCTTTATCTGCTCCTCAAAATAGGCCACCGTTGGGTTGGTCACCCGGGAATAGGTATGCTCCTGCGTGCGGCCGCAGAAGGCATCTTCCATCTCTGCAGCAGTTTTGAACTCGTAGGAGAGTGCATGGTAGACCGGCATCGAGAGGGAACCATAAGGGTCATCTTTTGGAAAAGAGACGCCCATCAGTTCAGATTCATATTCTTTCTTATGCATGGATTTTTCTTATTCCTTTCCTCTATCGGTATTACTGCAGGAACCACTCGAAGAACGAGTAGACAATTTCGTTCGATTCAACCGTGGGACTGTGTCCAGGGCGATTGGACATGGCAACGCGGTGATTGTAACCCAGTAGCTCATTCACTGCAACTGTATGATTCAGGGGGATCCAGCGTTCGATGGGATCGGATGAACCACCCGACACCAGGAAAGGACGGGGAGCCATCAAGGCATGCAGTTCATGCAGATCATATCCCTCCTCTTTCAACCTGGGGTAGAGTCCCTTGGCATTCTCCCCGGTCTTGTTCCATCTCTTATCCCAGGGTGGTCGATGGTATCCCAGGTACCATGGTTCCCAATAATTAACACCGGAACCTTTTGTTTCATCGAAAACAATCCCGGGATCAATCCATACCGCACAGGCAAATTTCTCAAAAAGAGAGGAGCTGAACATAGCCCATTTACCGCCGTATGAGTGGCCCACGACACCAATTCGTCCAGGATCAACATCCTTCACCTTAGCCAATGCTTCAAAGGCATTGGCAGCAGCATAGGCCAATGCAGACAAAGGTTGCAGGGATGCATCCTCCCTGTTTGGATAGTAAAGGGAATAGGTTTTGTTGTTTGTGGTCTGTGTCGTTCCCAGCGAGAGGGTGACAAATCCTCGCCTGGCGAGTTGATAGGCAAAATCCCTGTGGGGCTTGCCTCCGATACCGGCAGCCGTTTCAGGTTCGTAGAACAGTGTAATCACGGCCGGCTTGGGGCCCTCCTTCGCCGGCACGAACAGGTAGCCTTCCGTTTTCTGGTTGGGTGTCCAGGAAAAGCGAACCTTGTACCGGGTGAAATCATCTATCTTCTCCTCGCTTAGCATTTCAAACTCCTGATCCTTGATGAGTTCAGGCCATTCCCCCATCATCGTCATCCAGCGGTTCCGGATCTCCTTTCTTCTCTTCTTCCAGTCATCTTTTGTTTTCACAGGTGTACCGTCGTAGAAAAAAAGGGGAGAGCGGTATAGCCCGAAGTAGCCAACGTACTCGGCGGGAGTGTTGAAATAGGGGGCGATGGTCTGCCATGCGCCTTCCTGAAGCAGCACGGGAGTCACCTCGTACGGATTCTCCACCGCGTGATGGGCGGCCCACTGGGCTACTCTGGCCTGAAAGGGGTTGATCGTGGCAGGTATATAATCGTTGCCGATCACCGGTTTTTCAAACAGCTTTTCATACCAGACGCAGGAAGCGGTATACCTGCCGTAATTTAGTTGAAGGTGATAACCGTCACGACAAAAGGTATCCCCCAGGCTGCTCGTTCTGCCATTTTGAATGGCGGTTCCTGCCGGGACAATAATTCCGATTCCAGCCTTTTCCGCGACACCTCTTGTAGCATCCACAATTGCATTGTACATTTTCAGCTGGTCTCTTTCATAATTATCAAACCCCTTGTGTGAGGAATCCTGAGCGTAAGCCCATGTTGCATGTAGAACAATCTCCACATCTTCATTGAGAGCAAGTTCTCTGACATATGAGATCAGGTGATCGATATAAGGGAAAAAAGAATCACCCTTTCCAGAGAGAGAGCTGGTCTGCTGCAATGAGACATAATCCCACTCTTCATCGGTCAGTGCATCTGACAATCTGAAATTGGGGGTAACCCTCCTTACCCCACTGACAATTTTCCGGTAGGAGTAATTGGCTGCGTTGTTGCGAGAGTTGTTGTAATGTGTCTCCAGTGAACAACCTCCAATATACATGTTCCCAATGACAATGGTGTCGCCGGCTGCTTCAGCCAGACCTGCAAGATAATGCTCTACAGCATCATCAGAGAAACTGTTACCAATGGCTAACAGTTTGATCTGCTTTGCGAAAAGCGTCGCGGCCCAAAACAGAAAGAGAGTCAGCAGAAAGGAAATTTTTCTCATTATGGTTCTTTGTTGTTGTAATGGAAGAAACAGATGAATTGTCTCTTTGTGAATAAAAAAGCCCCAACTTTTTGCTGAAGCCGGGGCATCCGATCTTTCACTGAAAGTCAGGAAAGCGATATTTATCAACCGGGGGCACCAGCTTCCTGCGTGCCTTGTACATCTGGTAAATCCAGTAAAGCAGGAATCCTGCAATGAGATTGCTTTTGAATGACATAATCATTTATCGTTTTAAGATCCATGCATCCCCGTAAGCGGGATAATCTTTGTGCATCTTCCTCAGCGTGCTTTCCGCCTCTTCCCTTTCGGTGAAGGAGGCAGCATAGACGTCGATCCGTCCGGAACGCTTCATCCATCCTCTTTCCGGGAAACCGCCATCGAGCAGTTTCTCCATCATCTTCTCTGCCACGTCATTCACTTCGTAAACACCGACGATGATGTAATATCGGGGCATATTGGCGGCATTAGAGGCAGTTACGTCAGGTCTTTCCGCTTCTCTCACCGGTTGTTCCGGTAACATGTCTACCGTCGCTGTTTCATCAACGGTAGCCGTTTCTGATGCATTCTCCTCACTGTTTCCTGTGCGGGGGGGGCTACCAAAGAAGTCGGTTTCGGAGATGATCTGGGCAGATTGACGAACGAAAGAGCGATCACTTACCGGCAACAAAAACATCATCAATAGGAGGATCACCGCTGCAGCGGCAGCGATGCCGACAGACCGATAACGCGGTCCCGGTTTCTCCTTTGTCGTTGTCCCGGGAGGCTGCATCTGTATCAACGGTTTGAGCGATGCCACAGTCAGGCCGAAGTATGTCGGTTGCACAAATGCAGCCGGTTTATAGACGAACCGGCTCTCATCATTCATGGCAAAATAGCCCAAATTGCCCAGGTCTACCTGTCGCTCATCTCTCAACAGCCGTTTCAATTCCTCCATCGCCAGTTCAATTCTGTTCATTGCCGTCTCAAAATGGATGCCTTCACTTTTCATGTAGGATTGGGCAAGCAGTCCATCGTTGTGGGTAAGGTCACGGTTGAACACCAATTCGCATGAAGGGGGGCGGAAGGTAGCGATACCATCTCTGCGGGCTGGTGAACTGTTGACCACAAAACCGCCAAAACCGGGAATGATCACGCAATTGTGATCATGCAGCAGAAACTCAACATGTGCAACCAGTTCATTCATGTGACAAAAACTATTATTTACCCTTTTTCAGGAGAGAGACTGCCCTATTTCAACCTGAATGAAACATACAATCGTCCTGTTAGATGTAGCAAAGATAAAAAATTTGGGTAGAGAATCACCCAGAATTCCCCAAAAAAATCCTATTTTTTAACCTTGTCCTGATTTTTGACGGCATAATCCTTCCAGTCCCTGTATTTTTTGTCACTGTTCACGAGTCCCGACTGGTAGAAATGGCACAACGCTGCAGCCAGTCCATCGGAAGCATCGAGCTGTGGCAACATCTGTTCGTCGGGAATATGGAGGATCTTCTGCAGCATATAGGCCACCTGTTCTTTGGCAGCACGACCGTTTCCCGTGATGGCCATCTTGATTTTCAGGGGAGCATACTCGTGAATCGGGATGTCACGCGAGATGGCGGCAGCCATGGCCACTCCCTGGGCACGGCCTAGCTTGAGCATGCTCTGTACATTTTTGCCGAAAAAAGGAGCTTCGATAGCCAGCTCGTCGGGCAGGAACTCATCGATCAGACCTATCACGCGGGTGTAGATTTTTGCCAGCTTCAGGTAGTGATCACCGTATTTTCCCAGCTCCATCACACCCATGGCCATCATCGAGGGCTTATTGTCCAGCACCCGGAGAATGCCGTAGCCCATCACCTGCGTACCGGGGTCGATCCCCATGATGATTTGTTCTTTCCGCATTGCTTGGTTAGGATATGGTCCGCATCACGGTGGAAAAGCCGGCTATTTTCTCTTTGAACTTCTCCAGCAAGGGGGTGATAACCCGATTGCTCTCCTGGCTGTTCCACTGTTCCAGCGTTGCCAGATCGGCAGCGATGAATTCCATCGCATAGGAGTGTCCCTCCTCTCCTTCCTCACCGAAGACCCTGGCCAGGCGGGGTGAGGTGAGCAGTCCGCTGTCTGTGGCTTGGGGGATGAACACCTCCAGCATGTACGCCACGAACTCATCCTGAAGTACGGCCTCCACGTGGAAGGTGGTGTTGAATACAATCATATATCGTGATTTTTTATTTTTTCTGATTCAATTCAGTTGCAAATATAAACAAAATAGCTATCTTTGCACCACGAAAATCATGGGGGATTAGCTCAGCTGGCTAGAGCGTTTGACTGGCAGTCAAAAGGTCATCGGTTCGACTCCGATATTCTCCACAAAAAAAGCACCCTATGTAGGGTGCTTTTTTTGTGTGAACATTTTTACACTATCTCAATGCCATCACGTTTACAGAGCTCCAGCGCCATCTCCCGCAGGCGGAATTTCTGAATCTTGCCGCTGCCGGTCATGGGGAAGGCATCGACGAAGAAGACGTAGCGGGGAATCTTGTACTTGGCTATGTGCCCCTTGCAATAGTCGCGCACATCCTCTGTTGTAAGGCTGAAACCCTCCTTCTGAATGATGAAGGCACCCACATCCTCGCCATAGCGGGGCGATGCCACCGCTACCACCTGTACGTCGCGCACGCCCGGCATGCGGTAGAGGTACTCCTCCACCTCTTTCGGAGAGATGTTCTCCCCTCCCCTGATGATCATGTCCTTGATCCGCCCGGTGATGCGATAGTTACCCTGTGCATCCTTCACCCCC
>Ga0265294_10006288_pt1 | contig 14290 bp, 14 predicted proteins | sample MunlanPumphouse3_FD_192504 | JGI IMG/M metagenome (GOLD analysis project Ga0265294, IMG submission 192504) | Groundwater microbial communities from a municipal landfill in Southern Ontario, Canada - Pumphouse #3 | ecosystem: Environmental > Aquatic > Deep subsurface > Groundwater | place... | reverse complement strand
AAATTTTTTGAGGATAGGTTTTAATGAGCAATGAAAGAATTACAAAAAGTTGTTAGGGAAACAATACAAAGATATCAGATGATTGTGCCTGGAGATATAGTGATAGCCGGAGTTTCCGGTGGCCCGGATTCTTTAACGATGCTTCATCTTTTAAAGGAATTACAGGATGATTTTGATTTTAGGCTTCATGTAGCTCATGTCGATCATTCTTTTCGAGGAAAAGAAGCTGAAGAGGAGGCGCTTTGGGTTAAAGAGACAGCCGAAAAGTGGAGCTTGCCATGTACCTTAACCAAGATCAATGTGCCTCAAGTTGCCAGAGAAAAAGGAGTTTCTGCTCAAGAAGCCGGACATTTTATCCGTAAAAAGTTCTTTTTCGAGCTTTTAAAAAAGCTGGGAGCCCAGAAAATTGCGCTCGGACATCAAGCCGATGACCAAGCGGAAACTGTTTTAATGCATTTTCTTGTAGGGGCGGGGTTAGAAGGATTACAAGGAATTGTGCCTAAAAATGGTCCTTTGATCAGACCTTTGCTTTATTTGCGGAGAGAGGAAATAGAGGCTTATTGTCAGGAAAATTCTTTGGAGCCGCGCCGAGATCCGAGTAATCAGCAAGACCTTTATTTACGTAATAAAATTCGTCAACAAGTAATTCCTTGGTTAGAAGAAAAGAGTAATCCCAATTTGGTGGAAACTTTAAATAGAACTGCTTCTATTCTTCAGGCTGATGAAGATTTTTTACAGAAAGAAACAGCCGCATTAGCTAAAGAATTTATGCACATCAACGAAAAAAGGATTAGTTTGTCTTTAGCAGATTGGGGCTTTCTTCATTTAGGAATGCAACGGCGTTTGCTTCGTTTCGCTTATAAAAAGTTAGTGCAGAAACAAGGCTTGGCTTTTTTCCATGTGGAAGAAGTGCGGAACTTTATCAAAGAGGGACAGGTAGGTAAGGTTTGGCAACTACCCGGTAAGATTATGGTGGAGAAGAGTTATGGAGAAATTTTGTTTTATGATGAACAGGGTGTTTTGCCGGATCGTGTGAGCATAGCAGAATGTCCCTTAAAAATACCGGGCGAAACTTTTATTCCGGAAACAGGACAAAAGATTAGGGCAGAAATTGTGGAGATGGATTGTGGACAAAGCGAAAAAGGGAAAGTTTATTGGCCTTGGGAGGATTCGGCACTGCAGCTTTATGCCCGTTCCAGAAGGGCAGGGGACAGATTTGTACCTCTTGGTTTACAGGGGAGTAAAAAACTGAAAGATTTTTTTATTGAAAAAAAAATTCCGCGTAGAAAAAGGGATCAGCTTTTATTGATTCTAGCCGGGAAAGAAATTATCTGGATACCGGAGTTAGCGTTAACCGAGAAATGTAGAATAAAGAGTAAAAACGGGAAATATTTAGTGCTGACTATCCATAGCCCTTCGTAAGAATTATTTGAAAAAATTTATGTTATATGGTAAAGTAAATTGGTTACTAGAATATTAGTTGAAATCTATAAGCTAAGGCGATGTTATCCTATTTAAAAAGAGTGGAAGGAGGAACCTCGTGAGTCGAATTTTTAAGAATGTGGCAATTTATTTATTGATCGTGTTGACTGCTTATTTTATTTTTAGTCAAATAAGTATTGCTCCACAAAAAGAAGACCCGTTTAATAATAATTATACGGCTTTTTATAAAGCCTTAGAAAAGGGCGAAGTTAAAAATATCACGATTGTGCAAGGGGAAGATGTCCGGATAATCAAAGGTACCCTCAATAATACACAACAGTTTGAAGTTACAGGTCCTGCCAATGATGAAAAGTTGATTGAATTAATTAAGTCTAAGGATATTATCTTTTCTCAGGAACAGGCCCCGAAGACCTCAATTTGGACTACCCTGCTTACTTCTTTTTTGCCGTTTCTTTTATTGATCGGTTTTATGTTCTTTATGTTGCAGCAAACACAAGGCGGCGGCAGTCGGGTGATGCAGTTCGGCAAAAGCAGGGCACGGCTGCATACCGAGGATAAAAAAAGAATTACCTTTGCCGATGTGGCGGGTGTAGATGAAGTTAAGGAAGAATTGGAAGAGGTTGTAGAATTCCTCAAATATCCTAAAAAATATACGGAATTGGGGGCTAAAATTCCTAAAGGTGTTCTGCTTTTCGGACCTCCCGGTACAGGTAAAACGTTGTTAGCCAGAGCTATCGCCGGGGAGGCTGGTGTGCCGTTTTTTAGTATTAGCGGTTCGGATTTTGTGGAAATGTTTGTGGGGGTGGGGGCTTCCAGGGTCAGAGATTTATTTGAACAGGCCAAGAAAAATGCCCCGTGTATAGTTTTTATTGATGAGATTGATGCAGTGGGCCGTCAGCGTGGGGCCGGCTTAGGCGGTGGGCATGATGAAAGAGAGCAGACTTTGAATCAACTTTTGGTGGAAATGGATGGTTTCAGTGTTAATGAGGGTATTATCATCATTGCCGCCACGAACCGCCCTGATATTTTAGACCCTGCTCTTTTGCGGCCAGGCCGTTTTGACCGCCAGGTTGTGGTGGATATCCCTGATGTGAGAGGACGTCAGGAAATCCTGAAAGTTCACGCTAAAGGCAAGCCTTTAGCTGCAGATGTTAATTTGGATATTTTGTCAAGGAGAACGCCCGGTTTTACGGGGGCTGATTTAGCTAATCTTTTTAATGAAGCAGCTCTTTTAGCAGCACGACGAAATCTTAGTAAAGTATCGATGTCTGAGCTGGAGGATTCTATTGAAAGGGTTATTGCCGGACCTGAGAAAAAGTCACGTACCATTAGTGACTTTGAGAAAAAGCTTGTTTCTTACCATGAAGCAGGGCATGGGTTGGTGGCGGCTCTTTTGCCACATACTGATCCTCTCCATAAGATCTCGATTATTCCTAGGGGCAGGGCAGGTGGTTATACGCTCCTTTTACCTAAAGAAGACCGTCATTATATGACGAGGTCACATCTGCTTGACCAAGTAACGATGCTTTTAGGTGGGAGAATGGCGGAAAAACTGATTCTTAATGAAATCAGCACCGGTGCGCAGAATGATTTAGAAAGAGCGACAGGGATAGTCCGAAAAATGATTACAGAGTTCGGGATGTCTGACGAATTGGGCCCACTTACTTTTGGGAAAAAACAGGAGCAGGTTTTTTTAGGCAGGGATATTGCCACTGACCGTAACTATTCTGAAGCGGTGGCGTATTCTATTGATAAGGAAGCTCGCCGGATTATTGAAGGTTGTTATCAAAAAGCGGATCAGTTGTTGAGGGAAAACATTGATGCTTTACATCTTATCGCTCAGACTTTAATCGAAAAAGAAACCATTGATGCCGAAGAATTTGCTGAACTCTTGCAACAAGCGGGGTTGGGAAAATTTGTTGAGGATAAGATCGCCGCGGTGGGAAAAGAGAACAAAGAAGAGTGAAGTCAGTATAAAAAAGACCTTTTTGAAGTGCACCCCCAAAGTTAGACACCTAAACTAACATTTGGAGGTGCATTTTTAGGTAAACCGTTCAAAATATAGTTGAAAAATGTTATAGTAAGCGATAAGCAGGGCATTGATTTAGATAGATTACAGATAAAGACTAGGGGGGTGGAGTAGTTGCGAGGTCCTTATTTTCTTGAATTAGCTAATGAGCAGGAAGCGGAAAGATTATTTCAGAAGATTGGGTGTGACTGGCGAGGCAGCCAAATCATGCTGGCTAAAAGCAGGATTATTCCTCTTTTTTTAAAGGAAGTCAAAAGTCCGGGAGCGAATATCCTTAAACAACAGATGCTTTCCCTGGGAGGAGAGGCCGTTGTAGGCAGAGGAGTTGTTAATTGTAGTCAAGAGTATAGTGATGTTCTTCTTTTAGGGACAGTAAAAGAATATGAGTTGCTAGTAGAAAAAATCATCCGACAACCTTGGGGGCTTAATGACCTGGGGGAAAGAATCAAGACGCTTTTGGGCAATCTGGAGAGGAAAAAAAGTGTTACTTGGGAGTGGCCCGGGCGTAAACTTGTTTTGGGCGAAAAGGTTTTAGTGATGGGGATTTTGAATGTGACTCCTGATTCTTTTTCTGATGGCGGTAAGTTTGTCGAGACTTCCCAGGCGTTAGAACATGCTTGGGAAATGGTGGAGGCAGGAGCGGATATAATTGATCTGGGTGGAGAATCCACACGACCGGGGGGTCTCCCTGTTTCAGCTACTGAAGAACTTAAGCGCGTGTTGCCGGTTCTAGAAAAGCTTTTACAGGAAATCCCTGTGCCGTTATCACTAGATACTTATAAGGCTGCGGTGGCGGAAGAAGCTCTAGCTGTGGGTGTACAGATCATTAATGATGTCGGCGGCGGTTTAAAAGATCCTCGAATGGCTGAGGTGGCGGCTCGCTTTCAGGCTCCTGTAATCATCATGCATAATCCGGGAAAGGTAACTTATCAAGACCTGATTCCTGACCTAGTGGATAGCTTGTCCGAACAGGTGCGAATTTTTGAAGAGGCCGGTTTGCCTGCAGAAAAGATCGTTATTGATCCGGGGGTAGGTTTTGGCAAGGATTATCAAGAGAATTTAGTGGTTATGAAGAATCTGCAATCCTTATGTACTCTTGGTAAACCTGTTCTTTTGGGTGTCTCGCGTAAATCTTTTATTGGTAAAACCTTGGATCTCCCCGTAACTGACCGTCTGGAAGGGTCGTTAGCGGCGGCAGCTTGGGGTGTTCTAAATGGTGCGGATATCCTTAGAGTCCATGATGTACGGGAAACAGTAAGATTGGTTAAGGTTTTAGAAGCAATTAAGACGGAGGGTGTTAGTGGTGAGGGAATTAGATAAAATCATCCTAAAGGGAATGAAGTTTTACGGTTATCATGGGGTAGAAGAAGGAGAAAAAACTTTAGGGCAGTGGTTTGAGATTGATCTTGTCCTGTGGGGTGATTTTTCTCCAGCTGTTGATACCGATAATTTAGAAAAAGCTCTTGATTACAGCCAGGTTTATGAAATGACGAGAGATCTTGTGGAGGGATCGTCTGTTAATCTTCTGGAACATCTTGCTTGCAAAATAATGAAAGGTCTTTTCGCTTTACCTTTACTGGAAAAAGCACTGGTGCGAGTAAAAAAACCGCAGGCTCCCATCAAGGGGCCTTTAGCTTATGCGGGTGTGGAAATAGTCAGGTGTAAGCATGAAGTATGAACAGGTTTATCTGTCTTTGGGCAGTAATTTAGGGAATTCGCTGGAGTATTTGTTGCAAGCTTTGATTGCGCTTGCGGGAAAGGGGCTAGGGCTGGACAAGGTTTCTAGTATCTATCGCACGGCAGCTGTTGGTTATACTGAGCAAGTAGATTTTTTGAATATGGTTGTTGCGGGAGAAACAACACTTAGCGCCGAAGAAATGCTGGAAGTTTGTTTAGAGATTGAAAACGAGTTGGGGCGGGTTCGCACTAAACGTTGGGGGCCGCGCACGATCGATCTTGATTTGCTTTTTTTGGGAGAACAAAAAATAGATACGGAACGATTGCAAATACCTCATCCCCGTTTGCAGGAACGAGCTTTTGTTTTAATTCCTTTGCGGGAGATAGCTCCGGTCTTTTTTAAGAAGCTACAAGTTGAAATACCTGCACAAAAAGTGGAGTTGCTAATTACGGCGATTGATGTTAAAATAATGCTCGAAGAGCGAGGTTTAGTTATAGTTTAGGATTAAACGATATCCTCTGAGTGGAGTCGTAATAATCGCCCAGCTATACTGAAGGTGCTCAAGATTTTGTGAAAAATTGAAAAGGAAACAGGAAATATCTTGTTACCGCTTGGAGCCAAAACTGGACTGAGACGGAAAGAGATGGTAAGGTTGTTAGTGTCTTAATTTACCCTCTGGGTCTTTGTGTCCTAGGGGGTTTTTGTTTTATAAAGGGGGGATGCTTGTAGGGGAAAACAAAATGTTAACCTAACAAAGAAATGTAGTTGACAATCAAATAATTCCTCCTTTATAATGAGAGTGTGTTAACCAGTAAGCGACATAAGGTTAACAAGAGGAGGAGAGTTTAATGAAAATTACTGTACGAGAGATGACGAGAACTGCTCTTTTTACTGCTCTCATTTGTATTGCTTCCTTTATTTTAAAGATGGGGGGGGAGGTAGTAGTCCCTTTTAGCATTTTACCTTTTATGGTCTTGCTGACTGGGGGGGTTCTAGGTCCACGTTTAGGGGCACTTAGTGTTACTCTTTATGTCTTAATTGGATTAGTTGGTGTACCGGTATTTGCCCAGTCCCCTTTTGGGGGCTTGACCTATATTTTGCATCCTACTTTTGGTTTTGTGCTAGGTTACATTCTAGCGGCTTATGTGGTGGGACTAATAGTGCAAACAATACCTTCCGCAAGTATTTGGAAATACTGGGGAGCAATGTTGGTAGGAATAGCTGCACTTTATCTTCTGGGTATTCCGTACCTTTATGGAATAATTAAATTTTATCTTGGCAAACCTTTTACCATGTGGAAAGCTATAGAAGTTGGACTCCTGCCTTTTATCGGGTTAGACCTTGCGAAAGGTTTATTAGCAGGGGTGATTGCTCATCATGTCGTCAAGCGGTTGGAGCCTTAGTTTACTTATTTTGTTTTAAGGAGGAAATTTTATGAAATTAACAACAAGAAGTATTGTGATTACGGGGATGTTGGGTGCGCTTACGATTGTTTTAGGGGCGACGGGTCTTGGGTTGATCCCCGTACCGACACCGGCGGGCAGGGCAACAATTTTGCATATTCCGGTGATTTTAGCGGGAATTTTGGAAGGTCCGGTGGTCGGTGCCTTCGTAGGTTTGATTTTTGGTTTGTATAGTTTCCTTACGGCTCCCAGTGCTTTAGCGGCTGATCCTCTTATTTCTGTTGTTCCTCGTTTTTTTATCGGTGTTGTTGCTTATTATGTTTATCGGTTAGGTGGGAAGAATATATATTGGCGTTCAGCTTTAGCGGCGATTGCCGGAACGCTCACGAATACCGTCGGTTTTTTAGGGATGGCTGTAGTGAGAGGTTATCTTCCCAGTTGGCAGGTAGCCCTAGGACTTGCTACTTTGCATGGTGTTCCGGAAATAATCTTAGCCGTAATTATTGTTGTTGTGCTGGTGAAGGCTTTTCAGAAAAAGTATCTGCATTAATTTTATTTAGGAAGTGAATTTTGATGTTGCTGGTAATTGATGTAGGGAATACGCATACTGTTTTAGGTATTTATCAAGACGAGCATTTACTTAAACATTGGCGGATCTCCACGAAGCTTAATCGGACAGTAGATGAATATGGCGTTTTTTTACGCAATTTGTTTTTACATAATGACTTGGATTATCATGAGATTAAGGATATTGTTGTTTCTTCTGTTGTTCCTCCGCTGATCCTAACCTTAGAGGGGATAGCGCGACGATATTTTGAACTGGAACCTTTGATTATTGGCCCCGGGGTGAAAACCGGGATGCCTCTTCTTTATGATAATCCGCGGGAGATTGGAGCGGATCGGATTGTTAATGCTGTCGCCGGTTATGAATTATATGGGGGTCCTTTACTGATTGTTGATTTCGGGACAGCGACAACTTTTTGTGTCATTAGTAAAAAAGGTGAGTATTTAGGGGGAGCGATTACGGTAGGGCTTGATGTGGCGATGGAGGCTCTTTTCCAAAAGACGGCGAAACTGCCCCGTATTGAGTTAAAAAAACCATTCAAGGTGATCGGGCGTAATACTGAAGCAAGTATGCAGTCAGGATTATATTATGGTTTTGTGGGTCAGGTAGAGGGGATTGTCCGTAGAATTAAGGAGGAAATGGGGGAAGACCTTTTTGTCGTAGTTACGGGAGGTATGAGTAAATTTATCGTTAGTGAATCAGCCATAATTGATAAGGTCGATCCTTTTTTAACGCTAGAGGGTTTAAAAATAATCTATAAACGTAATCGTGCTTAAGGGAAGTACAGTTGAGGTGATTCGGTTGCGGATTGGCGGGGCAATTATCCCCAACAGGGTTTTTTTAGCACCCATGGCGGGTATAACCGATCAAGCTTTTCGGCTTATTGCTCGTGAACATGGGTGCGGTTTAGTTTATACGGAAATGATCAGTGCACAGGCCCTTACTTATAAAAACGTGAGGACGAAAGCTCTTTTAAATCTGCAAGGGGAGGAACCGCCTCTTGCCGTGCAATTGTTTGGTTGTGAGCCGAAGATTATGGCGGAAGGAGCTAAAATAGCCGTAGCGGAGGGGGCTCAGATTATTGATGTCAATATGGGCTGCCCTGTTCCCAAGGTCGTGCGCAATGGCGAAGGCTCTGCTTTGTTAGAGAAGCCTAAGCTTGCTGTGGAGATAGTGAGGGCGATGGCAGAAACGGTTGCTGTGCCGATCACGGTAAAGATACGGTCAGGATGGGATCGGGAGAATGTGGTGGCCGTTAGTTTTGCGAGGGAAATGGAAAGAGCCGGAGCTAGTGCGATCACTGTGCATGGCAGAACGAGGGAACAGTATTATGCCGGATCTGCGGATTGGACGATGATCAAACAGGTAAAAGAGACTGTCTCAATTCCGGTTATTGGTAATGGCGATATTTGGGGGGCTAAGGATGTCCGGCGGATGTTGGAGGAGACAGGCTGTGATGCGGTGATGTTAGGACGAGGTGTGCGGGGGAATCCTTGGTTGATTAGCCAGGTGTGCCATTATCTTGAACAGGGAGAGGAGATTCCGCCACCTGAGCCGAGGGAAAAAATCAGGGGTGCTTTAAGGCATTTAGCGTTAGCTGTTCAACTAAAAGGGGAGCAGTTAGGGATTAAGGAAATGCGTAAACATTTGGTCTGGTATCTGAAAGGGATGTCCCATACAGCTGCACTTAAGGAAGCAATTTTTAGGGCGGAAACGTACGGGGAAGTTAGGGGTTTGCTGCAGGTTTATGCAGAAGACAAGCTGGGGGATAATGCTTAAAGAAGGAGGCATGTCTTTTTAATAAGAAAAAGATATGATATAAATTATAAGGATGGGGAAAATAGGAAAAGATATTAACTGTTGTGATGTAATTCACTGCAGGGGGTAATGTAGATGAAACGGGTAGTAAGTGTAAGTCTCGGTGCAAGTTCTAGAAATCATCGGGTAGAGGCGGAAATTATGGGAGAGCAATTCCTGATTGAGCGTATTGGTACTGATGGGGATTTTGCTAAGGCTGTGGAGCTGGTTCGTTCACTGGATGGTAAAATTGATGCTTTTGGCATGGGGGGTATAGATTTATACATCATGGCAGGCCGCAAGCGATATGTGCTTAGGGATGCGTTGCGGATAAAAGAAGCAGCCCAAAAAACACCGATGGTTGATGGCAGTGGTTTGAAAAACACCTTAGAAAGGCGTACTGTTCATTATTTGGTGCGGGAAGGCTTGTTTGATTTTGCCGGGAAAAAGGTGTTGCTTGTCTGTGGTGTCGATAGATTTGGCATGGCGGAAGCTTTAGTGGAAGAAGGAGCTAACGTAATTTTTGGTGATTTGATTTTTGGTTTAAATCTTCCGATCCCGATTAAGTCTTTGCCCATGCTTTCTGCTGTAGGCAGAGCATTGGGACCGTTAGTGTGCAGACTTCCTTTTAAATATTTATATCCCACCGGGGAGCAGCAAGATGTAATATTTAAGAAGTATCGTCAATACTATGAATTAAACGAGGTTATCGCCGGAGATTTCCATTTTATCAAAAAATACCTTCCGGAGAATATTCAGGGTAAAGTAATCCTTACGAATACGGTTACTCCCGATGATGTGAAACTTTTAGCGGCTAGAGGTGCACAGTGTCTGATTACGACTACTCCTGAATTAGGGGGCCGTTCTTTTGGCACTAATGTGATGGAAGCGGTACTTGTTGTTTTATTGGGTAAAGCAGTAGAAGTGATTACGGCAGATGATTATAATCAAATTTTAGATCAAGCTAATTTCAAACCGAGGATTGCTCATCTCGTTAAAATAGAAACCGCTTAGGTAGTGTTAAATAAATTATGAATTATAAATTATGAATTATGAATTATGCATTGTGCATTATGAATTGTTTTTACAGGGGGGTTCTATGGAGAAATTTTCTTTTGTTATTCATCCCCTTACTCTGCAGGATTATACGCGGAAGTTCCCTGCTGCCGGCTATTTGCCTGATTTTGTTCTGCAGGGGATGGCTCGTGTGCTGCCTCCCTTCAAAGTTTCTGAGATCAAAGGGATCTCGTCTGCTTGGGCTCAAGCGGAGGGAGAATTTGTTTGTTGCCCTCTTACCTCTCGCCAGCTTTTGCAATTACCGGCAGAAGTAACCTTAGATAAAATTAGGGGTGCGGTAAAATTGGCCGCAAGAAATGGTGCTAAATTAGTCGGACTGGGGGCTTTGCCTTCTTTCGTGAGTGAGGGGGGAAGGCTGATTGCAAAAGAGGTTGGCATACCGATCACTACAGGAAGCAGTTATACTGTCTTTATCGCTTTGGAAGGGATTAAAGAGGCGGCGAAGCTGATGGAGATTGATTGGGCTGGAGCAAATGTCCTTATTTTAGGGGCGGCCGGCTCGATAGGAAGTGTTTGTGCTTGTTTTTTGGCTAGGGAAAATAGATCTTTAACTTTAGTGGCACGTCAACGGAACAAGTTGGAAAAATTAGCTGCTAAGATTTTGTATGAAACAGGATTAGCGGCTAAGATTACGGCGAATATGCAAGAGGCTTTAGGTGAAGCGGATATAGTAATTGCGGCAACGTCAGCCTTAGATATTCCTGTAGAACCGGAAGCTTTGAAGCCGGGGGCAGTTGTTTGCGATGTAGCCCGATCACGGGATGTTTCTTTGAAAGTTGCAGGGAAGAGAGAAGATGTTTTAGTGATTGAGGGAGGGGTCGTGGCTGTCCCGGGGAAGCCTGAATTTAATTTCAATTTTGGTATTCCTCCTGGCAAATGTTATGCTTGTATGGCTGAAGTAATGATTCTTGCTTTAGAAAAAAGGTATGAATCGTTTTCTTTAGGTAAAGAAATGACCCTTAGGCAGGTCAAAGAAATAGGCGGATTAGCTCAAAAACATGGTTTTAAACTAGCGGGTTTGCGTAGTTTCGGGAAAAATCTAACGTGGAGAGAAATAGAAAATATAAAGAAAAAGAATTACTGTTAAGTCTTGACAATAATAATTATGATACTGTATAATAAGCCGTAAAGTTGCTTCTAGAGTAGAAATAAATAGATAAGCTAAAGAAATAGGCATTGTTTGCTTATTATGCAGTGTTTAAGTTCATAATAAAGTACAAAGTTTAATTATCTTAGTGTGTGGAGACGCACAGTCAATGAGTAATTTGTAGGGCTGTTGCGGTATTTAGTATCCAGGCACTTTGTTTTAATTTTATGTAATTTTCCAGAGAAACAAAAACCAATTCTCGTTCATTTACAAACAATCAAGAGGATATAATTAATCAAGAAGAATGATTTGGAGCGGGTGGTTTTTAGCGTTGGTGAGGAGAGAAAGTTACTAGATAATATAGAATAAATTGAGGGAGCGAAGATTATGAATACGGAAAAGGAAATCATTCTAACTCCGGAAGGTCTGAACAAATTAGAACAGGAGTTGGGAATCTTAAAAACGGTAAAAAGGAGGGAAGTCGCTGAACGGATTAAGCAGGCGATTGAGTTCGGTGATATAAGCGAAAACTCAGAATATGAAGATGCTAAGAATGAGCAGGCTTTTATTGAAGGACGGATTATCACTCTGGAAAAAATGTTACGTAATGTTAGAGTTATTGAACATAAGGAGAATAATTCTGACATTGTGCATATCGGGGCAAAAGTTACGTTACAGGATCTTGAATGTGGTGATGAATTCGTTTATACTTTAGTAGGTTCGGCTGAAGCGGACCCCATGAACAAAAAAATATCGAATGAATCACCGGTAGGAAAAGCAATTATCGGTAAAAAAAAGGGAGACATTGTCGAAGTAAAAGTTCCGGTGGGGAAAGTTAAATATAAAATAATCGCAGTTGTTTAGACTTGCTCATGAAGGGAAGATTAAAAGTGACAGAGATACCACAACAAGAAATAAACGAACAGATGCAAGTACGTTTGGAAAAATTAAAGGAGCTTAGAGAAAAGGGCATAACACCTTACGGGGGACGTTATGAAAGAACTCATTATGCAAGTGATATTAAGGAAAATTCCGAGGAATTATTAGAGAAGGATGTAGTTGTTGCTGGACGGTTAATGGCGAAAAGAACTATGGGTAAGGCTAGTTTCGCTCATATGCAGGATTATTCCGGTCAGATTCAAATTTATCTGCGTTTGAATGATGTCGGGGCTGATGCCTATGAGTTGTTTAAGTCTCTTGATCTAGGCGATATTATTGGTGTGCAAGGTCATGTTTTTCGGACGCGCACAGAAGAAGTAACAGTATGGGCCAAGGAATTTGTCCTGTTGTCTAAGTCTTTACGGCCTCTGCCGGAAAAATGGCATGGTTTGAAGGATGTGGAACTGCGCTATCGTCAGCGTCATGTCGATTTAATTGTTAATCCTGAGGTGAAAAAGGTTTTTATTTTGCGTAGCAAAATTATTCAAGCGATGAGACGTTATTTAGATGAGCAGGGGTTTCTAGAGGTGGAAACACCCACAATGCATTCTATACCTGGGGGAGCAAGTGCCAGGCCTTTTATTACTCATCATAATGCTTTGGATCTTGACCTTTATATGCGCATAGCCTTGGAGCTTCATTTAAAGAGGCTTATTGTCGGAGGAATGGAAAAAGTATATGAAATCGGTAGGGTTTTTAGGAACGAGGGCATTTCTACTCGTCATAATCCTGAATTCACGATGATGGAGCTTTACCAGGCTTATGCCGATTATCATGATATGATGGCTTTGACGGAAAAGATGATTGCCCATCTAGCCCAAGAAGTTTTGGGAACGCAGAAAGTTATGTATCAGGGTACGGAGATTGATTTAACTCCGCCATGGCCTCGTTTGACGATGGTGGACGCTGTCCGGAAATATACGGGTGCCGATTATCAAGAGTGGGCTAGTGATGAACAGGCGCGTCAAGCCGCTGCCGATTTGGGAGTGTCTGTCCCTGCTGATGCTACTAAAGGAATGGTCTTGAGCGAACTGTTTGAGGAAAAGGTTGAAGAAAAGTTGATTCAGCCTACCTTTGTGATCGATTATCCGATAGAGATATCGCCTTTAGCTAAACGGAGGGAAGACGATCCTAATTTCACGTATCGTTTTGAAGTGTTTATTACGGCGCGAGAATTTGGCAATGCTTTTTCTGAGCTGAATGACCCGCTTGATCAGCGGGAAAGATTTGAAAAACAGATGGAACAGCGAGCTCAAGGGGATGAAGAAGCCCAGATGCATGATGAGGATTTCGTCAGAGCTTTAGAGGTGGGAATGCCTCCTACAGGCGGCTTGGGTATTGGTATAGATAGATTAATTATGCTTTTGACTGATTCGCCTTCCATTCGTGATGTGATTTTATTCCCGACCTTAAGACCGAGACAGGATTTGTAGAATTGCCCATTTTTTTAAAAGGGCTGTGCAGAGGATTCTGTCTAAACAATTCGTTAATATTGTGCAATGAGGTGAAGTTCGGTGATTTCGATTCTTGTTCTTGTCCCAGTTGTTATTATTGTCTTGATCTTTTTAATAACCGCGGCAACCAAAGCAGGGGCTGCAAAAGGAGGGGGAGACGAAGTGATTAAAAAAGTCTATTTATATTTAGTTCTCTTTACTACATTGATGATGAGTATCGGTGGGAGCGTAGCGGCTTTTATGGCTGCCGCTGATATTATCAGTCCCACGGCTTATTATCAGTCTTTCGATGAGTATAAACGCTATGGTGCACATGACAAATCTGCTATTGAAGGAGAAGAAGAAGTAAAACTCTCTGAGGAGGAGCTCTTAACCAGATATAATGACATGGTGGCTACGGAAAAAGAGAGGCAGATAGTGAGGGCTAAAAACAGCCTGATTAAAAGTTTAGGTTGGATTGTTATACCTTTCCCTATCTTTATATATTCGCAAAGACGTTTGGGTAAAAAGGAAAAAGAATAACATTCATTCATCTCAAGCATAACATTTTTAAATAATGGAGTGGATTTATTTGCGGTTTTTTGGTTGCTTGACAAAAAGGGCTTAAGAATGATAAAATGAAATTCCTGCCTTGAGGAAGAAACGGTTCCAAAGGGCTGACATCAAAAAAAATGTCGAAAGGTAGGAAAACTTCGCAAAAAACCTCTTGACAGGAACGAGCGAAGTTGCTAAGATAGAGAATGTCGCGTTCGCGCGGCAAGGTCTTTGAAAACTGAACAGTTGAAAAGCCAAGCGTAAACAAAAGCTTAAAAAGCGGG
>Ga0265294_10006287_pt1 | contig 14290 bp, 16 predicted proteins | sample MunlanPumphouse3_FD_192504 | JGI IMG/M metagenome (GOLD analysis project Ga0265294, IMG submission 192504) | Groundwater microbial communities from a municipal landfill in Southern Ontario, Canada - Pumphouse #3 | ecosystem: Environmental > Aquatic > Deep subsurface > Groundwater | place... | reverse complement strand
TCTGGCGGGGATCGGCGGTGGGATGCTCGCCGCCTTGGTCGGCACGATAAGCCCGGTGCAGTTCCAGTTTGTGCTCACCTTCAACGTCCTCCTGATCGTCGTATTGGGCGGGATGGGGCGCATCTGGGGCAATGTCATCGCCGCGATTGTGGTCACGGGGATGCTCGAATACCTGCGTATCCTGGACGAACCGATCAACTTCCTGTTCATTAAGACAGACGATGGTCTGCCGGGACTTCGGATGGTCGTTTTCTCCATCCTCCTCATGGTCATCGTCATCTTCAGAAGACCGGATCGCCGCTTCTTAGAGCCCGCGCGGGAAAAGGTCGCACAGTCGATCAAGTCGCTTTTGACCAAAAAGAACGGAGGGACACCCAATGCTTCAAATTGATCAAATGACGATGCGATTCGGCGGCGTGGTGGCAGTCTCCGAAGCCACAATGCAAATCAATAAGGGCGAGATCATCGGCCTGATCGGTCCGAACGGCGCAGGAAAAACGACCGTCTTCAACGTCGTAACGGGCATCTATCCACCGACAGAAGGCAAGATCTTCTTTAACCCCGGTGAGGGAAGCGTCGATATCTCGGGCAAAAAGCCCAATGTCATCTGCAAACAGGGCATCTGCCGTACGTTCCAAAATATCCGGTTATTCAAGAGCATGTCCGTGTACGAAAATGTGTATATGGGCCACCATATGGACTTGAAGTCAGGCTGGCTTCAGGCCATCTTCCATCTGCCCCCGTACCCCAAAGAGGTGCGCGAGAACCGCGAACACACAGAATACCTCTTGGAAAGTGTCGGCCTGGCGGATGAACGAAACGAGCTGGCAACCTCGCTGCCCTATGGTATGCAAAGGCGCCTTGAAATTGCGCGTGCCTTGGCCACACGACCAAAACTCCTCTTACTGGATGAACCGGCCGCCGGCATGAACCCGCAGGAAACCAAAGATCTCATGGCTTTTATTAAGAAGATCCGAGACGAATACGACCTCACGATATTCCTTATTGAGCACCACATGGATGTCATCATGGGGGTCAGTGAACGGATCTATGTCCTCGACCACGGTGTCATGATCGCCGAAGGCACGCCGGAAGTGATCCAAAGCAACCCGAAGGTCATCGAAGCGTATCTGGGGGTGGAATAGATGTTAAAAGTCCATGATTTACACGTCAGCTACGGCGGCATCAAAGCGGTCCGCGGGATTACGCTCGATATTGAAGACAACAAAATTGTGACCTTGATCGGGGCAAACGGCGCCGGTAAATCGTCCACCCTGCGCGCCATCATGGGGCAGATCCCAAAAGCTGGAGGGTCGGTCTTTTTTGACGACCTTGAACTCACGAACATGAAGACCATGGATATCGTCAGGTCAGGGATCTCCCTGTCTCCGGAAGGGCGGCGCATCTTCCCAAACCTCACGGTGCGTGAAAACCTCATCATGGGCGCTTATACGGTGAACGATAAGCGTGTCATTGACGATGGCATCAGCCGTGCCTTTGAGCTGTTTCCCATCCTGGAAGAGCGCTCCTGGCAAAAGGCTGGGACACTGTCAGGGGGTGAACAGCAGATGCTGGCGGTCGCTCGCGCCCTGATGATTGAACCGAAACTCCTGATGCTCGATGAACCCTCACTCGGACTTGCGCCCATGCTGGTCAGTGATATCTTCGACATCATTCGCGAGCTACACGCGCGAGGTAACACGATCCTTCTGATCGAGCAGAACGCTAAAAAAGCATTGGAAGTATCCGACTATGCCTATGTGCTTGAGACCGGTGTCATTACACTGGAAGGCACGGGGGAAGAACTTTTGAACAACCCGAAAGTGCAGGCCGCATACTTAGGTGAAGCGGAAGGCTTTGTCGAAGCAAAAGATGGGTAGCGCTCATCTAAACGTTATCGAAAGAATAATCGTGTTAAACGTCGGCTGTCAATGAATTGACAGCCGGCGTTTTCATGTAGCCAGCGCCTCTTTCGCCCATCTTGGATTTTTTAACACCGCGCGCCCCACACCGATGAGGTCGGCGGCACCTTCTTCCAACAGTCGATTCGCTTCACAAGCAGTCCTGATCCCCCCCGTCAGCAACACAGGGATGAAAAGCTGTGCTTTAAGGGCCTTTGTCGTCTCGCGAAAATACCCCACCTTATCGCCGTAGCCGGAAAAACCAAATAGGCCTCCGGAAATATCCAAAAGATCCATACCGGCCGCTTCGAACATCCGGCTTGCCTGAATTGCGTCCTCTAAGGTGCTCCCGCCCGGATAATCGTCCGAGGCGCCCAGTCTTACGGCCAAGATTTTATCCGACCCGATGACTTCTCGGATCTCACTCAATAGCTCAAGATGGATCCTGATCCTGTTTTCCAAAGAACCGCCATATGCGTCTGTCCTCTGATTGGTCAAAGGCGAATAGAATTGGTTGAGTAAAAAGCCATGCGCTGAATGGATCTCAACCCCGTCAACTCCCGCTTCAATGGCACGTACAGCCGCATCTTTGAACGCTTGGATGATCGATTGAATGCCGTCGTACGACAGGGCCTCGGGCATCTTACTTACTTTTCGGTTAGGGATTGCGACAGCACTCGGCGCCACGGGCGCCCTCCCGGTCACTTCGAAAGAGGCCTTGCTTCCGGCATGACTGATCTGAGCGATGGCCTTCGCCTCCCCCTGATGGATGACCTTCACAAGTTTTTTTAAACCTTCGATCACCGAATCATCGGCAATCGACAATTGCCCCTGACTTGCTTTCCCGTCTATTTCAACATAGCTGTGCTCAAGGATCACGAGCCCTGTCGCCTTATCTTTTACAATCTCACGGTAGTAATCACAGAGCGCGTCTGTGACCTGCCCGCCCTCTGACTTTTCAGAGGCCATGGGCGGCAACACAATACGGTTCATGAGCTCCGTCCGATTAACAACTATTTTTCGCTTCAAAAACATGGGCCATCCTGCTTTCTATTTGCTATATCATAGTATAAAGCCGTAAGTTTCGAGGAGGTTCCCCATGCGAAAAATAATCCTATTATTTTTAATTTTTATGCTGGGCACCGGGCTCATCGCCTGCGCCGGAGAAGAACCTCCCGGAGAAGAGTTGACTGAACCCACCTTTGAGATCACGACGACTCCCACCCCCACCACCACGATCGAGACCGAGCCGACCGAAACAGAACCGCCTCCGATTGAAACGGAGCTCATGTTCCCGGACCGTTATCCGGTGGCCTTCATGATTAACAACACTGCCGAGGCAAGGCCTCAGTCGGGCCTAGATAAGGCCAAACTCATCTACCAAATGATGACTGAAGGGCGCACCACCCGCCTGTTGCTTTTAACCGACGCCGAAGAAGGTGTGATCGGACCCGTCCGAAGCGCGAGGCCGGCCTACCTCGATCTTGTCGCGCAGCATCAGGCATTTTATTGTTACGCGGGGAACTACGCGGTCGTAAAGGCCAGCCCTGTCGTCAACCAGATCCGTATCCTGGACGCCTTAAAGGGTCACTACGGCATTTTCTATCGCTCCGGCCACCGTGTGGCGCCTCACAACCTCTATACGACCTTAGAGCGTGTGTACGCCGCGGCCGAAAAAGACCGCCCGCCCCTCATGCCCAAGGAACCTGTGAACGGCTTATCCAACTACAACGACTTTGTCCTTCCTAATGGGGGCGAGCCCGCCTTAGAGCTCCACTATCGCTTTTCAGGTCTTTTGGAAATGTTTCGCTACGACTCAAGCGTGAATGCTTACTTCAAGTACAACAACGACCAACTCTTAGTCGATGAGCAGAGCAAACAGCCGCTTGAAGTTCCGAACATCATCGTCTTGTATCGCCCTCACAGCTTCATGCCCAACGGCGTCCATAACAAAATTAACTGGATTGATGAGGGCGAGGCCACTTATCTCACAGGGGGCAGAAAATACGACATTACCTGGAAAAAGACCTCCCACACGGATCCCATTGTCTATCGCTTGGAGGGTGAGGAGCTCATTTTGAATCCGGGATTGACCTGGATTATCGTCGTGGACGGCCAAGCAATGAAAACCGTGGAATATAAATGAATAAAACTACCCGCAACGGGTGGGGAGAGAAGTTATTTTTCCGTGTACAATTATGCAGACGACCCGTTCGTTGAACAAGAATGAGGAGATCATGACGATGAATAAGACTGAAAGCTTCACTTTTCACCAACTGCCTACCAGTGTCGCCGAACTTCAGGCTATGCCGGAGGCCGCTTTAAAAACGCCCTTTCAGACGGCTGCTTTGACCGTGGCCGTACTGTGCCATTATGAAATCGATCCCCAGGTGACGATCGAGATGCTAAATGTCCTAAAAGGACCCCAGGCGCTGTCCCCTTATGACATCCAATTTTTGCGTGACCGTTTGTCAGGGAAGGGCTATAAAGCCTGCTCGTTTTTCCGGGGCGCGACCCCTGAAAACAACTACACCCCGACGGAACCCTTGACCATTACAGTCTCATCGGGGCCCTACAGCTTTCAAGAAAAAGGTTACGCGAATCTCTTGATTCAGTCATCGGGCGCGGATAGCCCCCGACAGATTAAGATGCGTGAGAAACCCTCAAGCGGTGAATGGTTCTTATGGGAGAATTATTTGCTGGCCGACATCAGGACACCCGTGGCAAGCGACCCCTGGGCCTAACATCACACTATAAATCCGCTAAAAAGGCATCCTCAGTGGTCCGGATGCCTTTTTTATATCTCATTATCGGCCATAATATAACCGGATAGGATTTCTGTCGATATATTGGAAGGGGGCGTTATGAACTATACCCAGCGGCATCTGGAAAACGTGGTTCTCTCGTTAAGCGAAAGCTGGCCTGTGCTGCTTTTGACCGGGCCGCGGCAGGCGGCAAAACAACCATATATGCGGGAAATGGCCAAAGCGAACCCCCAATTGTTCTTGCAACTTCACAAACCTCCGGTGCTGATCGACGAGGCTCAATACGCGCCGGAGTTATTTACCTATATCAAAATACAGATCGATGAGCATCGTAATACCGGCGATTTCTGGCAGATCATCGGGGCGGAGGGTATTCCCTTTACAACTGATTTTGACACGCTCAAAGAACAGCGTAAAAGATTTCGCCCGTATCCACGCCGGAACTGTTTACAAGCATGTGGCATTATGCCGGACGGGATATATTTTGTTCATCCTACCTTTCCCGAACCGTCGACAGCTTGAAATTCTTTCGTTTTATCACGGCTGTGGCCGCGCGGGTCAACTACAAGGCGATTGCTGACGATGCTGACATTGATCAGGTAACCTGCAAAAACTGGCTCAACATCCTTGAAACTCTGGGAATTGTTTTCCCCCTGCGCCCTTACGCTAAGAAGGTACTCAAACGTACGATTAAGACACCGAAACTCTATTTCTATGACACAGGTCTTGTCACTTACCTGACCCGCTGGCCTTCGTCCGAGGTGGCTGAGAGCGGGCGATGAGTGACGCGCTACCGGAGAACTTCACCGTGTCCGAAATATCGTGACCGGGACGCCAAAGAAATTATTATGGAGGGCGAGCGTGATTGATAAGGCCCCGCTAAAGCAAGGTACCGGCGCGGTGCTCCGCGTGGCTGACAAACTCAGCGCATTTGATCGTGCCCGTGTGGATGCTATAAAGAATCGCCTTACAAATCCGCGTAAAAAGGAATCTCTTCCTCATCAAGATGCTTTTTTTCTTTGAGCGTGAAACTTATAGTCGCCGCGATAAGTAACATTACGGCGGCCAGTAAATATGCCCCGTCATAGCGCCCTGTGTGATCCACCACCCATCCCGCCATAAGCGGTCCGAAGATGCCCGCCAAACCCCAGGCCATGTAGAGTAGGCCGAAGTTCGCGCCAAAGTGCTTCAAACCGTAGTAATCCGCTGTTATCGCAGGAAAGGCAGAGGACGACGCCCCGTAATTTAGGCCCGCGATCACGACACCAAAAAGAAGTGCCGGGATCGAGCGCTAGGAAAAGAAAAGGGCAAGATTGATCGCCTGAGAAATAAACACAATGCGCATCAGAAACAAGCGCCCGATTCTGTCCGAGAGGGCCCCTCCCAATATGCGTCCCAGCGCATTACACACGGCAATGAGCAAAATAAGTAAGTACCCGCTTTCCCATCCGGCCTGCATCTTCGCAATACTCGTCAGATGCCCGATGATCATGAGGCCCGAGGCGGAGGCAAAAGCAAACATGATGAAGAGTTTATAGAAACTTGGGGTCCTAAGCATCTTCTTGAAATGAAGTTCGTGACAAGAAGGCGCATCCGTCTCTTCAATCCTTTGCATCTCCTCCGGCGGATTAGACACAAACTGCGCGAGGATAAAAGAGGACAAAAGCACCGCCGAGCCCAGGAGCAAAAAACCCTTTTGGAGACCAAAGCGTGCCAAGAGCCCCCGAATAATCGGTGTGTACAGTACCGAAGCCACCGCAATGCTTGCGATCACAAACCCCGTGATCATGCCCTTTTTCTCCAAAGGATACCACTTCACGGCAGCCGGTGTCGTCGCCATGTGATTGATCCCCACGCCGGTACCCGCCACAAGGCCAAACGATAAGACCGCCATCGGCACCGTGTGAGAAAAACCCACAAGCATCAGGCCGGCACCCAAAAGCAGCGTACCCACACTCAGCATCACGCGAGGGCCTTTATGGTCGTGGATGAGCCCTCCGACAAACATCGTGACAGAAGAGACGACGATGGCCCCTGTATAAGGGAGCGTGGCCTCTGTCGCGCTCCATCCGTAGAGCCCGACAAACTGATCTCTGACAACACTCCAGGCATATAAAATACCTGACAAAAACTGGATGCCCACACAGGCTAAAAGGACCATCCTCTGTTTCTGCCGTTTCACGCACCCTCCCTGTTGTTCAAATTGCGGGAAGCGCTTTTAACGCTTCTTCAATTTCTTTTTCCGGACATTCTATATCTTTTAGCTTGCCTGAGAGAAATTGTTCGTAAGCGACCATGTCCACATGGCCGTGCCCACTCAAATTGAACAGAATTGTTTTTGCTTCATTATTTTCCTTGCAGCGCATCGCTTCTCGAATGGTTGCGGCGATTGCGTGGTTTGCCTCCGGTGCGCTGATCGTCCCCTCCGTACGGGCAAAAAGGATACCGGCCTCAAAGGCCTCCCTTTGCGCGATGGCGGTGGCTTCAATCAGGTCCAAAGTCTTCAAATGCCCCACAATCGGCGCCATCCCGTGGTAGCGCAAACCTCCGGAATGAGAAGGAGGCGGCATGAAACGGTGCCCTAAGGTGAACATCTTTAAAATCGGGGTCAGCCCCGCGACATCACCATAATCGTAAGCATAAAGTCCCTTGGTTAAAGTTGGACAGCTTGACGATTCGACCCCGATAATGCGCAGATCAGGGCGCTCACCTTTGAGCTTATCTCGCACAAAAGGAATCACCAGGCCGCCGAAATTGGAGCCGCCCCCCACACAGCCGATGAGGATATCCGGTTCAAAACCCGTCATCGCCATCTGCGCCATGGCCTCTTGCCCGATAATCGTCTGGTGGAGCAGCACATGGTTTAACACGCTACCCAGCGTGTAGCGCGTGTCGTCACGCAAAAGCGCGTCCTCAACGGCCTCACTGATCGCGAGCCCCAAACTGCCCGGCGAGGCCGGATCTTGCTTGAGCGCCTCTTTACCCGCTCGGGTCTCTTGGCTGGGGCTTGGAATACACCGAGCCCCCCAGGTCTCCATCATGTAGCGGCGATACGGTTTATGGTAGAAGCTTGACGCCACCATATACACCATGCACTCGAGATCAAACATGGCACAGGCGATCGCAAGTGAGCTCCCCCACTGCCCCGCGCCCGTCTCTGTGGTAAGCCTTCGGATGCCTTCTTTTTTGTTGTAATACGCCTGGGCAATCGCCGTGTTCAGTTTATGGCTGCCCGCGGGAGAACTGCCTTCATATTTATAGAAAATCCGCGCCGGCGTGCCAAGCGCCTTTTCTAATCGAAACGCGCGATGCAAAGTGGTCGGGCGCCAAATTTTCAAGATGTCCAGGACTTCTTTCGGAATCTCTATATGGCGCTCTTGGCTGAACTCCTGTTCAATAAGCGCTTGGGAAAAAAGAGGCGCCAAATCGTCCGGCGTCATTGGTTTTTTAGTCAGTGGATGCAGCACTTCCGGGAGAGGCACGGGGAGATCCGGCAGAATATTGATCCAGGAAGTCGGCAGATCGCGTTGGTCAAGCGAAAAGATCGCTTGTTGAGAAAATTCATTCATTTTTTAGCTCCTAGCAAAACAGATGGCTTCTTGTGTCCAACAAAAGGTTAATCAATGGCCCCGCCGGGCCATGTCAGGAAATATTGATTCATATAACTATTTCCTTTCATCACCTTTGTTCGATCACACTCCTTCGTTTGTTTAAGAGCATGACATTGGGCCTATGCTAAAAGAATAAGTTTGCGCTGTCAACACATGGGACGCAATAAGCTTGATTTCTCATCATTTTCGATTTTTTGCTTAATATTGCTGCATGTTTATGCTTTTGTTCTCTCTATTTTGTATACTTGACAGCTTTTTTCAAAGCGGTAAACTGTGAAACAATAGCGTTGACGGAGACAAAGTAGATTGCGATCTGTCCATTAAGAAAGTTCCCGGTTGCTGCGAGGGGCATGGACACGCGAATCGAAGATACACTCCTAAGCTGCCCGAAGAAAGGTCCAAAAGACCGATTAGACCGGTGCCGGGTTCTCCCGTAACAGAGATCGGGTATTGATGGATACCCCAAGAGGCCGATGACCGTGAGGGATCGGTGAACAGAGGTGGTAACACGGGATTTCTCGTCCTCTGGCAAATGCATCTTTGCCGGGGACGTTTTTTTATTCTCCGGCGAAAAAGAAAGGTCGGAGAAAAATGAAAAGAACAAAATGGATTACCATCGCAATCATCGCAATCATCCTCCTTACCGCCGCCGGATGTGGCGCCAAGAAGGCCCATCCTGTCATCGGCGTCGTACAGCTTGCGGAGCATATCGCGCTTGATCAGAGCTTTGAAGGCTTCCAAAAGGCCTTAGAAGATCATGACATGCTTGACAAGCTCGAGATTGACTATCAAAACGCGCAAGGGGATATCAATAACCTGTCGACCATCGCCGATCGTTTTGTCAGCCGCAAGGTGGACATGATCTTAGCGATTGCAACAGACTCCGCGCAGTCGGTCGCCAATAAAACGGATGAAATTCCCATCCTGGGCACGGCCATCACAAGTTACACCGTGGCGGGGTTGGTCGAGTCCGATGAACACCCAGGCGGCAATGTCACCGGCACAAGTGACATGAACCCTGTCGCGGCGCAGATCGCGCTCATCAAGGAACTCCTCCCTGAAGCAGAAGTCATTGGCCTGGTCTACAACTCAGGAGAAGACAACTCCGTCCTTCAGATAAAAATCGCCAAAGAGGCCATTGAAGACTTAGGTCTGGAATGGCGTGAAATTACAGTCACGAATACAAATGATGTACCTCAGGCCGTACAATCGATTGTCACGAAATGTGACGCCCTCTACATTCCCACCGACAACACCATGTCGAGCGCCATGGCGCAGGTCCACGGTGTCACAAGCGAGTCAAAGACACCCACCATCTGCGGCGAGAGCGCCCAGGTGCTACAAGGCGGCCTTGTATCCATGGGCATTAACTACTTCGATCTTGGCTACAAAACGGGAATTATGGCATTGGAAGTCCTCAAAGGGAAAATGCCTTCTGAGCTATCTATTCAATACGCCGATAAAAGCGATGAAGTCGTCATCAACGGATTTGTGGCAGAGGAAATTGGGTTTTCGATTCCTGACAAATTCCAGGACGCTGTGATCTGGCCCGAGGATTAATGAACGATCAGGGGGCGATGAATAATTGCCCCCAATAATATTTGTAATTCGAACTCGAGTCATAATAACAGCCGACACCGATATGCGTCAGTTTCGGATTCATGATGTTCTTTGCGTGCCCCGGTGAATTCATCCAACCCTTCACGACCGCCTCAGGCGTACGCTGACCGGCCGCAAGATTCTCACAGGCAATACAATAGGAAAGCTTAATGACGGATGAAAAACTCTTACCATCCGGTCGATTATGTCCCCAGCTGTTGACAATCTCTTTGGCTCGGACGCGCGCTGACTCACGAAGCGACGCACTCATCTGAAGCGGCGGAAGATTTTCCTTCGCCCGCTCCTTGTTGACAAGTTCAACCACCCGCTGTTCATAGTCATCGCAAAAGTGTTGGACCGCCGCAGTCGTTGTGGTGGTCGTGGCGGTGGTGGTGGTGGTCGTTGTAGTCGTTGCGACGGTGGTCTGCGTTTCTTTTTTTGGGGTAGTTTTGACCGTGGTAGTCGATGGTTTTTGTGTTGTTTTTAAAGGACGTGACGTCGTCGCGGTTTGAGCTCGAGATGTCTTTGCGGGGGTCACCTTCTCCGTGGTCATGCGGGGTTCCGTGGTCATGCGGGGTTCCGTGGTCGTAGTCACAGGGATCGCAGACTCAGTCCAAGACCTGGACACCTCGGACGGCACGGTGGTCGCGGGGGGACTGGTTGCGACCGCTTCAACATCGTCCTTTTCGTATACTTTAGCGGTTGTTTCACCTGTTGTGCTCGAAGTAGGTCGAGCCGGTTGGAACAAAAATCCAGCGCTTCCGGAAACTGCGTAACGGCAACCGATCACCACGGATAGAATTAAAATGACAAAGCAGGAAACGGCAACAACTCTCTTCACGGTCAAGAAACATTCCTTAGAATTTTAGATTTTGATCTACTATTGACGGTAGAACATTATGATCGGAATTAAAAGGGTTACAATGGCTACTGTGAGGCAACTGTATTACAATATGAACAAGTTTGGAAAAAATGTCGTTTTTAAAGGAATTATATGGACATTTTTACCCTGATAATTTGGATTATCACTTTCTCTTTCCTCGTCTTCTCCTTTTTCAAGGATCGTGAGAAAACCAAAAAAGCACTTCAAATGGCATTTCGCATGGGCCGCAGAATGGCGCTCAGCATTTTCACGATCGTGATTACGATCGGACTTCTTTTAACCCTGCTGCCGCCTGAAAAAATTGCGTCTTTTGTGAGCGGACAACATGTGATTACCGCGACGTTAGGCGCGGCCCTGATCGGCACCGTGACTCTCGTCCCGGCTTTCATCGCCTTTCCGCTCATCGGGACATTCGTGGGCGCAGGCGTCCATATCGTCCCCTCAGTTGCCTTCTTGACGACACTGACCATGGTAGGTGTTGTAACGCTCCCCTTAGAGCGAAGGGAATTCGGCACAAAATTCACCGTCGTCCGCAATGCCGCAAGTTTTGTCGCCGCCGTCCTAATCGCTTTGCTCATGGGGGTGATCGTATGAAAATCTTGAAGTTCCTTCGAAAACACCTTTTCCAGATCGCCATTTTGCTGATCTATGTCATTTTGTTTTTTGTCAGACAGGAATTTGCGCTCGAATCGGCCAAAAACAGTGTCTACTACATCCGGGAAATGCTCCTCATCATGCCGGTCGTGTTCGTCCTGACCGCCTTACTCGACGTTTGGGTCCCCAAGGACAAAATCCTCCGCTACCTCGGCCATGACGCCGGCATCCGGGGCATCCTTTTGTCCTTTCTAATCGGGAGCGTCTCAGCCGGCCCCATTTATGCCGCCTTTCCCATGTGCGTCATGCTTTATAAAAAGGGCGCCTCACTTCGCAACATCATCATCATTTTGAGCGCCTGGGCCGTGATCAAAATTCCCATGCTGTTAAACGAGGCAAAATACCTCGGATTGAAGTTCATGGCGACCCGTTGGGTGTTGACCGTGGCGGCCATCCTCATTTTCTCGTGGATCGCCTCCCGGATGGTGAAAAGGGAAGATATGCCTGATAAATTAAATCAGTGAACAGCTGTGTTGTCACTGTCATATGAACCTGAAAGGTACAGTCCCAGTTTCGCGCTGGCCGGTCCGATCAGTTCATAAAGCACACTGGAGGCCAAGATGATGGTCTGCAAAGTACCGCCGACATCGGGTCCCAACTGGCGGGCGACAAGCGCCGCCAAACCGATCGCCACCCCGGCCTGTGGCGCGAGCGCGAGCCCCAGATAGCGTCTGACTTCCTTTGATTTGCCCGTCACAAGAGCGCCAATATAGGCGCCGACGTATTTCCCCACTAAGCGGATGACAAAGTAAAGCACCGCCACAAGCAAAAGCGACTGCGAGCCGATTGTGGCACGGGAAGTAAAAGCACTCAAGTCAAAGCTTAAACCTGAGCGGACAAAGAAAAGCAAAAGGATCGGCGGGCTGAAGTAGTTCAACTGCTTGAACAGTTTCTCATGGCCCTCGATGTTGGCAAATACCATACCCATCACCATGCAACCCAAAAGCGGCGACACATCCAATAGGGCGCTGACACCTGAGAACAGTAACAGGATGGCCACCGCGATGATGAGCCGGTTGTCCGCGGTGCGGCGCGTCGGCATCATGAGTTTCAATACCCAGGCAAAAAAAGCACCGATCCCCATCAATAGAACATTAATTAAGGCCGGCAAGACCACGGAACGAAAACCGCCTGCGCCATCGGCCCCCTGAATCATGGAGGACGCCGCGGCAATCGCGATGCTGTAGGCCACAAGACCCACGACATCATCCATCGCCACGACTTGCAGGAGCGTATCCACGTAGTCGCCCTTGGCGCCTGTCTGGCGAATCGTCATCATGGTGGAGGCGGGGGCGGTCGCGGACGCTAAGGCGGCCAATACGATGGAGAATACAAAATCGAGTCCCAAGACAAGGTAAGTCAGTAAAAAAACACACAGCGATGCGGTCAAGGCCTCAAACAGCGTGATCACCATCGATTCCATGCCATTTTTTCTTAACTTGCGAAACTCAAAATGTTCACCGACGCTGAAAGCGATGAACGCGAGCGCCACATCGGCAAGAAAATCGGTCCCTTCAATGAAGGAGGTGGGGATCATATTCAACACATACGGCCCAATCAGAATACCCGTCACAATATAGGCGGTCACATTCGGCAGGCGAAGGAGCTTGGAAACGCGCGTCATCGCAAAGCCTACAAGCAGCATGATGGACAAAGAAATTAAAATACCGGCGACGCTCGTCGAGCCGCTTGTTGAGTGGTAAAGCCATTCTGCCATCGTTCTCTCCTTCCTTTTACTATTGAGCCTCTTGTAGGGGCATGATAAAGTGAAATTATGAGAATGTAAAATAATCGTTTTTCTTACACCGATTATCTTTCATTATACTAAGGAGGTCCTCCATGATTGACCGCAAAGTCGCTTCCCTTCTCGCCGTGGCAGAAGAACAGAATTTCACAAAAGCCGCTGAGCGCCTCTCGTTGACACAACCGGCGATCAGCCAGCATATCAAGCAGTTGGAAGAGGATCTGGGCGTCCTGCTTTTTACGCGGGGCAAAGGTGCCATCCGACCTACGGACGCGGGTGAAACCGTCATCCGTTATGCCCGCCGTTTTAACACCCTTTACGAACGCATGACGATGGCGATTGCCGATCAGGAAAAACAACTCACCCGCCTGCGCGTGGGGGTCACGCACACTGCTGAGAGTAATATTGTCGCGGAGGTATTAGCCGAATACGGAAACCTGAACCCCGGCATTGTCATAACTATTCTTACCGATACCATAAAAAACCTTTATGATCGCTTGGACAATTACGATCTCGATATGGCCATCGTGGAAGGGGTGACCACCATTCCTTCCTTTAGTTTCATCCTTTTGGATACGGACTATCTGGTCTGTGCCATGTCAAATGAGAATAGGCTTTCAAAAAAGCCGATGGTGACTTTGAATGATCTTCAAAACGAGCGCATGATCTTGCGCCGTGCGGGATCGGCGACGATGAATTTGTTTATCGCAAGCCTCGAGAGTCTTAACCGATCCATCGATGCGTTCCATGTCATCCTTGAAGTTGATAACATCGCGACGATTAAGGATCTTGTCCGCAAGAATCTCGGTATCTCGATCTTGCCTAAAAGTACCTGTATGGATGAAGTGAGTAAGGGGAAGATGACAATCCTCCCCATTGAGAACATGAGCATGATCCGGGAGACAAAAATCGTCTACCAAAAGGATTTTTCGCATCCCCGGGTGCTTTCGGATCTAACGGATCTGTACGCTAAGATTTCGAGGAAAAGAAACAAGATCACGGTTTAATCGCAGATGCGATTAAGCCGTGAACTTTGCAATTTCTTCATCGTTCAGTTTTTCAACACGCACCGCCGATATTTTATACGCGCCCGTTAAAGTGACGGGGTCGTAAGCGTTTTGCGTCAATTCATT
>Ga0265294_10006284_pt1 | contig 14294 bp, 15 predicted proteins | sample MunlanPumphouse3_FD_192504 | JGI IMG/M metagenome (GOLD analysis project Ga0265294, IMG submission 192504) | Groundwater microbial communities from a municipal landfill in Southern Ontario, Canada - Pumphouse #3 | ecosystem: Environmental > Aquatic > Deep subsurface > Groundwater | place... | reverse complement strand
GTAAGCGTTGGTGTCTTTTTGGGCTATTATTTGCTTTACACCAGAGTACTTGGTCTCGAGACCCCGAAAGCTGTTATTTTGGAGCGAAAAAACAAGGAATTACTCTCAAATATGGAAGCTTTCAACCAAAAGATGGATGAGAATGATAGAATTTTGTTGGAAATACAGATGAGAGACAATATTGTATATCGTCCTATCTTCGGTATGGATGAGATTCCGTCAGACATTCGCAATGCGGGTTTTGGAGGGGTGGACAGGTACGATTATCTGGAACATTACGAAAATTCAGATTTTTTAGTCGCTTCGGCGATGAGGTTTGATATTCTTTCAAAGAAAGCATACATACAGTCCCGTTCATTTGATGATGTTTCCATTTTGGCCAAGCGTGCGGGTGATATGGCTTCATGCATTCCAACCATTTTCCCTGTTATGCCCGTAGTTCATAATCATCTCTCAAGTTCTTTCGGATACAGGACAGATCCTTTTACCGGCTTTGCCAAAATGCATACGGGAATAGATATTTCCGGTCCTAACTCCGAGCCTATTTATGCCACCGGTGATGGTATAGTTGTTGACGTAAGCTATAATTTCTTTGGATACGGCAACAATGTCATTATTGATCACGGCTTTGGATATAAGACAAGATATGCTCACCTGAAAGAGGCAACCGTCAAATTGGGACAGATGGTTAAACGTGGAGAGCAAATTGGCAAGATGGGCAGTACCGGACGTTCTAAGGGCACGCATCTTCACTATGAGGTTATCTACAAGGATCGACCGATCAATCCGTGGAATTATTTCAACAATGATATGACTTCGGAAGAGTACCAAAAGCTAATCATTTCCGGCAAGTCCAAAGGATAGTACATTGAGAAATGGTTAAATTCGTATATAATAAGGACGAACTAAGATTTGATGCACAGAAATTTTCCTTCAAAAGAGTATTGGGTATCGTCTTGAAGTATTTGGTTATTAGTATATTGTTGGCAGTTGCTTACTATGTCGTATTTGCCCTGTTCTTTAGCACTGACAAAGAAAAAAGACTCGAGGCGGAGAATAAATATCTAATGGAACAGTCATCCGAAATGGCAGACAAAGTCAATAGGCTGGACAATGTGGTTCAAAATCTTCAAATAAGAGATCAGGAGATATATGAAGATGTCTTTCACTCCAATCCGCCTAACTATTTTCTGCTTATAGAAGATACTAACAGAGTGGATCTTAAGACAATATATTCTTCAGATGAGGAAGATCTTGTGTGGGATGCCCATGTTCAGGGTGAGAGAGTTGACAATATTGTTACCCATGTGGACGGGAGAATATTAAATATTAATAAAATACTTGACGATCCGACCTTCAATCCGGAAGTGATTCCCTCGATAATTCCGATTCGCAACTTTTCGGTTGCTCAGACAGGGGCTTCTGTCGGACAGAAGATCAATCCTTTTTACAAGACAGTACGGTTTCATAGCGGAATGGATCTTTTAGCTCCGATAGGAACAGAGATTATTGCCGCTGCGTCAGGTAAGGTGACAAGTGTCACACGCTCATCAAAAGGGATGGGCAATAGAGTGGAAATAACGCATGAGAATGGCCTGGTGACTACATATTCACACTTGAGTGATATTTTGGTAAGCAATGGACAGATAGTTAAGCAGGGCAACGTGATAGGCAGAGTCGGATCTTCCGGTACTGCATTTGCCCCGCACCTTCACTATGAAGTCATAAGAGACGGCAATCCTGAGGACCCGATCAATTACTTTTTTGCCGATGTCTCTCCGTTGCTTTATCAGGAAATGATGGTAATTGCATTAAATACCGGGCAATCAATGGATTGATACAATATGACGGAAGATACAACATCTAAAAAACTTTATTACACAATGGGTGAGGTTGCCGGAATGCTTGGAGAAAACACCTCTCTGGTTCGTTATTGGGCCGATGAATTTCCCAAGTATATTCGACCAAATCGCAATCACAAGGGGAACCGGCTTTTCAGTGCGGAGGATGTTGCCAATTTTAAGATTATCTACTATCTTGTTAAAGAGTGTGGCATGACGCTGGACGGTGCCCGTAAACGAATGCAAAACAGGGAGGGCCTTGATCAGAGGGTTGAGGTTATCAATAAATTGAAAGAAATCAAAGCCACATTGAAAGAGGTGGAGTCACAATTATAGTATGGTTATGAAAGCTCGCCTGATAGCGAATATTATTGAGGAGTTTGCCCCACTGCATACGCAGCTGGAGTGGGATAATGCCGGATTTTGCATCGGAAGCCCCGATGCTGAAATAAGAGGTGTCCTGGTCGGGTTTGACTGCACACCGGATTTGCTGCGTGAGGCGATAGAGGTGGGGGCCAATATGGTAGTCACGCACCATCCGCTGATATTCAACGGAGTTAAAAAAATCAACGACAGAGATTTTATCGGTGAGACAATCTGCCTTGCCGTAAAAAATGATATTGTGGTCTATGCTGCTCATACTAATGCTGACAAGGCCGCAGGTGGAGTCAATACACTGATGGCCCGCAGGCTCTCTCTGAGTCATCCGGAACCTCTGGATGAAACAGGACTTTGCCTGGTGGGAGACTTGTCTCAGACGATGAGTTCGGCTCAGTTTATTGACTACGTCAAAAAATGTTATTCGCTTGTCTGTTTGAGAACTTCCAAGCCTCTGGACAAGGGGATTCGGAAAGTGGCGGTCTCTTCCGGAAGCGGATCTTCTTTCATTTCGGCTGCAAGGGCTGCCGGAGCCGATGCAATCATTACGGGAGATGTATCGTACCACCATTTTTTCTGTGATGACGATTTTATGGTGCTTGATATCGGGCACTATGAGAGTGAGATAGATATAGTATCGACGTTGTTGGATATACTTCAGAAAAAATTACCTAACTTTGCAGTTTCTATGACAATTAAAAATAATAATCCTATATATTACCGTTAGAGTAAATTATGGCAACAAAAAAAATCAACAAAGCAGTAGAGACCCCCATCGATCAGCGTGAAACATTCGTTTCTTTGCAGAAAAATTTGGGAGATACAGATGCACTTGCCATGGAGCAAAAGTTGCATACACTTTATCAGATCCAGTTAACCGATACAAAGATTGATAAGATTCACCTGTTGAGAGGTGAACTTCCATTGGAGGTTCAGGATCTGGAAGACGATATCGCCGGATTGAAGACCCGTATTACCAATCTTCAGGCTGAAATCAAAGATACCGAAAAGGACATTACCGAGCAGAAACATAAAATTGATGAGAGCAAAAAAGCCAATGTCAAATATGAGGAGCAACGTAACAATGTAAAGAACAATCGTGAGTACGAGTCTCTTTCAAAGGAGATTGAGTATCAGGAGTTGGATCAGCAGTTTTCCGAAAAGAAAATTAAAGAGGGAACTATATTTATTGCGGAGAAAAAAGGCCTTCTCGAAGAGACTAAAAAGCAGCTCGATGGAAGGGGAGTGGACCTTGTAAACAAGAAAAAAGAGCTGGAAACCATTATAGAAGAGACTTCTAAAGAAGAAGATATGCTTCTCAAACACAAGGATGAGTTGATTGCAAAAATTGACGAAAGAATGGTCGTTGCATACAATAAAGTCAGATCAAATGCTAAAAACAAATTGGCTGTTGTAACAGTCAAGAGAGATGCCTGTGGCGGTTGCTTCAACAAGATCCCGCCTCAAAGACAGCTTGATATTGCCTTGAGTAAGAAGATCATTGTCTGTGAATACTGCGGACGTATTTTGGTTAGCGCCGATTTTGAGAAAGAGTAGTCAATAGATATATTGGTATGGCCAAGACATTTGACAAGGACAAGAAGAAAGTCGATATCTCCGTCATTGCGGAAGATATGGGTGGTCGCAAACCTCCACAAGCCTTAGAGATTGAAGAGGCAGTGTTGGGGGCGTTGCTGCTTGAGCCTAATGATATCGCTGATGTCCTTGATCAGATTACGGCTGAATGTTTTTACAAAGAATCACACAAAAAGATTTTTACTGCCATATGCGATGTTTTTCGCAGGAATGATCCTGTGGATATATTGACTGTTGTCAATGAACTTACTACTCAGGGGGAGTTGGACAATGTCGGAGGATCAGTCTATATCAGCCAGTTAAGTTTAAAAACCGGATCTGCGGCTCACCTTGAGTACCACGCAAAGATCTTACTTCAAAAGTATATTCAAAGAGAGCTTATTTCTATTTCTTATGACGTGCAGAAACAGGCTTTTGACGATACTATGCCGGCAGATAAGCTTGTGGACAGTGCTGAACAGAAGATATTTGCGCTTGCTGAAAGGAATATGAAGCGCGAAACTACTCCAATAAAGACTGTTATTTATCAGACTTATACGGAAATATCTGAAAATCAAAAGAAGGAAGATGGCCTAAGTGGTGTGCCTTCAGGTTTTAACTGTATAGACAATGTTACATACGGATGGCAGAAAGCAGATTTGATTGTTCTAGCTGCTCGCCCTTCGGTCGGTAAGACCGCGTTTGTGCTCTCGATGGCCAGAAATATGGCAGTTAGCAGTAATATCCCTGTGGCTATGTTTTCTCTTGAGATGCCGAGCACGCAACTTGTTATGCGTTTGCTTGTAGGAGAGACCGGACTACCGACAGACAAACTAAAAGGGGCAAAAAAACTTACTAAGGGAGATTGGGCTCAATTGGATTATGGACTGAAGTCTCTGGCGAAGGCTCCATTATTTTTAGACGATACTCCATCACTATCGATATTTGAATTTCGTTCGAAAGCCAGAAGATTAGTTAATTATAGCCATGTACAGATGATTATCATCGACTATTTGCAGCTTATGACCGGTCCTCCGGAGCTGAAAGGCATGCGAGAGCAAGAAGTTTCATCCATTTCCCGTTCACTTAAGGCAATTGCAAAAGAGTTGGCTGTACCGATAATAGCCTTGTCGCAGTTAAACAGATCAGTAGAGATTAGAGGGGGTAATAAACGTCCTCAGTTGAGTGACTTGCGTGAGTCCGGTGCCATTGAGCAGGATGCCGATATCGTAATGTTTCTTCACAGGCCGGAAGTCGTCGGTACTGAAGATCGAGACTCTTCTCCCGGAGATACTACGCTAATTATCGCCAAGCACCGTAATGGCGAGACAAAAGATATTCCGATGAGATTTATCAAGTCGGAAATGAGATTTATCGAAGCTGAGAGAGATCAGCAGGGAATACCATCAAAAATGAATCAGGAGAACAGGGATAGTGAACTTCCGACATCTTCAGAGTTTAATTAAAAATTAGATTAAAAATGAAAAATAGATATTTTAGAATATTGTTATCAGTGTCTGTAGCTTTATCGTTTGCTGTGACACTTTCTTTTGCCGCGGCTCCGTCTTATCCATTTCAGAGCGGAGAGGATATGGAAATAATTATCCATTACAAATGGGGAGTAAAAGCGGATATTGCTGCCATTCAATTTACATTCAGGGAGATACAGGAGACAGGAAAGGAACCGTATTTTCATCTTGTTGCAACCGCTTCAACCTATCCGTTCTGGGACTCTGTGTTCAAAGTCAGAGATGTGTATGAGTCTAAGTTTTCCGTGAAGGACCTCGGTCCGATTTATTTCCACAGAGATGTCAATGAGGGAAAGTATTGGGCGAAGAATTGGTATTCATGGAGTGATGACCAGATGAGTTTACGTACAGTTGTTGACAAGAAAGGTCGTGTCCGCCGAGATACTACATTTAATGAGGGTGTTGTCATTAGAGATGTTGTAAATCTGTTTTACAGTGTGAGAACTCTCGATTTTGAAAAGCTTCAAGCCGGAGAAAAAGTATATTTCACTGTCGCAATTGATAGAAATGTTGTCGATCTGATGATTAGGATGGTTGGAAAGGAACAAAAGAATATACAGGAATTAGGGACCTTTAATACTGTTAAATTGGCAGTAGGCGTCAAGGCAAGAAACTTGGACCATTCAAAAGATGAAAAGTCACAGTTTGATTTCGGCGCTGCCGTGGAAGATCCGAAAGAAATGAGTGTCTTTTACGGAGAGAAGATATATATGTGGTTTTCGGATGATCAAAACAGATTGCCGCTCTATTTTTCGGCACCTGTAACTATAGGGTCAATCAATGGAAGAGTTTCTAAAATTACCGGAGTGAAATATCCGATCACAAGTTTAATATCTCCTGCAAAATGAGTAAGAAAGACAGTATAATACATGATGGTGTTGTGGTGGGCATTTCCGAAGATTATATCACCGTTGAGTTTGTAAATAAGTCTGCCTGCGCTGCTTGTCGTGCTAAAGGCGTGTGTGCTGCCTCAGATGAATCCATAAGAGAGATTGATATACCATACAGTATAAGTACTCTGGCCGGAGACTATCACATAGGTGATCCGGTCAATATTATTCTGAGTTCTTCCCTTGGATTGAAGGCGGTTTGGATTGCATACGTAATACCGTTAGCTATATTGCTTGTCATGCTGCTGATATTATCCGCATTTAAGATGAGTGAATTGATTATGGGGTTGGGATCAGTAGCAGCAGTGGCGGTTTACTACCTGTTTGTCTATATTTTTAGAAACAAACTCTCAAAAGTCTTTACTTTTTCTATAGAAAAAAAACTATCTAAATGAGTACAACAATTATTTTAACAATTGCCTGTTTGGGAGTCTTAGGACTCCTTTTTTCAGTGGTATTGTACCTGGTCGCCCAGAAATTCAAAGTTGAAGAAGATCCGAGGATTGAGCAGGTTGAGTCCATTTTGCCCGGGGCGAATTGTGGCGGATGCGGTCAGGCCGGCTGCCATGCTTTTGCCGAAAATGTGGTTAAGGCACCGAGTATAGGTTCATTGTTCTGTCCTGTGGGAGGCAATGCGGTCATGAGTAAGATCGCGGCTGCTCTCGGCCAGGAGGCAGTCGAAAAAGAACCGATGGCGGCTGTCGTCAGATGTCACGGTACATTTGATAACAGGGAACGCGTAAATCATTTTGACGGCTATTCATCCTGTAAAGTAATGTCCGCTCTCTACGCGGGAGATACCGATTGCAGGTATGGATGCCTTGGAGAGGGTGATTGCGAGGATGCCTGCCAGTTTGATGCGATACATATCGATCCTAAGAGAGGTGTCCCTGAAGTGGATGTGGATAAGTGTACTGCCTGTGGAGCATGCGTGAGGAGTTGCCCTAAGGGAATTATTGAGCTAAGACCGAAAGGACCGAAAAACAGAAAGGTTTATGTCTCATGTATGAACAGGGATAAAGGGGCCGTTACCCGTAAGGCCTGCATAGTAGGCTGTATCGGTTGCGGAAAATGTGCAAAGGTTTGCCCGTTTGGCGCGATAACGGTCGAAAACAATTTGGCATATATAGATTTTACAAAGTGTAAGTTATGCCGAAAATGTTATGATGAGTGCCCGACAAAGGCTATTTGGGCTGTGAATTTCCCAATCAGATTGCCTAAGTCTGCTACTGAACCTCATACAGAGCCTAAAGTCGAACAACCGGTTGAAGAAAATAAGGAGGCTTAAATATGAAGACATTTAAAATAGGTGGTGTTCACCCTAATGACAATAAACTCACAGCAGATTCGCTGATCGAAGTATTTCCTGTATTGGAAACAGCCTACATCTCAATGGCTCAGCACCTTGGTGCTCCCGCAAAGCCTGTGGTTGAGAAGGGCGATAAAGTAAAGGTAGGACAGGTGATCGGCGAACCTGCCGGCTTTATCTCAGGCTATGTACACTCTTCCGTTTCCGGAACGGTAAAGGCAGTTGAGCTGATGCCAGATCTTGCCGGCAACCCGGTTATGCATGTAGTAATCGAGGTTGAGGGAGATGAGTGGTGCGAAGAGATTGACCGAACTCCGGACATTAAGAGGGATATACCATATTCTTCCGAAGAAATAATAGAGAAGATCAAAAATGGCGGCATAGTAGGTCTGGGAGGTGCGGCTTTCCCGACTCACGTAAAGCTAAATCCTCCAAAAGACAAAAAGGCAGAATTTCTTATCCTCAATGGATCTGAATGTGAACCTTATGTTACGGCGGATGACCGAATTATGAGAGAAAGACCTGAAGAGATCCTTATAGGGGCAGTTATCATGATGAAAGCGTTGAATGTTACTCAGGCTTTTGTCGGTATTGAGGTAAACAAGCCCCAGGCAATAGCGGCCATGAAGAAGGCGGCAGCAGACTATCCTCAGATTAAGATTGTTGTATTAAAGAAAAAATATCCGCAGGGCGGTGAAAAACAATTGATCGACGCCATCACGGGGAGGCGTGTTCCTTCAATGGGACTTCCTATTGATGTAGGTGTTGTTGTGCAGAATGTTGGAACATCGCTTGCTGTCTATGAGGCTGTTCAGAAAAATCAGCCGCTGATTGAAAGTGCTGTTACAGTTACAGGTCACTGTGTCACAGAGCAAAGAAATTTCCTGCTAAGGGTAGGTACTCCGTTCTCAAGAATACTTGACGCTGTCGGAGGATTACCTAAGGATGCTGCCAAATTTATAAGTGGCGGCCCTATGATGGGTAAGGCAGTTGCAAACATTGACGCTTCCACCCTGAAAGGGACATCCGCTTTCCTTCTGATGACCGAGGAGGAGACAAAGAGAAAGCAAGAGAGCAACTGTATCAGGTGCGCTAAATGTGTAGAGGCCTGTCCTATGGGACTCGAGCCGTATCTTCTTAATAAACTTTGCCGTGCCGGCAATAAGTATGACGAACTTGAGAAAGAGAAGATATATGACTGCATTGAGTGTGGATGTTGCCTTTATACATGCCCTGCCAATATTCCGCTGCTTGATATTATAAGGATGGGCAAAGCGGATGTGATGAAAATTATTCGTAACAGACCTAAAAAATAGGAGGTAATCAAGAATGAAAAAATTAATAGTATCTCCGGCTCCCCATATTCACAGTAAAGAGAATACCAAGTCTCTGATGAGAGATGTAATGATTGCACTTTCACCTACTGTCCTTGTATCAATTTACTTTTTCGGATTGTCGGCAATTAAACTTATTTTGGTTGGAGTTATCTCCTGCGTATTGGTTGAGTATCTGATACAGAAATATCTTCTCAAGACCAAAGTTACAATCAACGATTACTCTGCTGCTCTTACCGGCGTGTTGCTTGCCCTGAACTTGCCGCCAAGTTCTCCGTGGTGGCTGATCTTAATCGGATCCATCGTAGCGATAGGTGTTGCTAAAATGACCTTTGGCGGTTTGGGACAGAATATATTTAATCCCGCACTTGTAGGGCGTGTTTTCCTGCTGGTCTCTTTCCCCGCATTGATGACGGATTGGAGTATTCCACAGTCATGGTTCAGAGAGGGAATCGATGCTGTAACAGGGCCTACACCTCTTGCCATGGTTAAGGAAGGCTTGCTGTCAGGTCAGACTATACCTGAGATTTTTGCTGCCAACAGTTTTACTACCAAGCAGATGCTTTTTGTAAAGATGGGCGGCTCGGTAGGAGAAATTTCTGCAGTGGCTCTTGTTATAGGGTTTATTTATTTACTTATCAGGAGAGTCATCAAGCCGACTATACCTGTTACTATCGTATGCACGGTCGCTTTGATCTCAACTGTGTTCTACCTGGTAGATCCTATGCAATACACCGGTCCACTGTTTAATGTTTTGACCGGAGGTGTGCTGCTCGGATCAATATTTATGGCGACTGATTATGTGACTTCTCCTATGAATACGAAAGGAATGATTATTTACGGCATCGGAATCGGTATTATTACGGTGATGATTCGTTATTTCGGAGCATATCCGGAGGGAATGTCATTCGCTATTTTGATTATGAATGCAACTGTTCCGTTGCTAAACAAATACTGTAAACCCCAAAGATTTGGGAAGGAGGTGAAATAATGGCTTCAAAATCTAATTTTACCAACATGGTAGTGGTGCTGACATCCATTTGTCTTGTATGTGCAGCGATACTCGGTTTTGTCTACTCAGTTACAGCTGAGCCGATCAGGCAGGCTGAAGTAGCTAAAATCAACAACGCGATTGCGTCCGTTGTGCCTGAATTTAACAACAATCCTTCTGAAGAGGTCTTTGAGGTGGACGGTGCTCAAGTTTATCCGGCTAAGATGGATACAACTGTTGTGGGTTATGCCGTCAAGATTAAGACTTCCAGCTTTGGCGGCCCGATGCAGATGATGGTCGGTTTTGACAATGCCGGCAATATTTATAACACTTCTGTTATATCCCATGCTGACACTCCGGGGCTTGGCGCCAAGATGACTGACAATAATATTAAACTCAGGACCGAACTTGTCGGGATTAACCCTGCTTCGGTCAATCTGAGTGTTAAAAAAGATGGAGGAGATATTGATGCTATTACTGCAGCTACCATTACTTCCAGGTCTTTCCTGAAGGGAGTGGATCTCGCTTATCAGGTGTTTCTTAAAGTTCAATCTCAAAATTAGTACGCTATGGGAAAATTAAAATTGATATCTGACGGTATTATTAAAAACAACCCGACATTTGTCCTTGTTTTGGGTATGTGCCCTACCTTGGGAACGACTACTTCTGCAATCAACGGTATGGGGATGGGTTTGGCTACCACATTTGTTTTGATCTTATCCAATATAGTGATTTCATCAGTCGCAAAGATTATTCCCGATAAGGTCAGAATCCCTTCATACATTGTGATTATTGCATCTTTCGTTACGATACTGCAATTGCTGTTTCAGGCTTATCTGCCTTCATTGTACGAGACTTTAGGCCTCTTTATTCCGCTTATCGTTGTAAACTGTATTGTTCTCGGGCGTGCAGAGGCTTTTGCCAACAAACACTCTGTATGTGATTCCGCTCTTGACGGTATCGGTACGGGATTGGGCTTTACGATTGCTCTGACAGTTTTAGGTTGTGTCAGAGAGCTTCTTGGCAGCGGCTCATTCTTCGGTCTTAAATTGATCGAAGGTGACGGTATGCTTGCCTTTATATTGGCTCCGGGAGCATTTATAGCTCTCGCATATTTAATGGTAATATTTAGAAAAGTAACAGGTAAAAAGGCTTAATTATGGAATATGTTATAATGTTCATATCGGCAATCTTTGTTAACAACATCGTATTGTCACAGTTTTTGGGAGTTTGTCCTTTCCTTGGAGTTTCCAAAAGAGTGGACACAGCCTTGGGTATGTCTGCAGCGGTCACATTTGTAGTTGCGCTTGCCACTTTGGTTACTTATCTGTTACAGGGATTGCTTGTTAAACTGCATATCGAATTTATGCAGACAGTCTCTTTTATTCTGGTTATCGCAGGGCTTGTACAGATGGTTGAGATCATACTGAAGAAAATCAGCCCTTCACTGTATCAGGCGCTGGGTATTTTTCTTCCGCTTATTACCACCAACTGTATCGTTTTGGGTGTTGCTATCCAAGTTGTTACCAATGAATACAGCTTCATTAACAACGTTGGTGCCGCTAACCCTAATATGATGAATCTTCCTCAGGCTGTAGTATTTGCGGTTGCTACCGCAATCGGTTACAGTGTGGCTTTGATTCTATTTGCCGGTATCAGAGAACAACTTGAGTTGAGCAATGTTCCGAAAGTGTTTAAAGGTGTTCCGATTGCCTTAATTACAGCCGGTATTTTGGCATTGGCTTTTATGGGATTTTCAGGATTGGTTTAATTTGTCTATGCAGACTTTAAAGAATATAGAGGAATTGCTCTGTGCCGGTAAATTGGATGAGGCATACGGGCAGTTGAACGACTATCTTACTAACGAGCCTGACAATGCGCAGGCGTGGTATATGCTGGGCGGTATTTTCCGCAGGCAACAACTGTGGGGAGATGCAATCAATGCCTATAACAAAGCAAAGATGCTTGAACCCGACGGTCCTGCCGACGCTGCAATCGAATCGATATATGACATCATCAGGTTTGTCAATACAGACCTGATGAATCCATAAGAATAATTAAAATACAGACCACCGGCACAATGGAGCCGGTGGTCTGATTTTCGTAAGTCAAGCTTTAGCCAATTCGCAGTTTTATTTCTTATCGCGTTTGAAGCCGTCTTCAATGGCCTGGTCAATAATTTCAACCAGGTAAGCGTTGTGTGCTTTCGTAATTGCGTCATTAGCAGGAGATGCTTTCAGACGTTTCTGAAGATCAGTCATTTGATAGTATGTCATTGAAGCAATGTCGGTATTGTCTCTGGCGCTTCCTGCGACTGCAGGCATAGGAGAAGTTTCACCGGTGAATAGCCCGCAAAGCGCATTGGTGTAAGCCTTTTGGAGTACTCTGGTGTAGATGTGAACCTGTTTGCCGGAAGCTAAGTTCCCCCAGACATATTTGTTCAGATCATTGTAAAGATCAGTCATTGTGTAAGCTTTCGAACCATTTGCAATCTCATCTTCAACAAGATTCATCATTACCCGTTTACTCAACATAGACTCGAATATCCTCTTGTAAAGGGTGCTCATCTCCATTTCAGGCTTCAGGATGATCTTATCATAAACATCGGCAGGTGTCAACCAAAGTTGCGGCTGAAACATATATTTGTTCAAAAATGCCATAGCCTCCCGTTGTTTGGCTTTCTCGACATGCTCATAAATAGCTCCTTCCATCTCTACTTTCTTAGGGGTAGCATATACACCACCGATCCACTTGTTAACGTGGCCCATATATCTGCGATACTGGGTTTCAACTTGTGAATACATATTGCGTAAGTTTTCATATCCTTTATTAGGTTCTGAAGTCCATTCAATCAGGTGATCCATAATAAATTGCAAATTCTTGATACCAAGTTCGCAGGTTTCCATCTGGTTAGCACCCAAATCCTCTGACTGATATCTCGGATCGTTAGGGCTTGATTCAGTACCAAACAGGAAGATTGGATCAGCAGTTTTTTCAATAATCCACTTGTTAATCACCGGCAGCTCTTTTTCAGGGTCTTCTATATCTAAAAATCTTCTGTATCCCCATTCTATTGCCCAGAAGTCATATTCGCCAAGGCGAGGAAATAGTAGCTCGCGCGGAATATTATCCCCCGGTTGAGCTACAAAGTTAAATCTCGAATAGTCCATAATTGAAGTAGTATGACCATGTTTGGCCAAAAACTCCGGATCTCGCAACTGTTTGGCAGTGAATAACATTGTGCCTCCAAAATTGTGACGCAAGCCGAGTGTGTGCCCAATTTCGTGGGATGAGACAAATCTGATCAGCTGACCCATCAATTCGTCATCAAACTGCATTTTGCGGGCAGCTGTATCAACAGGAGCACACTGAATGAAGTACCAATCGTGCAGTAAAGACATTACATTATGATACCAGTTGACGTGGCTCTCAATAATCTCACCTGAACGTGGATCATGTACGTGAGGTCCGCTTGCATTTGCGATATCGGATGGTTTATAGACAATAGCGGAGTGTCTGGCATCGTCCAGAGACCATGTAGAATCTTCTTCAGGAGTAGGAGCAACTATAGCACAAATCGCATTTTTGAAGCCTGCTTCTCTAAATAAAGGTTCCCAGTCATTCACCCCCTGAATCAGGTATGGAACCCATTTTTTAGGAGTAGAAGGGTCAATATAATAGATAATCTTCTTTGCAGGCTCGACAAGCTCACCTCTCTTATATTTTTCCACATCTTCAGGTTTGGGTTCAAGTCTCCAGCGTGTAATCATTCTTACACTCTCTACACCTTGAGGATTTTTATCGAAATCAGTATAGTTGGCTGTGAAGTAACCTACTCTATCGTCAAAGTAACGCGGAGTCATCGGAACATCCGGCAATTTGACAAAAGAGCAGTTAAACTCGTATGTGGCACTGCCGCCTGATTGAGTTGCGTATGTCTTAACGGCTTTTACTTCAGTATTAATCGGATATGTCTTGACACTTGAGATATAACATTTGTCTTTCTCCTGAGCTCCGAATTTATAAGAAGTTTTAGTCCTTTTGCTTAAGTACAGCATCTCAGAGTCGGACAGGAAAAAGTCGGTAACATCAATAATAGATATGGTCTTATCATTATTCCAGGCTTTAATGTCAAATGACCCCACGATTGCGTTCAAATTGGAATTTTGAAGATTGTCGTACATCGGCTGACCTTTTTAAGACATCTCGCGTGTTGATATGGAGCGGAGGAATATCTTATCATTCGGACCTTTTTCAAAGCGAAGCATTGCTTCATTGAGATAGTCTCCGGCATAGCCGCTGAAATTGCCTCTGATACCTGCTGCGGACTTTGATACCCTCGATACCAGCAGTATATCTTTTCCAAGCAAAGAATCTGGAATAGCCAGGTAATATCTATCTTCCTGCTTGTAAACGGTAGTCATGCCGGGCATTATGGAAGCATCCT
>Ga0265294_10006281_pt1 | contig 14294 bp, 27 predicted proteins | sample MunlanPumphouse3_FD_192504 | JGI IMG/M metagenome (GOLD analysis project Ga0265294, IMG submission 192504) | Groundwater microbial communities from a municipal landfill in Southern Ontario, Canada - Pumphouse #3 | ecosystem: Environmental > Aquatic > Deep subsurface > Groundwater | place... | reverse complement strand
AGTGGAACAGCAATTAGTAATGGAGGAGCTGGAGGTTCAGGGGGAACTGGAGGGACTGGTAGTACTAAAGGAGCAGACGGTACAAATGGAATTAGTGGAACAAATGGTAATATAGTAATAGCAAAAATAATTGAAGTATAATATGTATAAAGTATTTTATAATCCAAAAACATTAGAAATTAAAGGATATTCTAAACAAAAAGATGCTATGAATTTTCCATATGTTGAAACTATTATTGAGCCAGGGTTTTTGTGTAACTATGAAATCAAAAATGGAAAATTAAAATGTAAAAAAATGCAATTTACAGACAAAGAATGGAACAATATGTTTAAAGATTAAAATGCAAACAACAACATTAAAAACAATTTAAACATTAAATAAAATGGCAAAAGTATATCAAAACTTATTATTAGAAGACGGAGAAGATTTGCTATTAGAGAATGGTGAAAATCTTCAATTAGAACAATACTATTATTGGGAAGCTTTAATTGCTTCAGTGGGAACATTTTCTTTAACTGTAAAATATATAAGTTTTAAAATAATAAGAAAACTTGCAGGAACAAGTTATGGAAGCACAGTTGATGTAAAGACATTATCAGCATTTATCCCTAGAATAATGTGGTTTAACTAATATGACATTTAACATTAAACAATTTATAATTAATGATCGGAATATATAGTGTCCCTATAAGATAACATGATAAAATAAATGCAAGATAAGATAATAAATAAACAGAATGGAAATTGAAGTATTAGTAACACTTATTGGCAATTTTGGATTCCCCATCACAATAGCACTATATTTATTGTTTAGGTTTGAAAAAACAATAACCACTCTTGCATGTGAGGTTAGAGATCTTAAAGACATCATATCAAAGGAGTCTAGGTCTCTAGAAAACAAGGTCGAGAATTTAGAAGAGATAGTTAAATATAAGAAATAACATGACAGATTTTTTATTGTCACCAATGTTTTGGCAAGCTATGGGCTTTACAGTTGCCTCTGGTGTATTTATATCTCCTGTTTTTTATAATGGCGACTATAGTAAGCCTATTAGAGCGGCTATTGTTCTTGCAATATGTAGCTTCTTTTCTTTGTTCTGCTTATCTGCAACGAGATTAGAAGACCTTATAGTCACTGCAACCGCTATAATATTAGTCAATTTAATGTTTATGATTGGATTATATCTAGGGGTTTATATATATAATCAAAACCATAAAAAAATAACAGAGCCAAGAAAAGAATTTAAAAAAGAAGGAGAGTTTGTAGCAGGAGAGCTACAATGTAAAGATTGTAAAACACATGAAAAGTTTTAAAGATGAAAAAATAATATATAATGGAGCGCTACTTGATCCTATTGATGAAAGAGATTACCAAATGGAAGAGGTTGCTTGTTACGCACCAGTCAAGTGGGAAGAGAAAAAAACATTTAGGAGTTTTCCAGTTAAGAACCAAGACGGTTCCTCAAGTTGTGTAGGGAACGCAGTAGCAAAAATACTGGGCATAGAAAATTATCTTGAAGAAGGAGAGTATCTTGATTTGTCAGCAAGGGATATTTACACAAGAAGAACTAATCAAGGAATGGGAATGCACTTTAGAGAGGCAATGAAAATAGGTAGCGAACAAGGAGCTACACTTGAGCATTTAATGCCTTCAAATGGCAGAAATGAAGCTCAAATGAATGACGCAATAGACAGGACTCCTTACAAGGAAATAGTCGGAAGAGTTGCAAGGGGTGGAGCGTATGTCGCAATTCCTTTTAATATAGATAAAGTGGCAGAAGTAATTGCAACAGGGAAAGGAGTTTTGCTTGGATTGAGATTCAATTATAATGAATACAACAAGCAGGTTCCAGAAATAATAAATGGAGCAATACTTGATTGCCACCACGGAATAGCAGGGGTAGATTATACTCTTTACAAAGGCAAGAGAGCCATTATAGTAGACGAAAGCTGGGGCGTTGGAAATGTAACGCAGAGAATTATCACAGAGGATTGGTTCACTATGGGAAGAGCAACAGCAAGTTGGTATTTTGAAGATTTGAAAAATAGCAGAGCAATAAGCGATGTTGTGAATAGTGATATACCAAAATATCAGTTCACTAAAGATTTATGGTTCGGAATGAGAAATGCAGATGTTATCAAGTTGCACGAAGTTTTAATCGCAATGGGGCTATTGGATATTAAAGAGCCAACAGGATACTTCGGACAGCTAACCAAAAACGCAGTGATAGCATATCAAGAATTAAAAGGAATTAGGCCATTAAGTGGATATGTCGGTCCGCTTACCAGGGCAGAGTTAAACAAATAAACATGTACGGAGTATCAATATTTGGAAATGATCCATATGGAGGAATTAGTGCAATATCTAGAGAAGCTTTAGAGTTTTGGGCAATTGAAACAATTCTTGAAGGCTTTAAAAGAAAAGGCTCTGCTATTACGACAATGCTAGAAGCAAGCATCGATGAATCTTTTGGAGTTTCTGTTGACTTAGATTATGGAGGAAAAGATGTTGTTGCTATATATACAAGTCTAGAAGGATCAGAGGAGGAGAGTTTTGGGCTTTCTACTTGGCTAGACTATGAAAGATTTAAAGATAAGCTTGCGCTTTTTTCTCAACTTGAAAAGCCTGAGCTAATAAAGTTTGCTACTAATGCAATACTAGAAACAGTAAAACAAAAAGGAGTCGCCATTTATGGAGACCTTGAAAGATCAAAGACTTGTAGAATTGCTATTCAATCTTTGTTTGAGGGTACAGGGAAAAAGTATATAGCATTTAGAACAGAGTTGGAAGGGTTGATAGAGTCTTCACTATCTATAAATACTATTCTTGAAAAAGAAACAAATAAACTTGTATCATTAGCCGCATTGTTAGAAACAGATAATCGTGTTAAAATATCTATAGCTACAACCCTAGAGGCTCCTCTTAAAAGATCTATATCTATTATGGCCACACTTGAAGGAACAGATAAGTTATTATTTGCTATAAACACAATGATTGAAGGGAACGAACTTGTAGCTGTTGGAATTAATACAGCATTAGAAAAAGGATCTTTTGGACGATTTGGAATTCAACCATTTGAATTAGAAGCTAATACATAAAACATATGCAACACACAACTAAAACTTTGCAAAAAGGAAATACAGTTTATTTAGAATGTATTTTTAGAAATATGAATGGAGAAGCAACAGATCCTTATCCAATTCCAACATACTCCATAACAAAGGAGTCTGGAGATGAGGCAGCTAGTGGATCTTTGCAGAAAAGAAAAGAAGGGTATTTTGGTACATACTTTACTCCAACAGAGATAGGAGAATATGAAATAACATATTCTGGAGAGGTAGATGAAAAGGTCGTACAATTAAAGAGTAATTTTAAAGTGGTTAATACTGCAAAAACAAAATCATGAATCTAGAAGAAATATTAGCATTATCAATAGTTGGAACAGCTTTGTCTCTGTTGATACAGTTTTTAAAGACAAAGATGGATGCATCAGACGACACAGTAAAACTATTGACAATAATTCTTTCTCTTGTAATAGGAGGATTATACTACTTCTTATCTGGAACAGAATTCTTTGTATCAGTAGTTGGCGTGCTTGGAGCAGCTTCTACTGTTTGGGGATTCTTCATTAAGGGGTCTGGGATATTTGGGTCTCCTACAAATAGATAAAAACGAATATGTTTTCGTTTTTAAAGAGTGGACTTTTCCACTCTTTTTTATTACTTGGGTACTTGACAGCAAAAAAAAGCAATGGTATTATTATAGTATGAAAGTTGCAGAAGACATAATTGCTTTTAAATGGGTAAAGCCTAAGAGTAACAATGATATCATTTTCTCTGATTATTCTTATAAGATCGGACTTAGGCCAATAAAAACATATATAGGCGAAGCCATCTTGACTGGAGAGAATGTTAAAAAAATCTTTGTTGGAGATAGGTTTCTTATAGAAGAATTTTCCATATCAAATTTTAATGGAAAGTGGAAAGAAGGCGAGGTGTACTTTGTAAAAGAAAAAGAAATAAAGGTTAAGTTATTAGAAGAGTTTAATGGGCATATAAAAATAATTCCATCAGAATCATGGAAAGAAGCATTATGAAAAATGAAAAACAAATGCACGATATGTTAACGCTTCTTGGAAAAGCTTTTAGGGTTTTACCAGAAGATGAGGCTACTATTATTGCTAAGAGATTCGGACTACTTGGAAGAGATTATACATTAGAAGAAATTGCTAAAGATCTTAAAATCACAAGAGAAAGAGTTCGCCAGAAGCAGGAAAAGGGGCTTTATAAGTTAGACATATCGTATGAAACAATTACAAAAAACAGTATATAATACAGTTGATGAAGCAGTATTGAAATATTTTAAAGACGAGCAAAGAAAAAAAGATGCTGAGAGAATGAAGAGAGCGCCAGAAGATTCTTTCTGGAGGCCATCTTCTATGGGGTTATGCAAAAGATCTCACTTCTTTAGTAGAAAAAATTATAAGCAGGATGTAGGATTAGAGAGAGATGATTTCGTAACAGAGCTTGGAAACATGACGCATGAATATGTTGCAAAAGCTTGTAAAGAAACAGGAATACTTATTTGCTCAGAGAAGACAATAGTTGATAAAGAGAATAGTTTAAGAGGAAGGTTCGATAATTTGGTTCTTTTAAAGAGAGGGGTTGCGATGGTCGACGTTAAATCGCAAAGACCCGAAGCTTTCTTTAAGAGATCGAAAGAAGAAGAAAGTAAAAGAGTAAAGCATCACCAAAAAGTACAGCTAGCTACTTACGACTACCTAGCCAACAAATATCTACGACATATTTATCCAGAGCTAGTCAACAAAGATACAGGAAAAGTTGTTGACTATTGCATAGTATATTATGTAGATAGAGGAGGAGGGTGTCGTGATGAGATACCTTTACGATTTAGTGATAGCTTTATTAAGAAGTATGTCCTTGATGAGTTGGACGAGCTTAATAATTATTATAACAAAAACATTATTCCACCATCAGAGGGATGGGGAACATGGCAATGTAAGTATTGTAATTATAAAAAGACTTGTATCGAATTAAGGGCAAAAAGCAAAGAGCAAGCAAAGGCAAAGGATTTAAAATCCAAAGCCAATAATAAGCATAAGAAAAAACAAAAAAATGAATCTACAAACATACGAACTACCAATAAACGACAAGGCAGGCTACTTTAAGCCAAAAGATGGAATTAATAAATTTAGAATTGTTTCTGAGCTCCAAGACTATGGAAGTCATTTTATTAAAGGAGAACAAAGGAGTCACATTTGTTTAGGCGCAGAAAAGTGTAAATACTGCAAAGCAGGAGACAGGCCTAAGACAAAATATCTTTGCTGGATAATTGATAGGGCTGATGGAGAAACAAAGCTATATGAGTTTGGACACTCAGTATTCAAACAAATATTAGCACTTGCAAAAGATAATGAGTATGCTTTTGAAATTACTCCTTCTTATGATATGTCTGTTAATAGATCTGGTAGCGGATTAGATACTACATATGCAATTCTTGGAGCAAGAGGAAACTCTGAACTAACAGAAGAAGAAAAAACAAAAGTTGACGATTTAGAATCAATCCCTTCAATCATAAAGAAAAGATTAGACGCAGAGGAAAAAGGAACCAATGACGAAATTGTTATTCCAGAAGAAGACAGAGAGATTAGAGAAGAGACAGGAGAAGAAGATGGAGCAGAGAATATTCCTTATTAAGCAAAGTTGATTTGAGGGGGTTTTAAGACCCCCTCTTAATTTAAGAAAAAATATAATGAAAGATTTAATATTAAAACAAAGACAACTTGCTACAAAGCACCAAGAACTAAAAGAAGAATTAAAAAAAACTCTTCTTATGGGGCAGTTAAGTTTCTTAAACGCTGGAAAGCTTCTTACAGAAATAAAAAGCAACAAGACGTATATGACAGAAAGAGAAGACCTAGGAGGAACGTGGACTGATTTCATAAAAGATACAGAGCTTGCTATTCCAGGAGATACACTAAGCTCAAAAATTAGAATAGCTCAGATACTCATGAACGTATATAGATTCTTTGTACAATCAGAAGAGCTATCCTATGCGAATGAAACATATGCTCAAATAGGATACTCAAAACTTAACCTAATAATGAATCCCATAAAAGCTGATAAAAAGAATGCTGATGAGTGGATTAGCAAAGCAAAGACCCTTTCATTTAAAGACCTTCAGCTGGAAGTTAAAAATATTGGAGGAACTATGGAAGATGATTTCAATTGCGAACATGGCAACTTAAAGAAACTAATATTTTGGAAATGCGAAGATTGTGGTCAAGTATTTCATGATGACCCCAATTCTTCAGCAACCGAAGATTAAAGATTATGAAACTATATACATCACCATCATGTCCCGTTTGTAGAGTTTTGAAAGAATACCTAACTACAAAAGGGGTAGAATTTGAAGAAATTGATATTACACAAAATCAAGAAGAAAGAGAATCTTTAGAAATATTAACACTCCCCCAATTAAAAGCTGGAACAGACACTGTTATAAGCTTTAATAAAATAGAAGTGGATAAGTTTATAGAAAAACATGGGAACATACATAACAACACCAAGTCCTGAAGAATTCAAAAAAGGAGTAAATCACGCTTATAAAATTGGTATAACAGATATTGCTAATAGAAAGTTAGACGAAAAATTTTGGCAAGATTATAAAGAAGAAACGCTTCTTTTTGTAGAAGATGACACTATTTATTATGGCAAAACCCATAAGGGCGTAGAAGCTATTAGTATTGATGAATTTTTAAAATATGAAAAAAGAAAAGAATAAAGTTGAAAACAGTACCATTGAAGATACAATCAAAAGCATTCAAGATAGGTTTGGAGTTGAGTCTTTAATGAGGCTAGATAGCGACTATCATTTAAACGTGGAAGCAATATCAACTGGATCAATTAAGATTGATGAGATTCTTGGAGTTGGAGGGTTTCCAAAGGGAAGGATAATAGAGGTTTACGGAAGCGCAGCTTCTGGAAAGTCTACGCTAGCGTTACATGTTATTGAACAGACACAACAAGATGGAGGCATTGCTGCAATAATAGATACAGAACATGCTCTTGATAAAAGGTATGCAGAGAAACTAGGAGTAAATCTTCACGACCTCTTGATTTCTCAACCCAATAACGCAGAAGAAGCTTTGCAAATAATAGAACAGTTGGTTAGAGATGGCAGAGTTTCTGTTGTTGTCCTTGACTCTGTCGCAGCATTGTTGCCTAGGGCAGAATCTGTTGGAGAAATAGGAGAAACACAAATAGGATTACAAGCAAGAATACTTTCTTCTGCGTTAAGAAAGCTTGTTGGACTGGTTTCTAAGTCAAATGTTTGCCTTATCTTTGTAAATCAAACAAGGGCAGCTATTAATACTGGTCCATTTGCATTCGCTGGTCCAACTACAACCACCTCTGGAGGGACTGCTTTGCCCTTCTACGCCTCTGTTAGAATAGAAATGAAGAGAATATCAAATATAAAACAAGGAGACGTTGTAATAGGCTCTAGGACAAGAGTAAAGGTAGTTAAAAATAAAGTTGCTGCACCTTTTAAAGAGTGCGAGGTAGATGTTATTTATGGAGAAGGAATATCTAAAACAGCAGAGATTATGGAAATGGCTATTAAGACTGGTGTAATAACTCAAAAAGGATCATTCTTTTACTATGGAGAATCAAGTATAGGACATGGAAACGTTCAGGTTAGAGAGTGGCTTTTGGGAAATCGAGAAGAATATGATAAAATAAAAGAAAAAATAAAAGAGATTGCCAATGAATAGACAATGAATTCCTTAAGAGGAACAAAAAAATAAACATCCCCCCTGAGGAAATGAATGCCAAAATAATATTAAAAGAAAAATCATCGAATGGTAGATATAGGTGTTTGATAGAATGCCTGCAATGTCATCGAAAAAGATGGACAAAGGAATCATTGATTAATTCTGGATATGGAAAGTTTTGCTCAATAGCGTGTTCTAGAAAATATAGAAAAGAACATGGTGATGAATACAAAAAGAAAAGAAAAATAGCTCAAAGCTCAAATCGATGCACAAAATGTGGCATAGGATTAACAGATGAACACCATGAATATTATGGAATCTGTTATACTCTTCATAGCAAAGGCAGTTACATGTGTTATATGTGTGAAATTAAACAGAGAATAAAAAACCATGAAGATGCTTTAGTAAAAAAACTCATTAAAGAGTTCAGAGAAAGAGCACTAAAAACTTTATCAGAAAAAAGAAAAGATGAAATAATAAAAAATATATGGCATTGAAGAATAGGTTTCCTGAAGAAGTATTAGTTTTTTGGAGCGGTTGGTCATTCGATCTTTCAGAACTTGGACACAGAGTATCGAATGCGATACATCATATTATTAGTCCGTCTAGTAATAGGTATCAAGAAGGAGAGTTTAATGAAAGCATATTTAATACTTGTCCCATAGATAATTTAAAGAATCACATAGGACAAGCAATGCATATTAAGGAAAAGGAAGATACTTTACTAGAAAGGGTTATGACTGTATTAATAGACAGAGACTGGAAGTTAACAAACATAGATAAACAATTTTTAAAAACATATGGCCTTGAAAAAGAATATAAAAGAATCTCCAAAGAAAAAGCTGAATACCTTCGAAAAGGGACAAAGAAGTAAATATAAGACAAAGAAATATTTTGAAGAGAGGGGATATTGGTGTGAGTATTCAGAGTTTTTTCTTTCTCGAGGAAGGATTAAAATTAAAAAAGATTTATTCTTTAGCGATATTATAGCAACAAGAAAAGATAGGGTAATATTTATTCAGGTTAAATCTAATGCAAGCCATGTGGGAACAGCTGTAAAAGATTTTCAAAAATTAGAACTTCCAGAAAATTGCTGCAAAATAGTAGTGCTTTGGAAGAATAGGGTTAAGGATCCAATAATAAGAATAGCATGATAAAAATAAAAGTATTAGGTAAAAATATTTTAGCTAAGCCAATATGGCTTAATGAAGAAAACAAAGATGGGATTATCCTAAGCTCAGACACTGACAAAACTAGAAAAAACTATGGAGTTGTTGAGTACATAGGAGACGAAGTTACTAAGACAAGGGTTGGCGAAACTATAATTTTTCAAACAAAAGAAGTTAACCAACTAGAGCTTGAAGATGAAAGATTCTTTTTAATCATAGAAGATGAGATAATTGCCATAGAAGACAATGAATAAAATAATTACAATCAATTTCTTTGCAAGAGACAAAACAAGGTGGGGAATTGAATATATTCCATGGAGAGAAATTGAAAGAGTTATGCCAAAAGAAATGAAAAGAGATTTTATATCCTCTCTCATAGGAACAAAGCAAACAAATAAAGATGGAGTAGAAATATCTTTACTAAATAATTTTTTAAAAGATTATTATAACTTAAAAGAATAATATGGAAAACAAAGTATACAAGGGCCGTGAGGCCAGAGAAATATTAAGAGAAGGAGTAAACATATTAGCAGATACGGTAGCCAGTACACTTGGTCCAAAAGGAAGAAATGTTACGCTAGACGAACCATTTGGGTCTCCCACAATAACAAACGATGGGGTTTCTATTGCAGATAAAATAAACCTTGAAGACAGGGCAAAGAACCTGGGATGTAGAATCATTAAACAGGCTGCGATTAAGGTCAACAATGAAGCTGGAGATGGGACAACCACAACAACTGTCATAGCTCAATATCTTATCAATAAGGGATTCGATGCCATTAATAAGGGAATGGATCCATTAACGATAAAGAGGGGCATGGAGGAATTGTTTCCTCTTGTCAAGGCATATATAGAGTCAGAAAAAATAGGGGTAAATGGAAAAGAAGATCTTGCAAACGTGGCATCAATCTCTGCAGAGTCACGAGAACTTGGAGAAATAATCTCTTCAGCCATGGATAGTGTTGGAAAAGAAGGAGTTGTAACAGTGGAGCTGTCTCCCTTCAGCACAACTACTACAGATATAGTTGAAGGATATCAATTCTTTAGAGGATTTTTATCTCCATATATGGCAACAGACTTCGATACGATGGAAGCAGTGTTAGAAAATCCATACATCTTAATAACAAATAGAAAGATTAATGAGTTCCAAGATATACTTCCAGCAATAGAAGCTTGTTTGGTGCAAAAAAATAAAAACATATTAGTAATTTGCCCAGACGCATCTGCAGAAACAATAGGAACAACTCTTGCAAATAAGGCAAAAGGATCTGTTAATATAGTAATAGTTAAAGCTCCATCACTAGGAATAAGTAGAGATGACATCCTTCAAGATGTTGCAGTGTCAACAGGAGGAAAACTATTCTCAGAAGAGAATGGATTAAGCCTTTCGAAGATTACAAATGATTTGCTTTTTGGAAGAGCAAAAAAGGTTATAGTTACAAAGGATAGTACAACCATTATAGAAGGGGCAGGAGCTCAAGAAGATGTAGAAAAAAGAATTGCTGAGATTAGAAAGCTTTATGATTCCAATAAAGAATATAGTGTCAACGTTGCGGGTAAAGAGTTAATGGAACGAATTGGAAAATTAGTGGGCAAGGTAGCCATAATAAAGGTCGGAGGATCTACTGATGTAGAACAAAGAGCAATCAAACACAAGATTGATGATGCATTGGCGGCTACAAGAGCGGCTGTTGCTGAAGGAATTGTATTGGGTGGAGGAGTGGCACTGTTAAAATGTGCAGACGTTTTAAGGGGCAATAAAAAGAATGGAATTGGTGCCAGTATTTTAATAGATGCACTAGAGGCTCCATTCAGAATGATATGCAAGAACGCTAATATTAATGCAGACAAAATAAAGAAAGAGATATTAAGAGATAGAAAGGAAACGGGTTTCAATGTTGCAACCAATCAGTTTGAAAACTTTATAAGTAAAGGCATCATAGATCCAGCTAAAGTAACAAGGCTTGCTGTTGAGGGAGCAGTTTCAGTTTCTGGCATTCTTCTCACAACAGAAAGCATAGTAGTAGATAATAAAGAAAATGAAAACACTAACACTTAATAATAAAATTTCGTTTAGATCAAATAAAGAAGAAACAACAAGAGTAGAAAAAGGAGTCATATTAAAAGAGATGGAGTTCGAATCCAATGAATCAGTTACGATTGGAAAAGGGGCTGCGTTGGTTGCTAAATCCAATGAAGAGATAACAGGATTAATAACAAGAGAATTTTCATTGCCAAGATTAGCAGGCTCTGGATTAATTATTAGAGTTATCCCCAAAGCAGATGGATTGGCGTATGACAAAGAACCCGTATCCATTGAGATAATTAATGCAGGGGAAACTTCCCTATCGCTAGATATTGGAATGAACCTTTGTGTTGTTGAAATCGAGAAAGAAAAAAAGAAAGAGTCATCACTAAAGAAGAAAGCGAAGTAAGAAAAAGCCACCGCACGGTGGCTTTTAACTTAAGTGGGGATAGATTATTCTATCCCCATACTACGATAGACTGCTTCATAAGAACAATCTTCGTCATCTGGATCGTATTGATCCCTTTCTTCAAAATGCTTTAAGCTCTTTTGCTTTCCGTCCCAGTCGCTTAATTTAGTTTGTTTAGTCATCTTTTCCACATCTCCCTGTGAGTCTTGAGGTAGATTGCTCTCCTTCTTTTAGAGCAAAATTCAACAACTATTCTTTCTACAAACTTCCAGAACTCAATCCTTTTCTTTCGAAACATTTTAAACACCTTCTAAATGTACTAACTAATTATAACATTAAAAATAGGGGTTAGCAAATAAAGCGAAAACATATTCGTTTATCCACAGTTATGGGTACTTGACAAGAATAATACATAAAGATATAATTACATTATAAATAAGTTTTTGTTAATTAAATAGGTTAATATGGAAGAAAAAATATTGAAAAGTCTATCTTTAAAAATTTCATATCTAGACTATATAAGTATAGGTCGTAATTTTTCTGATGATATTAACAATTTATTATTGCTTTCAGAAAAAGAAGATATTAATTTGTATGATCATAAACTTTTTAAGGTTGGATATATAGAAATAAAACCAAATGATAAGAGATTTGATTTATTAATATCTTATTGTAAGACTAGAGTTCCATCTATTAAACTAATAGAATATGTGTTGAATGATATATCTTTACTTCCATTGATAAACAATACTCAAGATAATAAAGTTATTAGTACTCCTGGATTTATTTATGTAATTAAAAGCAATGGACTATATAAAATAGGAAAAACAATTGATTTAAAATCTAGAGAGAGAAAATACATAACAGAAAATCCATTTGGAATTGAATTAGTCTATAGTAAATTAGTGAGCGATTATTCTAAATATGAGAGGAAACTCTTAGATCATTTTAAAGATAAGTTGATATTAGGGAATGAATGGTTTAAATTAACAGATAAAGATTTAACTTTTATAAAGCAATATGAAATATAATATTAATATAAATCAGTTAGAATTATCAAAAACTAATATTGATATTATAGATGCATCTATTTTAGATTATGTTATTACAATGTGTAATTCTTTATCTAAGGCTGTCCAAGCAAAAAGAATTGATGGTTATACTTGGATCAATTATAGAAGACTTATTTCAGATATGCCATTATTAAAAATAAATAGTAAGAGTGCATTAACTCCAAGATTTAAAAAATTAGAAGAAGCAGGATTTATTCTTATTAGATATCTAGATGGTGGAAGACTCTTTATCTCATTGACAGATAAAGTAGACTCATTATTTATAGATACCGTTCACATAAACGAACAGAGTGTTCTTGAAGACGAACAGCAACCGTTCGTTAAAACGAACATACATAATAATACTAAAGATAATAATACTAATAAACTAGAGCCTGCGGCTCAGGAGGGAGAGATTACTTACGAGCCCATAGACGGAAACGGAGAAGTTAAGAAGAAGAAAGAAACTATGACAGACCCTAAGCATAAAGAGCGAATGGAAGTAATCGGTTATTTTATTAGGAAATCAAATGAGCTACATAACTACTGCCCCCAGATTCAAATGATTCCCGCTCTTAAACTAATTAAAGAAATAATGAAATATAAAAACCTAGAAGGCTCTAGTAATACAGCAGATGATTTAAGAGAGCTGGTCGACTGGTTTTTAGAAGAATCAGATATGTATAATTCTTTAGGATCAGATATCAAAATATGTTTCAGTACCGCCTCATATAATAAATTTATAGACTATAAGAGAAAAAAATATGGATAACGGAAACCTACCAAACGAAAACAAACCAGAGGTTGGCGACATAATAACATTTACATTCTGGAGGGATCATCATAAAGAAAGCATCAACGCCACTATTAAAAATGAGCCTCATTATTCTATTTATGAAGGAAAAACTTTATCGGGGTTAATTATATCAGAAGATCCAACGAATGATCTAAATTGTTTTTACGTCATGCTTCCTTCTAACACCCTTCCCACTTTTCCATATATGCATAGCGTTAATAAAAAAGATATAGTAAATATCATTAAACCATATAATAAATTTTTAGAAGGAGTATGAAACGAAAAACTGTTTATGAGTACCAAGAAGACATAGCAAAAGAAGTAATGAAGGATCCCCCTAACTATTATGAGATATCAGAATTACTTTATAAGATAGCAGTGTTAAATGGAGAAAATGAACAACATCATTACATCTCATTATTAAGTGAAGGAGCGAGATTGCAGAAGATATCTGTGATCAGAGAACTTAAAAAAGCAAAAGATCAATCAACCTATCTAGGAATAAGCGACATAGCAGCCTGTATAAAAGAAGCTTACCATCCAGATGACATAGCATTATTAAAATTAAAACTATAATATGAACAACAAAAACTTTTCATCAACCATTTTTGATAAATATACACAAGATCAATTAAAAGAATTAGCTACTATTGGAATAGCTTACTACTCATCCATGATAATGAGTAGCGATGATTTAGAAAACTCTTCTGCAAACTTTATGATTTTTGCCCTTTGCGAAGCACATAAGAAAGGATTGTTAGACGTTTTCAACAAAGAAGAACCCTTAAATACTAAAAATTCTTATGGAGCGATGGTAACAGGATTAGAATACACAAAAGGAAAGAAAAAAATAACAGAATCAAAAAAGTTATACGCAGAAGCGATTGATCAGTTAAACGATTTATTAATAGAAGAAGAAGCATTTGGCAGGAATGAAGAGAAGATTAAAATGCTTAAGACTGCAATACAAGAAACACAGACAGCTCAGATGTGGGCAGCAAGAGCAATTGGTTTTTAACATTTGGAAAAACTCTTCTTTGTTCGC
>Ga0265294_10006280_pt1 | contig 14295 bp, 8 predicted proteins | sample MunlanPumphouse3_FD_192504 | JGI IMG/M metagenome (GOLD analysis project Ga0265294, IMG submission 192504) | Groundwater microbial communities from a municipal landfill in Southern Ontario, Canada - Pumphouse #3 | ecosystem: Environmental > Aquatic > Deep subsurface > Groundwater | place... | reverse complement strand
TGGGTGTCTTGCCGACAAGACCTGACGGAGAGGTTAACTGCACCGTAGGCGGAACGGTATCCACGGTTAAGTCGCTGGCAGGCGAGAATGCCCCCTGAACGCCACCGCTGTCAATCCCGGCTACTCGCCAGTACATCTTGCCGTTCGGCAGGGTCTGGCTTATAGCCTGACTCGTCGCTGTCACATTCGGATAATCCGCGAGCAGTGGTGAGAAGGCAGGGTTATTGGCGATCTGGAGGTGATATTTTGCTATGCCGGAAATGCCGTTCCATGCCAGGGTAGGCGACGTATTCTTTGTAGAGTTCGGCGTGTAGGCAATCACTAACGGCGTGGGAATAGAGACAGTTGTGAAGCTCCAGACAGGCCCGAGGGTGGATGCGCTGAAGCTGTCCTTGGCCTTGACCCGCCAGTAATACGTTTTGCCGAACTTCAATGATGTGCTGGAGACTAGTTTTGTACTTGCGCCCGTGATTATGCGTGCTGTCGGATCGGAATTGTTCACCAGTGTCTGCGTTTCGCTCAGGTAGACATCATATGAGAGCGTATCGCCAAAGTTCGAGTCGGTGCAGTCCCAGCCCAGATTAGCCGTAAGGCCGTTGCTGACATTGAACTGCGTTGTTGTATTGTTCTGGGGCGCCGGGTTGGCAGGTGCTGACGGAGAAGCGTTTACAATCGATACCGTGACCGGCACTATCGTCTGGAAACCGTTGGAAATAATCAAGACATTGCCGGTATGGCTCCCCACGGTGAGTTTGGTCCGGTCGATGGCTGCCATGATGTTCGCCGAAGGAGTCGGGCTGGCGTAGAGCGCCGGAGATACGGTCAGCCACGTCTGGTCGGTCGAGTTGTTGAGGTAGAGGTTGACTACCCCGGTAATGTCGTCCAGATGCAGATTCAGCTGGCTAAGGCCAGTGCCGAAATCCAGAGCAGCGGGTGTCGCGACGAGGTTGTTTATGACATTGCCGATTCTTTGCCCCCGCACATCGTTATCAACGCTGGTCAGATACTCATATGCAACCATGAACTCGCTTCTTGCCAGATTGAATACCTCAGCCCCTTTTCTTTGGATATTTGCGGTTTCGATGGAGATATTCGTCGCTGCTGCGGTAAGGAAGCCGAAACTCGAATCCAGACGGAGTCCCCTCAATTTGTCATATTCCCCGGAGCTGGTATCACGAGTGGCGAGCACGACGAAGTATTCATTCCTTAACGTATCATGTGAGATTGTCGGGGATGTCAGCGTAATTGTGTCAGAGTATTCGCGCTGATAAAAACCGGCCAATGTACCGTCCGCCCCAACCGTTCTCATAACGGTGCTCAGCAAACTGCGGTCGCCGGAAGCGGAATCATCTTCTTCCCATATGACGGCATATTCGTTATTGGTTCCGTTGTAGGCGACATTTGGATTGGCGTCGTTGTAGTTCGAGAAGTTGTCAATCCAGATCCCCGCCGTATTGACTTCCGCGCCTATGGAGGTAAGCTGATACCCGTTTATGTAAGTGTACCCATAGCTGTCTATTGATTTGAAGACCATCAAATACTGATTATTTGTTGAGTTATACGCCAACCTTGGCCTTGTGAAATGTAACGTGCTGTACGTATGAACCGTGTAATTGGTGCGGACGCCCAGATTGCTCAGCACCGCTGTAACTACATCCTCTAAGGTATCGGCGTTGTAGAGGGTGTCGAACGCGACGAGATATGTATTGTTCGTTGAGTTGTAGGCTACGTCCGGTGAATATTGCGCCTTTGACGTACCGTAGACAGTGATTACGCTGCCCGCAAGGGTCCCACCGGCCGCTACCCTTTGTCCCATTATCTGGTAGAGGCCAGAGCCGTTCGTATCGTATTGCGCTACAACGAGATATTCGTTATTGGTGCTGTTGTATGCAACCCTTGGATTCGATTCATTTTTCGCTCCGGACAGGATGGCGAACGGACTGCCGATCTTCTGCCCGTCGCCGGACATACGTTGACCGTAAATATCCCAGTTGGTTCCGCTGCCGGAGGTGTCGTACTCATAGACAATCAGGTAGTCACGGTAAGAAGCATTGCTGTTGAAGGCTATAGCAGGGGATCTCCCCACGTTCACCGCTGTCGTTAGATTGATAGGAGCGCCTATTGTCGTGACGTTCATATAATCAACCGGGCCGACCGATTCCACGCTGGAGAGCGAGGTTCCTCCGCTGTCAAAGGCAACCACGCTGTAGTAGTATTTCGTCCCCATCGTAGCGGTGGTATCCAGGTAACTCGTTGTGCCGAGAGTGCTGATGGTGGTTATGGGGGTAAGACCGGAGAGGGTCGTAATCGGCGAGGCCGAGCGATAGACCCGGTATTGTGAGAATAGTGCAGGGACAGTGTATTGATTCCAGGTGAGTTGGATACCGTTGTAATCGGAAACCGCCCTTGTGTTTAATGTTACGATCACTCCGGCTGACAGGTTGAGATTCGCGGTAGTGCCGTTGCCATAGGTTATGGTCAGTGTCCCGCTCTGCGACCCCATTGACGTTCCGTTGAAGGTGACGGTAAGGTCGGCGCACTGTTGCGGTGCGAGCGCCGCGGCTGCGGGGCTGACGGTAAAGAGCGGGTTGTTTGTGGCGGTATTGGTGATACTGGTCGAAACCTGGCCGCTGTTGCAGACCGTCACATGCTGGACGGAGGGAACGCCAGCGGTTGTGCTCCCCATTGACACGGCGGCTTGCAGCACCACCGGCTTGGGTGTGGTGCTGGTTACCTGATTGTTTTCATTGATGGGGCGGTTCAGCGTGTCATACCCTATCGTTTTTATCGCGCCGTTGGACAGAGTGATCTGGGCAAGCCGGGTGTTGGTCGAATCATAGATGTATCCGGTTATCCCATTTTCGGCATCGGTGACTTTTGTTACCTTGTTGTTGATGTTGTACTCCGAAACCGTTGGGTTGTTTTTCCCGTCATAGGCCGTGCTGACGTTGCCGTTTTTATCATAGACATAACGGACCACCCCGGCGCTTGTTGTGATGGAGGTTACACGGTCCGCGTTGTCGTATCCGTAGGTCACGCTTTCGCTTGCCGGGTTGGTTACGTTTTGCAGCCGTGACCGGGTATCATAGGTATTGGTAACGGTGTATCCCCCCTGAAGAGTACTTGTCCTAGGGAGGCCGTTAACGTCATAGGTGAACTGCTGAAGCCGCCCGTCCGGGTCTCTGACCGACAGGAGATTGCCGGTTGCCGGGTCATAGGTGTAAGCGGTCACATAGCTCGGATCGTAGCCGTAGTTGCCGTTAAGCTTGCCGTCCGTTCCCAGTTCCGCCACGGCAACGTGCCTGATCTCTGTAAGCCTGTTTTGCAGGTCATAGACATAGACCGTATCGTAGCCGCGGGCATCCCTGACTATCGCCGGGTTGTTGTCCACATCATAGACCAAGAGGCTTGTCTTGTTGTTCCCATCCTTGATGTAGTTGATGTTTCCCGCGTCGTCATACTGGTACTGGGTCGTGTTGTTCTTCGAGTCGGTGACGGTGGACGGTCCGAATTCCCCGGCATAGGTTACGTGCATGCTTCTGTTCGCGGTGTCGGTCATGCTCAGGAGCCGATAGTCAGTATCGTAGGTCTGGGTGTAGCTGACATTTTTCGGGTCGGTTACGGTGGACATCCTGCCGGCCAGGTTGAAGCTCTTCGTGTAGCTTGCCGAATTCCCCAGGGTCTGGCCGGTTGCACGGTTGTAGTCATCGAACGATGCATGGAAGACGGCGTTGCCCCGTGGGTCGATGACGTTGTTCAACCGCCTGTCGGCATCGTACTGGTAGGTGATGGCCTCGTTTTCCTCATTCTTGGCCGTTTCCAGGTTGCCGTTGGCGTTGTAGGTATAGGTGATGGTCTTGCCGCCAGGACCTACCGCGCTGGTTATCTTGCCGCTAGTGTAGTTGATGGTGATGCTTCTTCCGCTCTGGTGGGTTATGGATACGAGGTTTGATCCGGAATAGGCGTAATTGATGTAGATTCCGTTGCTGTCGGTGATGCGGGTGAATTTCCCGGCGCTGTCGAAGGTGACGGTCCCCTGGTTCATCTTGTAAAGGACAAAGCCCCCGCCCTCCGCCTTCAGGTAGTCCTTACCGCCGTCTCGGGCGTAGACGGGGTTCTTGAGGGCGTCCAGGCCGCCAAGACTTAGTTCGTAAAGGTATTCCTTCCCTTTTTCGCTGATGTATATCTGAGGATAGGCCGAAACTGTAATGCTTCCGTTATTGAAGGTGAAAGTCTGTTTTGTCGCCGGGAAGCGCAGCTTGTAGGGTGATGTTTCCCAGCCAAAGCCGAAGCCGGTTGACTTGTCGTTGAAGGAGTTGTAGTAGCGGAACAGGATAAGCGGGTTCTTCCCCTGAACCGGGAACATCATGTCGATTTCGGTCCTCTTTATGTTCCCGTCTTTCCTGGCACGAGACATGGACTGGGCAATGGCCTGATAGGACTGGCCCCCAGACGAAAAGCTCCAGTTGAAATTCCCTTCGCCGGGCCGGGCGGCAAGGGCGGCCGTCTGCGCCTGGTCGGCGCTTGCGCCCTGGGCGCTTGAAAAGTTGCTTGCGTCAAGGAGGTACTGGACGCCGCCGGTCATCGTCAGGGTGCGGATTATCCCGTATTCGCTCCATGTCTTTGAAACCGTGGTCGAAGGGGTGTAACTGGGGGTCCTGCTGTCGTAAGCCGGGGTGTAGTTGTCGAAGAAAGAGAGGTCAAAGGGGATGTTGTTGTCCATGATCCATTTGACGACAGCAGTGATCTTGCCGAGTCTCTTCAGTTCGCCGAGGATCGGCTTCTCAATGGCGAAGTCGTCGTAGTGCAGGGTGAAGTGACTGGCGAACGCCTCGGCCACCGTGTCGGCTGGTGTGTTGTTCTTAAACTTGGTTTCAGTGAGAAGCTGCATGGATACGTTGCTGAAGAGCATCGAGGAGTTGTCGGTCGATTTAATCAGGCTGACGTCCTTCGGGACGAACCACATCCTGTTGGTGAAATCGCTCCCCGGTATGGAGTTCCAGCCGGCGTTCCGGTATCTGTCGAGGAGGTTTACGTAGCCGGGAACGGTTGAGGTCACGGTAGCGCCGCTGATGTTGTCCTTGCCGAGGGTGTAACCCTTCAGGAGACGGTCGGACTCGAACATGGTGTAGCCGAAGCCGGTGTTGAAGGTCTGGCCGTCGTAACGGACCTTCATCTGGCCGGGGATGGTTGATGTCTCTGTGCCGATGGATACGCCGGGGTCCTGGGGAGCAATGCCCCCGTAACCGTATACCGACCTGACCGCCACGGAGAGGTCGTCCAGCTTCATCGCGGGGAGGGACACGGGGTTCTTGCCGTACAGTATGATCTGCCCGGTGGCCTCGTCGAAGGTAGCGCCGGAAACGTCGGTTATGTTCAGCATCAGGTCGGCGGTCTTGGAGAGAGAGACGCCGCCGAAGTCTGCGGGGATATCGATTGTGGGGAGGGATTCGGTGATGTTCGGGTCGGTGGTGAATCCGGATAGGCCGGGGATTAGCGCATTATAACCACCGCCGCCGCACATGTCTGCGAGGACAGGTGAGGATAATAGAAGGAGTGCAGCCAGTATGACAAACTGATGAATCCGATAGCATGTCTTATGTGTGGTCATTTTAGACTACCCTCCGTCAAAAAAAATATTCACTGAAATATTTTGAATGTAACCCCTATCACTATAAGACCAGCTCCAGAGAGCATAAGAAGCTTGCCGTAATAGGGCATCCTTGAAATGGAAGCCTCTTGACCCTGTAGATTCGATAACCGTTTGTCTTGTCCGAAGGCAGATGCCTCCTTTATTAACATTTGTCGAATGTTATCGTAGTGAATGTAATATTTTGTGTTAGGTGCACGAGATATGAAGATTCCGAGAACTATAAAACCTAACCCGACAAATATGGCGTTGTCCGCACTGATTAACATTTGAAGGTAATCCATGATCTTGTTCCATTATATGAGCATCAAGAATTTGCGGCTCTATTCCCTTTCGGTCTCTCCAGTAGATTTTACATATTTTTCCTTTTTACCTTACTCCTCATAGAAGCGTATAAAGCGTCTGACTTCAGGAACATAAATAAGTGGTGGGTTGGACTGAACAGGAGACTGCGGGACATTAATCGCTATTGCTTTTCCCACCCTAAACTTGTGCTCGATTTTTCTAAGTATCGAATCTGCTTGCCGGCCAGTAACCTTACAGCATTTTCGCAGTTCTTTTCGACCAAGAGAATATAATGTATTGGTTTTCGATGGGTCTAAAATTGAGTTGACGTCATACCATTTATTTCCAGTAAGAATTAGCCCGTCCAAGATATCATGATAATAATATTTAGATTTACAGCTTATATAATCTTTACAACCATCTACATAGCCATCATCATTGAAGAACCTATCAAGTTGAGTATCATTACTGCTGTGTGAATAGACTTGTTTTCCTTCAGAAATGATTGTAATGGTCCACAAAAAGGGAGATTTCATATTCTTAGCGGAAAGATGCACTGTTATTTTGTCTGGAGTTCCATTACCAGTCACATCAGCTACCTTGACTAAATCAGTGTTAATTGCTTTCTCATCTTCAATGCTCTCTGCCATAAGAATGTTTGAAGAGCTTATAAAACAGAAGAAAAGTGCAAACAAACAAAACTGTTTGCTGTGTACGAAGCCGATCTTCCAACTATTCACTTTTAAGTCCAGTGCCTCTCTACGGCTTAATACGGTCTTTATTCCGCCTCGAATCTACATCCTAAATAACTTTTCCATTTTTTACGAAGTTCTTTCTCCGAAATGCGTTCAATGATTTTTCCGGACTTAACAGAAATTTGAAATCCAATAATTGCGCCCATGTTTCGGCAAGAAGAGTGAGGAGGTACCTCAGCTACTATCAATATTTCTTTGCTGCCATTCAGCCACGCCGTAATTCCAAAATTCGCCACTTCTTTTGGTTCACATTTCAAAAACTTATTTGTAATTGGGAATATTAACTTCCGAATATTATGCGGAATCGGATTACCATCTTGATCTATGGAATAAACGTGGGCTTCCCAAGTCCCCACCAACCCACCGTCACTCACATTTATGGTAAAACCCCTGGAGTCAGGCGCCCAAAGCACCTCCGTAAGAGGTGGATTAATCAATACCTTTAATTGAATAGGAGCTTTCTTGCCTACAAACGATAGACCCTCGCTTGACGCATTTATTGAAGCCAAACCATTAGGCGAAGTGATCTTAGTTGGAATAAAATCTGGCCCTGTATAAGGAGACTTAGCACCAACTGCCCAAATTCCGGAACATCGTTCGTGAGAATTAAGTTCGTCTGCACAAGCAATATAGGGAACAACATGAACAACGACTAACAGCAATAGGATCACTTTTCTCATTCTATAATTACCTCATTTAGGGCATGACCATTTGTCTGGAACCCCAGTAATAGTCACTTGGACCGATTGCTTCCCAAAATCAAGGGCATCTTTTTGTGTCTCAAATCTGTAAATATCAAATCGTGTAGTTGGGCTGTTCCGAATGTTGCGATCACCTATATCACCAATAGTGAATGTTGTTCCACCTGTAAGATATTGGGAAAGCCCTGGTGCAGAGATTTGTATATTATCAATATTAGCTCTGATTTCATTTTGTGTAGCATTACGTTCTGCGATGGTTGTGTATGGCAGGCCGAATGACGCAGGGCCAATGGCTACTGAATCATTTGGGGGCTTAATGCCCAAGGCACCATAACCTACCGCCTGTTTTGGCCCTACTGCGGAAAATGTGACTTGGCAAACACACGTTTTCTCCAACCCAAGCGGATCTATCCAATTTACAGGATTATTTTGGGCGTACGGATATGGATTCTCTGACTGAGGTTGAGCTACGAATCCTGAAAACATGTCTTTTGATAGAAACCTCCCTGTTTCTAGGTCGTAGTACCTTTTTCTCAGATAAACAAGGCCTGTCTCGTCGTCAACTCGCTCTCCGTTGTACAAGAAATCATTGGGCGTCGTCTCGTTGCTTGTCTTTATATCACCAAAAGCGTTGTACGCATAACTATTCAGAACGGCCTGCGAACCGTTCACGACCGCCACTACGCTTCTTCCGGGGTTATCATAGACATAATACGACGTAACCCCGTGGTTCATCTGGCTGAGCCTGCTGTCACCGTAGGTGTACCGCGCCGTAACATTGTTTATTTCGTTTGTCTCCAGCAGCACTTGAGGAATCGGCGACGAGGTGTCATTTATGTATTTCTGAGTTACACCGAAGACCGTCTTGGATACCCGGTTTCCGTCGCCATCGTAGCCGAAGGTGATGGTGTTGGTGCCGTCCGCATAGCTGATGAGCCTGTTTTCATAATCATAGCCGTATGTGATGGTTTTGCTTGAAGATATCTTTTTGGTCAGGTTCCCCGACCGGTCATAGAAGAGGGCCGTATTGCCGGTCGCGCTCCCTATCTTGATAAGCCGGTTGTCCTGGTCGTAGTCATAGGTGAGCGTCCCGCTCTGGGTGGTTTTGGTAAGCCGGTTGCCGGAGCTGTCATAGGTGTAGGTCTCATAGGCGCCGTCCGAGCAGGTGGCGTTGGTAAGACGGTTCAGTTTGTCATAGGTGTAGTTCGTGGTTTTGGCGCCGGCGGAGGTGGTATCCACGGACTGGGTCCGGTTGCCGTTGGCGTCGAATACGTAGTGGTGGCTGGAGATGACGCTGTTGTCGGATTTCTTGTTAATCACGTCGGTTATACGCTTGGCCGTGTCATAGGTGTAAGAGGTATAGACACCGTTCGGCAGGGTCTTTCTCGTCACGTGGTTGCTGTTGTTGTCGTAGTCATAGGTGGTGGTGCCGTTCGGGTCGGTCACTTTCCAGAGGCGGTTGCTCGTGTCGTAAATGTAGGAGACGACCGTGCCGTCCGGATAGGTCAACTTGGTCAGGTTGCCGGATTTGTCGTAGTCGTAGTATATGGGGACAATGCCTGGAGGCTGCACGGCAATCAGCCGATTGAATTGGTCGTAGGCATAGTAAGTCGTCCCGTTCGGGTCGGTCATGCTCGTCCGGTTGCCGTTGGCGTCATAGACGTACGACACCTTCTTCGTGTCCGGATAGGTGATATCGGTCAGCCTGTTCACCCCGTCGTAGGTGTAGCTGATGGTCGCGTTATCAGGAGTGGTCCTGGTTGCGATGTTGCCGTTCAGGTCGTAGGTGAAGGACTTGGTGTAGGTTTCCGCCCAGGCGCTGGAAACCGGCAACGGCAAGGCCGTTGCAAGGAAAGCGGCAAGCACGGCAGATTTGATTATTCCCGATAGTTTCTTCATATTATGTCCTCAATAAAGGTGATGTGTGCGCCGAAGCAGAATAGCTATTTCGATCCACCTTCCGCCGGGGCCTGTCCGTCGGTTTTCTTTGCCTTACGCTCTTCCCGGTTCTCCAGCAGGGTTTTGAAGTGCTCCTTAATTTTGCGCCGCTTCTCGTTGTTGGCCTGCAACTCGGGTGAATCACCATGAGCCACGACGCTTTTCACGTGACGCGCCTTGGCGACCTCACCCCGTTTATTGAGCGAATGTTTTTTCTCTTTAACAACAGGCGCGCCCATGGCTCCGGCAGCGCCAATGGACGTTCCCGCAAAATTCGGGTCCGGCTTTGGTCTCGCCTTTTTGTTGCCGCTGTCGGATGATGGACTGGTTGACTCACTGACGGAAGCCGGTTCGATTACCTGTGCCCGTCCCTTCATCACGGCCTTACCAGCCGGGAGAGTCCCCGTGTCAGGGTCGGTAGCAACTGCTCTATCGCCCTGTATATCATTAATTCGCTCCGGCAATTTCTGATCTACATTGTCAGCGCCTGGGGCGATTTGAACTCGTTCAGCCTTGGGCCTGAATTCTCCGGAATTTTTCTGAGCCGCTGCATCATTTGCCGCCTCGACAGTCATCACACTGATGCACAGTAGGATTAAAATTCCCGAAAGCATTGCAATCAATGGTCTTCCAGGTGATTGATTTGATGAACACATATTGTTGCAACTCATATAACCCCCCAATATCTTTTTATAAAAATTCATCAATAAGCTTCCCGTTCAGCCACAATACTCAAATCGCTAACGAGCAAGAACGAACCTTCCACACAAAAAAAGCCCGTAACTGGAGACTGTAACTCCGGTTGCGGGCTTTCTGGGGCCTGGTGAAAAGCAGGTCAGCAAAGTACCCAGCCTGTTGCAATTTTAATTTAATGAACGCATGTAAAACATGACAGGCTGAGTCAAAGATGATGCTTTAGTGTGACATCATTATCATATATTTATGTCAAACACATGGCGATTGTGAAAAATATTGGTAACAATATTTTGGTAACGTAGAATTCACGGTCTAGCTCTGTGCCGGGATCATGGAATTAACGGCTTCAAACGTTATGTAGCCCTTGCCGTTGTTACCCGCAACATCCAGCGCCTGGGCGCAATCGTCAGAAACATAGCTGCGAATATGCGGGGCCCTTACAAAAAGCGCGATCCTTATAAACTGGCTGCCTAGGCCTGCCGCGACAAAGGGTACCAACCACTGGGAGTGGTTCGTCCGAAATCTGGTGTCATGAGCCAAATTTCCGGGTAGGCTGATAATTCCTGGTTATTTATTATAGCAAGCTAATCTAATGCCGGAGTTTCCGTCAAAAAAATAAGAGCGCTGGGTGAAAAAATGGCTTTTTCTGCCAGCCACTAATTAGGGAATAATTAGGGACACTTCCCGTATTTCCTGTTGCTAATCCATATTTTGATTATTCTGCAATTATTCTGGGGACATAATACAATTTACTTGGGGAAACCTAGTGGCGACCTCACCCCGATCCAGATCTACCAAACTGGCAGTGGCGGCGGAGCAAGAATCGTGGGGGAATCCTAGGCAGGAATTCCGGGGACAGTATACTTAATTGCCTCCCAGCAAAAAACGCTTGGCAGATTCCACAAACTGCTCCGCCACAGGCCTGATTTCGGCAACATCATCGACGGTCACCTCTGTTTCCTCCATGTAATCGCCCTTCTGGCGCAGCTCAAAGGCCCGGTGCAACGCTTTCGACATCTCCTTTGGGAAGGTTCCGGTTTTAACGAATTCCCTGTCGAATCCGGATTGATCGAGTACGTCGGCCTCCCTGATAGAATCCCGTGCCTGGGTAAGCCTGTATTCGATGAGGGCCTTTCGATTCTCGGTCATACCACTACGCCCTCGCGATAGACATTAAGGATGAACACCGACTCCTTGAGCGGGCCGTCGATCCTGTCCTTGCCGACCACTACCGGGACGATGACCACATCCCGCGTAAAACCGGCTTCCCAGGCACAATCGCTGATATAGCGTTCAATTTCGGAAGTCGCATGTTCGACAACCACAAACACATCCATATCGGAATCAGATGCGGCATCACCACGAGCACGTGAACCGAACACACGAATGTCTAGCGGATGGAACCGTTTCTGTATCAGATGCTTGAAACTGCGGGCAGTAGCGAGATCTTTTCTGTTCATATAATCCGTCCCTTGATTCTTCCTGACGGGAGTATACGATTGCGGTATCCAAAAAGCAAGAAGGGTAGCCAATGAGAAGCATCTTGAGGAACGCTGCTTGTTATGTTGCTAATGGTGGCAATAGAAAAATATCAAGCAGCGCTTGGGGTTCATGATGACGGTCTGGTATTCCCGTTGATTAAAATAGTTGTATCCAATCACAGGGTGATAGGCATTACGCCTGAGCAATCCAGGCGACATCAGGCTTTGTTCCTTTGAAATAGCAGTCAAGGGCCTCCACCAGAATTGGAAAGGTTCTCTTTGTTTGGAGACGGCATGTCTGGCGCACGGACAGAATTCTTTCCACCCAGCGATGTCCCTTATCGCTGACGTTGCCATAGCTTCTCTTGCGCCAGCAGACGGCGAAGCGTAGCATCCGTTCCGCATGGTTATTCGTTGGAGACACTCCGGCTTTTTCCAGGAAGAGCCATAGCGAATCAATCTCTCGCAACAGTCTGGCGGCAAACTTTCCGGCATCGTCTTTTTGCCCATGATGTCGGGTAATCAGTTTTATGAAGCGGGCGTAGAAAGCCCGCCATTCACCAATAGTCGGCGGAGCATGGGCCATATGACACAATCTTCTCAGTTCCGCCAGCGCATTTGCGCCGAATTTAGCGATTTCTTGGTTTTTACTCTCGGAAAGCTTTTTTGCTTCGCGGATCAAGTGCGCCAGGCAGGTCTGGCGCAGCCCAACCCAATTCGTATAGAGCCTGTAACCGTCACTGACCAGTATTCCTTCCCAATCTTTTATAAGCGCCTTGAAGGCGTCTTTGGACCTATTGGTGTGAATCATGAAGAACGCAACGGTTGTGCTTGTCAAAACCCATAACCAACAGAGCGCTGCTTTTAGACGCCATGAGGTTTCGTCCACATGGTTCACTGCTTGTTGACGCGCCTTTTCTCCAATTGCTTCATAATGAGGCATGATCGCTTCTGACGCCCGATCCAGAACCTTCTGGATCGCGCCAAGAGAGATTGAGAAACCCAATACGGAGGCGCAGAAATTTTGAATGATGGTGCGGCTGTCACCGTGGGAACCTGCTAACTCCGCGATGACAGCCGAAAGCCTCGGGCCATAGCCGCTACGGAATTCAGAGGGAATGAGCGCCCGGTTTGTCTTGCCGCAGCAGGTGCAATCCCCTCGATAAAGGACAAAGTGGGTAACCAACATGCGAATTTCGGGGAGTTCGATATGCTGATGGGTATAGTAGGGCTTGACTTCCATAAATTCGCTATTGCCGCAACTGCATCTCTCGGGATGCAGTGGTTTTGTGTCGGTCGGTTCGAGCATCTGTTGACGAATACCTTTATGCCCCTTCTTTGCGCCGGGCTTCCCCTTTTTGTCCGAGACCTTCTTGGCCGGTTTGGTATAGGGACTATCCGATGATGGCGGCTGGTTGGAATTGGACGAGTTGGCGTTCAACTTTGTTTCAAGTACTTCGATCTGTTCTTTAAGGCGGGCGATCTGCTCGGACTTAAACAGAATAATGTCGATGAGACGATCCTTTGATAGCCCCTCCAGTATCTCACGGGATATGACGGGAAGATCACCCATGGAGCCGCTCCCGGTAATCCCTCGTGAGGGGATAAAGATAGACCGCCTTGACGCTGGCGGCAAAGCGATTCTCCCGGTCGTACTTGCCACGGCCTCTGGTTTCGCCGATCCGAATCCAGTTAGCAGCTTGGTAGCAAGTACCCCGAAACAGTTCGGTGTCGACAAAGGTTTCGGCTAGAACTATTGCGTGGGCATAGAAGCGTTGCCAGTCGGCAGCCAAGACCCGAAGATTGGCAGCCAGAGCCTTGGATGCCAGATGCGGAATCCGCACCCATGGCAGAATCAGGAAACGAACATTGTTCACCACCTGGTGCAGGTTGGCCTGGCGGGTTTGGGCATTCCAGCCGATAACAGTATCCCGGCAGGCAACCTTCCAGGCGGCCGATCCCCATCCGAGACAGGCTACCAGTCTGCCATCCAGGTGTACCATGTACTTGAGGTAGGAACCCACGATCCAGGGGCGGCCCAGGTAGTGGTGGGTATTTACCAGGTTATCCCATAACGCTTCATCGTTCGTACCGCGCACCATCTGTATTGTCAAAGAGCTAAATTCGCTGACCGTCCCTTCAAGGGGGGAAGTGTCAACGGAAAAAACTTGCCGGTCGGTTCGCCTGGGGGCGCGAAAACTCTCTTTCTGACGGGGTGGCAATTCAATGGCCCCTTTAGCCTCCAGGCTAAGGAGCAGACTCCGACAGGCCATGTCTTTCAACTGACCATTGGGCTGACGCCAGTTCCACTGTTCGCATAACTGTTTCGAAATGGCAGTGCGTCCGCTGGCCCAATGGCCTGAGATCATGGCACGGATGCAACGAAGGTCATCCGGCCCTATATGTCGGCCACGTAGGTGATAACACGCATCTGCCACGGTAGTTCCTCCTGAAGTCGCTTCTTGAGGAGTACCATAACAAAAAAACGATTACGACGCCAGTGCTAAATGCATACCCTGTGATCGATTACAAATAGTTCATTCTCCCTCCATGTCTTCATCTAAAACACACTCGCCGCCCGGTTCCATCTCACCCCTTCGGGGTTTCATCATTATTATCTTCCCAAACCGGGGTTCACACCCCGGCCTATGACATATCGCCCCTTTGGGGCTCTTTGACCTCTTGCTCCCCCTCCAGGGTAAGGCTGTCCATGTCCCACAAATAATGCTGGACACCGGGAGAGGTTTTGTGTACAAGTTGGTGCATGAAAATATGCGGCCTGTCATTTA
>Ga0265294_10006279_pt1 | contig 14297 bp, 9 predicted proteins | sample MunlanPumphouse3_FD_192504 | JGI IMG/M metagenome (GOLD analysis project Ga0265294, IMG submission 192504) | Groundwater microbial communities from a municipal landfill in Southern Ontario, Canada - Pumphouse #3 | ecosystem: Environmental > Aquatic > Deep subsurface > Groundwater | place... | reverse complement strand
ACCGTGAATTGGCTGTAAAACACGATTTTGTTACTATTCAAGGGGGAAAAGCCATTTATAAAAATGAATGGATGGCAGGGGGAAACCTGATTAAATGGGACATGGTTCACTATGATGTTCAGCTGTTTGGTGGAACTGTGTTGCATAAAGGAAAAATTGCGGAAATGGCCACCGGTGAGGGAAAAACGCTGGTCGCTACCCTACCCGTTTTTCTGAATGCATTGACAGGACGCGGTGTACATGTGGTGACCGTGAATGATTACTTGTCGAAACGTGACTCTGAATGGATGGGACCACTTTACATGTTCCATGGCTTATCGGTTGACTGTATTGATAAACATCGTCCTAATTCGGAAGAACGTCGTCAAGCATATCTTGCTGATATTACTTTTGGAACCAATAACGAATTTGGTTTTGATTATCTGCGCGATAACATGGCCACCAATCCGGAAGACCTGGTTCAGCGGAAACACAATTATGCCATTGTCGATGAGGTTGACTCGGTATTGATTGATGATGCCCGTACTCCTTTGATCATTTCAGGTCCGGTTCCGCGTGGTGATGACCAGCTTTTTGAAGATTTGCGACCCAAAGTTGAAAAACTCGTTGCTGCACAGAAAACATTGGCTACCAAATATTTATCAGAAGCCAAAGAATTAATGAAATCGGATGATGAAAAGAAGCGTGAAGAAGGCGCTTTGGCTTTATTCCGATCTTATAAAGGATTGCCTAAGAATAAGCCTCTTATCAAGTTTTTAAGTGAGCAGGGAATCAAAGCTCAACTGCTTAAAACAGAAGAGTTTTACATGGAGCAGAACAATAAAAATATGCACATTGCAACTGATCCGCTCTATTTTGTTATCGATGAAAAAAACAAAGGCATCAATCTTACTGATAAAGGTATTGACTTAATTACCGGAAATTCGGAAGATCCCCTGTTTTTTGTTTTGCCAGATGTCGGCAGCGAGATAGCTGAATTAGAAAAAGATAAGTCCCTCTCCCCTTCCGAAAAACAAAGCCGGAAAGATGAAATTCATCAAAATTACGCGATAAAGTCGGAACGTGTCCACACAATCAACCAGTTACTTAAAGCTTATACTTTATTTGAAAAAGACATTGAATACGTGGTATTGGATAATAAAGTGAAAATTGTCGATGAGCAAACCGGTCGTATTATGGAAGGGCGACGTTATTCTGATGGGTTACACCAGGCAATTGAAGCAAAAGAAAACGTTACAGTTGAGGCTGCTACTCAAACATTTGCAACCATTACCCTGCAAAATTATTTCAGGATGTACAGTAAACTGGCTGGTATGACAGGTACGGCTGAAACAGAAGCAGGTGAATTTTGGGACATCTATAAACTGGATGTTGTGGTTATTCCGACAAACAGGCCGATAACCCGTGATGACATGCAGGATCGTGTTTATAGAACCAAGCGTGAAAAATACACAGCTGTTATTGAGGAGATTGATTTGCTTGTTAAAGCGGGTCGTCCGGTACTGGTAGGTACAACTTCAGTGGAAATTTCAGAATTACTCAGCAGGATGTTAACTGTTAGGAAGATTAAGCATAATGTCTTAAATGCCAAACTCCACCAGCGTGAAGCTGACATAGTTGCTGAAGCTGGTCGCAGAGGTACTGTAACGATTGCAACCAACATGGCGGGTCGTGGTACTGACATTAAACTTACGACAGAAGTCAAAGAAGCCGGTGGATTAGCAATTATTGGTACAGAACGTCATGAAAGCCGTCGTGTTGACCGTCAGTTAAGAGGTCGTGCCGGTCGTCAGGGCGACCCTGGTTCTTCTGTTTTCTTTGTATCGCTTGAAGATGATCTGATGCGTCTGTTCGGTTCAGAAAGAATTGCATCCATCATGGACAGGCTAGGATTCAAGGAAGGAGAAATGATTGAACATTCCATGATTTCTAAATCAATTGAACGTGCGCAGAAAAAAGTAGAAGAAAACAACTTCGGTATCCGCAAGCGTTTGCTGGAATATGATGACGTGATGAATTCACAGCGTGAGGTAGTTTATTCTAAACGTCGTCACGCCCTGATGGGTGAAAGAATTGGTGTTGATATCACCAATATGATTTATGATCTGGTCGATAATATTGTTGAAAATGCAAAAGAAGGGCAGGATTACCTCTATTTAGAAGAAGAATTGCTTAAGGTTTTTGCTATTGATGCACCTGTTTCTGAAGAGCAATTCCTCGCAGGGAGAACAAGTGATATTGCAGAAAAAATTGTTGATGAAGCTTTGGCTTCTTTTAAACGAAAAATGGATAAATTAGCAGCTATTGCTTATCCTGTAATTAAACAAGTATATGAGAAACAGGGAAAACAATACGAAAATATCCTGGTTCCTGTAACTGATGGAAAACGTGTTTTCAATATTTCGACGCATTTAGAAACAGCTTACAATACCGAAGCTAAAGAAATTGTAAGATCTTTTGAAAAACAAATTTTGCTTTATGTAATTGACGATGAATGGAAAGAACACTTACGACAACTGGATGAACTGCGTAATTCTGTTCAAAATGCTTCCTATGAACAAAAAGACCCGCTCTTAATATATAAACTCGAATCTTTCGGCCTTTTTAAAGAAATGATAGGTTCAATCAACAGAAAAATTGTTGCTATACTGATGCGTGGACAAATTCCCATGCGGGAACCCGAACAAGTTCGTGAAGCCCGACCTGTTCAGCGCATGGATATGAGTCGTTATCGTACTCAGAAAGACGATGCTAATACACGCCCGGGACAAGATCCTACAAAACAGGACACACGTGAAAATCAGCGAATTGAGCCTGTTCATGTAGAAAAAAAACCAGGGAGAAATGATCCTTGTTTCTGTGGTAGTGGAAAAAAATACAAACATTGTCATGGTAAATAATGTTTTTGTATTTCAGAATAATATAAATTTTAAATAATCATGATATTGAATTATATAACCTGGAATGTTGATCCCGAAATTTTTAGTATTGGTGGTATTCATATCAGATGGTACGGTTTACTTTGGGCACTTGGTATCTGGTTGACCCTGATTATCACTCAAAAACTCTTCAAACACGAGAAACTTTCTGACAAATGGCTGGATAGTTTGTTTATATATACTGTTTTAGGTGCTGTTATTGGAGCCAGAGTAGGTCATTGCTTATTTTACAATCCTGCTTATTATCTGGCAAATCCAATCGAAATTTTATTTATATGGCAGGGAGGGCTGGCAAGTCATGGTGGTGCAATTGGCATTATTGTTTCAACCTATCTGTACAATAAGAAGGTATCAAAAAAAGGTTTTATATGGGTATTCGACAGATTGGTAATAGGTGTGGCCGTCGCCGGAGCGATGATTCGGCTGGGGAATCTAATGAATTCTGAAATTTACGGTGGCCCTACTACTCTACCCTGGGGTTTTATTTTTGTTCGTGACGGACAGACTGAACCCATGCATCCGACTCAAATTTATGAAATTATTTATTGCCTGCTTACGTTTGCAGTAACTAACTGGTTATACTGGAAAAAAGAAGCCTATAAAAAGACGGGGCTGATTTTCGGGGTATTTCTTATCGGAATATTTCTATCCAGGTTTTTGATAGAATTTGTTAAAAACAACCAGGAGGCATTTGAAGAAAACATGATGATAAATATGGGACAAATATTAAGCATTCCCTTCATCATATGGGGTATCTGGCTAGTTATCAATAGTAATAAAAAGACAATTTCCGAAAAGAAATGACAACAAAAGAATTTCTGAATGATGAGATTAAACCTTATAATCCTCACGAAGATAAAACCAATCAGTTAGTTAGTCTTTTTGATAAAATTTCATCCCACTACGACAGGTTTAATAATGTAATTTCCTGGGGAATGGCACATATTTGGAGGAGAAAATCAGTTGCATTTTTAAAAAAATATACTCCAGAAAAAATTCTGGATATTGCTACCGGAACTGCTGATATGATTTTGGTTATAAATAATATACTTAAACCTAAAACCATTATCGGCATTGACATATCAGCAAAGATGATGGAAATTGGCAGGCAAAAAGTGATGAAAAAGCAACTTGCTTCTAAGGTTGACTTTCAAATTCAGAATGCCGCATCCTTATCTTTTGAAAATAATACATTTGATGCTGTAACAATTGCTTTTGGAATCAGAAACTTTGAAAAACTTTCGCAGTCAATGTACGAAATTAACCGGGTATTAAAACCTAACGGCCACTTTCTTATTCTCGAAGTTAATCAACCTCAGAAAGGGATTATGCTCCTTTTCTACAAATTTTATATCAGCATATACATGTTATTTGTTACCGGCATGCTTGACAAAGCAGATTACAACTACCTGACAAATTCTATGGGTGCCTTTCCAAGAGGAGAAAAACTCATAGAAATTCTGCAATCATTTGATTTTAAACTTATCAAGTACAAACGCTTTACCTTTGATGTTTGCAGTGCTTATCTCCTCAGAAAAACAAATTAAACATCAATTGATTGTATTTCAACCAGTAACTCGTCCTTCATAACTGATTGTTCATGGTTTACCCGGATTTTCTGAATAACACCGTTGCAATCGGCTGTTATTTCATTTTGCATTTTCATAGCCTCTAAGGTAAGAATCGGTTCTCCAACATTTACCAAATCTCCTTCATCCAAAAAAATGTCAATAATTTTACCGGGCATAGGAGCTTTAATCTGAACAGAAGTATTTTTATCTTCGGCATCAGAAATCATCCCTTTGCGTATATAAGAAAAAATTGATTCAAGGCTAAATTTATATTCTACGCCATTTACATGAACAGTTGCCTTATTCTGATCACGTGCTACGAGTTCACAATGAAAACGTTTACCATTCCACTCAAAAGTGTACTGAAAATCTTCCTGCTCAATAAAATCAATTTCTTGTTCGTTACCATCAATTACAGGATTTGATTCTCTGGGGATGTATATTTTATATCTTTTCCCGTTGTCGCGCAGCGCGATGAACAAACGCGAAGCATCTCTTTTATATTTATATGAAGTTCCCATTATGTCAATAATTTAATCGCTTGTTTAAAACCCAAACATTCAGGGCATCATTTTCGTATGCAGGAATATCTCCCTGCAGCTGTAAGTATTCCGAAGCATACATGATAGTTGCGGCCAATGCTCCAATCATCTCATCATCAGGATCCTCGAGCATTTCAGGCGAATAGACCAGATCAACCCATCGGGTGGTGTAAGAAGCATCTTTAAAATAAGGATGTTGTAGCACCGCTTTACAAAAAGGAGCTGTTGTTTTTATCCCGATAATATTGAATTTATTTAGCGCTTCCATGGTTTTATTAATTACCTTACTTCTACTTTCTCCATGTACAATGATTTTGGCAATCATAGAGTCAAAATAAGGTGTTACCATCGAACCACTCAAAAAACCGGTTTCAATCCTGATGGAAGCATCCTGAGGAAATTGTATTTTATCTATAAAACCGGTTTGAGGAGTAAATCTATTTTGCGGATCTTCAGCATTTACCCTGCATTCTATCGCCCAACCTTTAATAATAATATCCTCCTGTTTCAGAGTTAACACTTCATCCAACGCGATCCGAATCTGCCAGTCAACTAAATCAACTCCTGTAATCATCTCTGTAACAGGATGCTCTACCTGAATACGGGTATTCATTTCCATAAAATAATACGATCCGTCTTCATCCATAATAAATTCAATTGTTCCGGCTGAATAATAACCAATTTTTTGGGCAAAGCGAACAGCCATCGTTCCCATTTCCTTCCGCATTGTCTCTGTAACGCTTGCTGAAGGAGCCTCTTCAATGATTTTCTGATGTTTTCTTTGTAGCGAACATTCTCTTTCTCCAAGATGGATAACATTCCCATGTTTATCTCCTAGTATCTGAAATTCAAGGTGTTTAGGATTCTGGAGATATTTTTCAATAAAAATATCTCCATTTCCAAATGCGGCTAAGGCTTCATCATAAGCCGATTTAAAATTTCTTTCGATGGTTTCAGAATTTTCAACAATACGCATTCCTCTCCCACCTCCACCGGCTGATGCTTTTAAAATAACGGGATATCCAATGCTGGCAGCATACTCTTTGGCTGCCAGGACATCAGCCACCGGACCTTCAGAACCCGGAACCAACGGCAACCCTGCTTCAATGGCCATTTTTTTTGCCACAGTCTTCAATCCCATATCCCTGATCAATTCAGGTGAAGGTCCAATGAAATTGAGCTTTTTTGAGATACAAAGAGCTACAAAATCAGGGTTTTCTGACAAAAAGCCATAACCCGGATGAATTAAATCAACTTCATGTTCCAACGCAAAGGCAACAATTTTATTGGGATTTAAAAATATAGGTTTTTCATCATCAGCATCGTGTGCATCAATGATTTCATCAGCAAATTTTAAATACAAAGCGTCCGGTTCTTTATCACTTTGAAAAACGATTGCATACATTCCCATTTTATGGGCAGAACGAATGATGCGAATAGCAATTTCGCTTCTGTTGGCAATTAAAAGTCTTTTCTTCATGTTGAAAATTTTTAAAAGATAGATATCGTAGTTAATGGTTTGTGATGCGGGAAAGTATTAGCTACTAACCACTGACTACTATAAAGGAATACTACCATGTTTACGTTCAGGCTTGGAATATTGTTTATTGGATAAAATCTCAAACGCGGTGATCAGCACATCCCTTGTTATTTCAGGAATAATCACTTCGTCGATTAGGCCGAGCTCTTCTGCTTTATACGGATTAGCTATTTCAGCTTTGTATCTTTCTGTCAGAATTTTTTCCATTTCAGCCTTATTTTCTGCATTGGCTAATTCGTGTTTATTTACAATTTTAATAGCGCCAGCCGGACCCATGACTGCAATTTCAGCTGAAGGCCAGGCAAAATTAAAGTCACCACCCGTATTTTTGCTGCTCATAACAATATAAGCACCACCATAGGCTTTGCGGGTAATAACCGTGATTTTAGGAACTGTAGCCTCACAAAAAGCATATAATAATTTTGCTCCATTGCGAATGATTCCATTGTGTTCCTGCTCAATACCCGGTAAAAATCCGGGAACATCTTCCATGATCAAGAGTGGAATATTGAAAGCATCGCAGAAACGAACAAAGCGTGCTCCTTTGACACTGGCATTGATATCCAGGGTTCCGGCCATCACCTTTGGCTGGTTGGCAACAATTCCAATAGTTTTACCATTCAGACGAGCAAAACCAATTAGAATATTCTGAGCGTATCCTTCATGAACTTCAAAGAAACTTTCTTTATCAACCAAAATTTTGACAATCTCTTTCATGTCATAAGGACGATTCGGATCATCAGGAATAATTTTATTCAGATATTGTTGTCTGGTTTTATAATAAGAGATTTGATTTGAGACTGGCAACGATTCGAAATTATTGGATGGAATATAAGATAAAAGTTTGCGAACCAATAAAATTGTATGTTCCTCATCATCAGACACGAAATGAGCTACTCCGCTTTTGTTTGCATGCACGTCTCCCCCACCCAATCCGTCTTTATCAATGTCTTCGTTCAGCACTTCTTTTACTACGTCCGGACCGGTAACAAACATATAGGAGGTTTTCTTGGTCATGAAGATAAAATCGGTGAGTGCAGGAGAATAAACAGCTCCACCGGCCGCCGGTCCCAATATCACAGAGATCTGGGGCACAATACCCGACGAACGAACGTTATTGTTAAAGATACTGGCGTAGGCAGATAAACTCTTTACACCTTCCTGTATCCTAGCTCCTCCTGAGTCTATCATTCCAACAATGGGCGATCCTAATTTCAGTGCCATTTCCTGCACTTTGGCTATTTTCATGCCATGTGCATATCCCAAAGATCCTCCTAAAACAGTGAAATCCTGTGCATAAGCAAAAACACTCTTCCCTTGCACAAGACCTCTCCCAACCACAACACCATCCCCAAAATTTGACTGACGACTACTCATGGGCGATTGAGAAGGCGACACAAATGCATCAAACTCAAAAAAAGTTCCTTCATCAAACAAAATATTCAATCGCTCTCTTGCCGTTAATTTTCCTTTTAAATGCTGTTTGTTTACAGCATTATCTTCCATTTCCTGTAAAGCTTTTATTCGCTTCTCAAATATTTCATTTTTGTTCATATTTTAACCCTATAAAATTGCACAAAAATAATCATTTTGTGCAATATCATGCAAATATCAGGAGAAATATTACGACAAAAACCAGAGCGGGCAACATGTTCATCACCCTTAATTTCTTTATTTCCAATATATTAATCCCCAATCCAATAAGTAAAATTCCTCCAATATTAGTGAGTCCATGAACGATTTCGGGAGTAAAAAAACGTGAAGCTCCCATGGCAATCAATGTCAATGAACCTTGAAAAATAAACAAGGGCAAAGCTGAGACAGCCACTCCGACACCAAAAGCGGAAGATAAGATAATAGCAGAAAAAAAATCCATCAACGATTTGGTAAACAATAAATCAGATGAAACCCCTGTTCCTTCCTGAATAGCCCCCAGTATAGTCATCGAGCCAATGCAAAACAACAAAAAAGAAGTGATTAATCCTTCAGTGAACTTCTCACTACCAATTTTAAATTTTAATTTTAAATAATTACTTAATCTATCGGCTCCTGATTCAAGATTGAGCCATTCTCCGGTAAGTGAACCGAGTGCCAGGCTTATTACTACAATTAATATATGATTTAACTCCCATACCATAGATATACCAATAGCTAAAGTGAAAAGACCAATGGCCTGAAAATAAATTGTTTTTATTCGATCCGGCATATTTTTTTTTAAAATAATACCTATTGTTGCACCTGCTATTACTGCTATTGTATTTAATATTGTTCCGATCATATAATTAAAATTGTATTTATTGACTTCTTGAATTTGACTGCTAAGATATACATTTTTAGGCAAACGAATTATTTTGCTACATTTGCATAAGCAACCATTATCATACAGCATCAATCGAATGAATTCTTTTTTACACCGCATAGCAGCCGAATATTATCATCATCATAAAAACGATTTGAGTTCGTTTACTTTTGTTTTTCCAAACCGTCGTGCCGGCTTATTTTTTCAAAAATATTTATATGAAATTGCTGATGTTCCTTTGTTTTCACCAGCAATTATCACAATTGAATCCTGTTTTACAGAGTCATCCGGTTTACAACTTGCTGATAAGTTAAGTATGTTGTTCAGACTCTATCACATCTATCGATCAATGAGTCAATCAGAAGAAAGTTTTGATACTTTTGCATTTTGGGGTGAAACCTTGCTGGCCGATTTTAACGAGATAGACAAATACAGGGTTGATGCCCGGCAGCTCTTCACGAATATTACCGAGTTGAAAGAGATTGATCAGGTTTTCAATGTTTTCACTGAGCAGCAGATAGAAGCTATCCGTCAATTTTGGCAACATTTTGAACCGATAGCAAAGAGCAAATCACAAGAGCATTTTATCGCCACCTGGGAAATTTTGTATCCCATCTATAAACAATTCAGACAAGAGCTTCTCAGTGAACATACCGGATATGAGGGAATGATTTTCAGAGAAATAACCGACAGATTAAAAAACAAAGAAAATATTTCCTGGTTTGAAAACAGAAAGTTCGTATTTATTGGCTTCAATGCGCTGAATCCATGCGAAAAAGAATTAATGAAAGAATTAAAAAAACGCGAACAAGCTGATTTTTACTGGGATTATGAAGCAAATGAACTAAGAGATACGGATAATCCGGCTTCATTTTTTTACAAAGAAAATACTCTTTTCTTTAAGTCAACATATGAAATACCTGCACAAACAGAAAAACTTGAGGACAAACAGGTTGAATTAATTGAAATACCCTCAGCAATCGGTCAGGCTAAACAGATTTATCAAGTTCTTCAACATTTATATCCCGATTCTGGGGAGCAATCATATTTAAAAACGGCAATAGTAATTCCGGATGAAAACCTTTTGTTACCGATCCTGTATTCTATACCGGAGAATATCACAAAAATCAATATAACAATGGGTTATCCACTCCAGCTTACTCCTGTGGCCGGATTGATTGACCATGTTTTCGAACTTCAAAAAAGAAAAAGAACTGTAGGGGAAGAAACAATGTTTTATCATTTAACCGTTTCCAACATCCTTAATCATCAATTTATTCAGCTGATTTGTGGCGATATAATCAAAAGCATAAACGATGAAATGCTAAGAAAGAATCTGATTTATGTTGATGTAAAAACCTTACAACGAAACAGTTTGTTAAGCCTGATTTTTAATCCGGATGTTGATTCAGATTCATTACCGGATTATTTACTCAGCATTATCAAACTGCTCTATACAGCATGGAATAAAATTAAAGAGAAACCTTCCGATTATCAATTAGAATCTGGTTTTTTATATCAATATTACATCACAATCAACCGAATATCCGGCATATTGAAAACGCAGGCTTTTGATGTAAGAATGCAGATGGAGACCTTGATCAGACTGATAAAACAGCTTACGCTAGGAATCAGTATCCCTTTTGTGGGCGAACCCTTGGATGGTTTACAAATTATTGGTACGCTGGAAACACGTGGACTGGATTTCGAAAATATTATCATCAGTTCGTTCAATGAAGGTATTTATCCCAAAAAAAGTTTCTCAAGCAGTTTCATTCCTTACCATTTACGAAAAGGATTTAACTTACCGACTTACGAACACCAGGATGCGATTACATCGTACAATTTTTACCGCTTAATTCATCGTGCAAAAAGAATCTTCCTACTTTATGATTCCCGCACCGACAATGGGAATACAGGCGAAGTAAGTCGTTTTTACCAACAATTAAAATACCATTACAATCTCAACATCAACAAGAAAAAGGTTGCCTATGATGTTAGCATAAAAGCTGCTGATATCATTCAGGTCGAAAAGGACACCACCATACAAAATAAACTCAAGCTTTATTTCGAAACAACAAATTCTGATACAGCTTTATCTTTGTCTGCCAGCAGTATAAACACTTACATCAGATGTCCATTGCAATTTTATTTCACTTATATTGAGCAAATAGAACCTGTAGATGAAGTCTCAGAAAGGATGGAAACGAATATATTCGGCAGTATTTTTCATGAGGTCATTGCTTCTTTGTATAAACCATATACCGGTCGTATCATCACTGCTGAAATATCAGATATGCTTTTAAAAGATGAAATGTACATCAATAAGCTTATCAGCCAGGCTTTTGCTTATCATTATTTTAAACATCCCAAAGGGAGTTCGGTGGAACTGATTGGCAATAACCTGCTGATTTCAAAGGTAATTTTGAAATATATAAAAGGAGTGCTGGAAAATGATAAAAAACATACGCCTTTTCAATACCTTGGCGGAGAAGAATTCTGTAAAACTAAATTACCAACAAAATATGGTCAGGTAAATCTGAAAGGATATATCGACCGGATTGACTCAAAAGATGGATTCATCAGAATTTTGGATTATAAAACCGGTAGTGGTTCCCTTGAATTTAAAATCTGGGAAGATTTGTTCAGACACAATCAGGATCCCAAAAAACAGGCCGCTCATGTATTACAGACCTTACTTTATGGCTTCTTATACAAAAATTCTGCTCAGGCTCCGATAATTACTCCCGGAATTATTTATACCAAACAAATTTTCAATGATAATTTTTCAATACAGATCACCTATAAACCTGATAAAAAGACAAAAATTCCTATAGATAATTATTACGATTACGAGGAGGATTTTATTTCTATGCTAACCACATGTGTGGAAGAAATTTTTGATCCGTCAATTCCTTTTATGCAAACGCAGTCTGCCGAAGCATGCAGTTATTGTGATTTCAAAACCATCTGTAAAAAATAGAAACATACGGGCTGGATAAATATTTTCATCCCACATTTCGATTTTTTACCCCTTATAACCGTATAAAATACCTGAACAAACAAAAAATCCCCTATTTTTTTAATTTTAATAAGATAAAGATTTTCTTTGCATCCGATATTCATTTAATCAACAAACAAAAACACCTTGATGGGGCATTATTAAAACATGGCAAAATTCAAAGGGGCAATAGTTGTAAATACGGAAAGATGCAAAGGGTGTGATCTTTGTGTCGTTGCATGTCCGAAGGACGTACTGGCCTTATCAACAGATGCAAACACTAAAGGATACAATTTTTCATTTATGGACAACCCGGAAGCATGCATTGGATGTGCAGCCTGTGCTCAGGTTTGTCCGGATGCCTGTATAACAGTATATAAAACTATATTATGACTAAAGATAAAGAAGATATCACCCTCATGAAAGGCAATGAAGCCATTGCTCATGCAGCCATACGGTGTGGATGTGACGGATATTTCGGTTACCCGATAACACCGCAGTCTGAAATATTGGAGACATTGATGGAACTTGAACCCTGGAAAACAAGCGGTATGATAGTGTTACAGGCTGAAAGTGAAGTTGCAGCGATTAACATGGTATATGGTGCAGCTGGTTGTGGAAAAAGAGCCATGACATCATCTTCCAGTCCGGGTGTAAGCTTAAAACAAGAAGGAATTTCCTATATGGCCGGAGCAGAGTTGCCCGGTGTGATTGTGAATGTAATGCGAGGAGGTCCAGGCCTGGGAACCATTCAACCCAGTCAGGCTGATTATTTTCAGGCAGTTAAAGGCGGAGGTCATGGAGATTATAAAATGCCGGTATTGGCGCCGGCCTCTGTCCAGGAAATGGCTGATTTCACCGTGCTGGCTTTTGAGCTGGCATTTAAATACCTGACTCCTACGATGATTTTGGCCGATGGCATCATAGGGCAGATGATGGAAAAAGTGGTTCTCCCACCCTATCAACCCAGATTAACAGAAAATGAAATTAGCACAAAATATCCCTGGGCAACATTAGGAAAAACCAACGATCGTAAACCAAATTACATTTCTTCCTTAGAACTTCAAAGTGAAGAGATGGAGCGTATTAATCTGCGTTTGCAGGCAAGATACCGAGAAATTGAAAAAAATGAAGTCAGGTTTGAACAAATTTCCTGTGACGATGCTGACTATGTATTTGTTGCGTTCGGAACTATGGCGCGTGTTTGTCAGAAAGCCGTAGCATTAGCCCGTGCAGAAGGTATCAAAGCCGGCTTGATTCGTCCTATCACCCTTTATCCATTCCCAACAAACATCATTCAAGAGTTATCCACTCGGGTGAAAGGCTTTATTTCCATTGAAATGAGTGCCGGCCAGATGGTTGAAGATGTACGACTGGCCGTTTCAGGAAGAGTGCCGGTTGAATTCTATGGTCGTATGGGAGGAATTGTTCCATCTCCTGATGAAGTCCTTAATGCATTAAAAACAAAACTATTATGAATGTTTGTGATATTATTAAACCGGAAAATCTCGTATACGAGAAAACAACCGTCATGAATGATGTACCGATGCATTATTGTCCGGGTTGCAGTCATGGTGTGGTACATAAAATTCTCGGAGAAATTATTCAGGAAATGGGTATTCAGGAGAAAACCATAGGTGTTGCACCGGTTGGTTGTGCTGTCTTTGCCTACAAATATCTTGACATCGATTGGCAGCAAGCGGCACATGGCAGAGCTCCGGCAGTTGCAACAGCTATAAAAAGACTACTTCCCGATCGTTACGTATTTACCTACCAGGGAGATGGTGATTTAGCAGCCATTGGTACTGCTGAAACGATCCATGCTTGCAACCGGGGTGAAAACATAGCTATTATATACATTAACAACGGAATTTATGGCATGACTGGCGGTCAGATGGCTCCTACTACCCTGATCGGTATGAAATCGACTACATCACCGAATGGTAGGGAATTACCGGTTGCCGGTTATCCGCTTGATATGTCGAAATTACTTGCCCAGTTAGATGGAGTGTGTTATGTTACCAGACAGAGTGTACATACTGTTGCTGCTGTAAAAAAGGCCAAGAAAGCCATTCAAAAAGCATTCGAAAATTCGATACAGAATAAAGGAACTTCAATTGTTGAAGTCGTATCAACCTGTAGTTCAGGATGGAGAATGACTCCAGCAGAATCAAACAACTGGATGGTGGAAAATATGTTCCCTGTGTATCCCATGGGAGATTTAAAAGACGTTTAATTAGTGGTTAGATGTTAGTGGTAAGTGGTTAATTTCGCAATACCAACACAGTTACAAATTAATATATTTAACTAAGTACATGACAAAAATTTAAAAATATCTATATTCGATTGATAATGAGCATTTAGGAGTACTGTAGCGATAAAAGTTAGACCATATTTGAAAAAAC
>Ga0265294_10006278_pt1 | contig 14301 bp, 11 predicted proteins | sample MunlanPumphouse3_FD_192504 | JGI IMG/M metagenome (GOLD analysis project Ga0265294, IMG submission 192504) | Groundwater microbial communities from a municipal landfill in Southern Ontario, Canada - Pumphouse #3 | ecosystem: Environmental > Aquatic > Deep subsurface > Groundwater | place... | reverse complement strand
CCATCCCGCTTGATGCAGCACTTGAGGCGCTCGCCCCTCACACAGAGCATGTGGAGATAATGGATGACGGACCGCATTATCTGACAGATGCGTCTCTTCTCCTTTCATATTCATATAAATACAGTATTCATGCACCTGCACGCGGGGTCAACCTTGCCTCCGTCCTGGAACCGATGCGTCGTGCGGCAGTAGAAGTCATCCGCGATACATTTTCCATAGCAGCAGAAGTCAATGCACCGGTGGTGATTCATCCGGGATATTGTGCATGGGAGTATGATCAGGAGTTTGCAGGTAAAAATCTCCGCACCTCTCTTGCACAGATCCGCTCGGATGCAGCAGAATACGGAGTTACCTATTTTATCGAAAACATGGGAAACTGGGGTTATTTTTATCTGAAGGATACTTCCGATATCGAACTGCTGGATGGAGCACTGATATGTCTGGATGTCGGGCATGCAAATGAGTGCGGGACACTGGCAGAGTTTCTCAATGTTCCCTTCTCTCACGTTCATCTGCATGACAATAATGGGAAACACGACAGTCATTCTGCAATTGGAGAAGGGAATATTGACTTTGATCTCGTTATGCAAAAAGTCCGTGAGAATAATATTCTCCATCCGGTTATTGAAGTTGGAACATTCGAGGGAGCTCTATCGAGCCTTGCGGTACTGAAGGAACGAGGGTTCACATGAAAAGACTCACCTGGGAAGGAAAACTTGCCTGTCTTCTGATCTCCATCTCCATCATTTTGTATGCGATAAAATTCCTGTTCTTCGGGGACAACGGAGAAAGTAACACCCTGTCGTATATATTCAACAGTCTTGGTTTTCTCCCGATCAACATCCTTATCGTAACACTGATAATCAATCGTCTCCTGACCATGCGGGCCAAACGCGAACAGCAGGAAAAAAACCGGATGGTCATAGGGCTTTTCTTTTCGGAAATGGGGACCTCACTGCTCAGAAGGCTGGTTTCCTGTGACCCGTCTGCCGGGACGCTTCGCGAGACGATGCTCGTTAAAAATACCTGGACGAAGGAGGATTATGCAGCTGCTAAAAAACAGGCATCATCTGTCTGTACAAAAACGGTCCCCACTCTTGAGGATCTTACTGAGATCAACGAGCTCTTTATCAGAAATCATAATTTTCTTCTCCGTCTTATTGAAAATCCGGTACTCCTTGAGCATAACACGGTATCGAAACTTCTTCAGGATCTATTCCATTTGGGTGAGGAACTGGCAGGGCGCAATGACCTTTATTCTTTGCCTGCGTCGGATATTGCCCATTTGACAGGGGATGTGAACAGGATCTACTGCCAGCTTACGATCCTCTGGCTTGATCATATGGCATACTTAAGCAGAAATTATCCGTATCTCTTTTCACTATCGATCCGAAAAAATCCCTTCATGATGGAAGATAAAATAGTGATAACAGAATAAAAATGGATGATTATCTCTTAAAAAATCCGTGATGTGCCGGTTTACTTGATTCTTCCTTTTTATTCAGATTGATCAGGTGATGCATCACCCGCACCTCTTTTTTCAATTCGTCGACGGTCCTGATCAGTACATCGATATTTTTCTGTATACGGGTGACCTCTTTGAAGTTCCGTTCCCGTTCCGGCGGAACGATGCCGTCCCGTTCAGCCTGAGTCAGACCTGACTCGATAAGACGAAGCAAAGCTTCGTTCCTTTCCAGTTCCTGTTTTTTTGCAAAAAGATCCAGCCGCTCGGAAAGTTCCGGATCCAGAGTGAAAGAAAGACGCAGTGCCATGATATAGTATTCAATTGGCGGTATGACTAATTTTAGCTTACGGGTGTTCACCCGCAAGACCCCAGACATGAAATGTCTGGACAACACCTTCGGGATCAGGGATCCCGGAAGGGATCCGCACCAAACGCCCGTCATCGAGAATAGCAACTCTGAAGGAAACATTCCATCCTTCGATCAAAGCCACCGAGCGGGTCTCGTAAACTTCACGTGCGAGATCACGGGTAAGGTACACAGTATGTTCCGTATCTTCAAAGAGGACCTCCGCCATATATCTCATGATATACCAGCGGAGTTCGCTCATCAGGGCAAGACCGCTTGAAACCGTGGACACTTCCAGTGTCACGCCCCAGTCGGCCTTTTTCGGATGATAAAATCTCAGGATGTGCCTGCTCGTCTCTGAATCCGAGAGCGTGCGATACAGATCTATTCCGGGTTTGGCAACACAGACCAGAAGCATCTTAGATGTACATTACATCCTGATGCTCATCATCTTTGTCCTGATGACGGACCTTTCTGATCGCCTGCATGAAGTTGATGCGGGTGATAGTATCCTCATCATTTCTGATGGCAAGCATTCCCGCCTCGCGGCATATCGCTTCGATTTCTGCGCCGGTAAGTCCCTCGGTCATGCGGACAAGTTCATCGTAGTCGATACCCTCAAGAGAACCGGCTTCATCCATTTTACGGGTGTGGACCTTAAAGATCTGCATCCTTGCATCAGTATCCGGTGCCGGGATCTTGATCAGACGGTCAAACCGTCCCGGGCGCAGAAGAGCAGCATCCAGCATATCGGGACGGTTCGTTGCGGCCATTATACGGATGTTCCCGCGGGTGTTGAATCCGTCCATCTCTGCAAGGAGCTGCATCAACGTCCGCTGGACCTCGGCAGAACCGGACGTTCCATCATTGGTCCGCATACTTCCGATAGAATCGATTTCGTCGATGAATACGACCACGCCGTTGTTTTTCACCGCAAGATCGCGTGCCATTTCAAAGAGATCACGGACCAGCTGTGCACCTTCTCCAATATATTTATGAACAAGTTCTGAACCTGCCATTCTGAGGAACGGCACGCCGGCATTATTTGCAACGGCCTTTGCTATCAGCGTTTTACCGGTCCCGGGCGGACCGTAGAGAAGAACGCCCTTGGGCGGGATAACGCCGAACTTCTCGAAGGATTCCGGTTTCGTGAGCGGATACTCAACAGCTTCACGAACCTCAACGATCTCTTCTTTCAGACCTCCGATATCTGCAAACGTGATCGATGGCTTTTCTTCGAGTTCCATGACCCTGACCCTCTCGTCGATGGTATTTCCGAGGATCTTGACTACAGAGAGAGTATTATTGACGGCAACTTTCGTACCGGTTTTTACTTCATCGAAGAGCACAGGATTCGCCTGAGTCACATACTCCTGATTGTTTCCAAGCTGACGAAGATATAACTCGTTGTTTTTCATTTTTTCCAAAACAACTGCAACAAACAGCGGGAGACGTTTGAGTTGTGCGTTCTCCTTTTTGAGCTGCGCATTATCCATCCTGATCTTGTTATTTTCTAATCGGAGTGAATCATTCTCGGTTTTTGATGTTTTGGTTATTTTATGAAGAGACTCGTTCTCTTTTCTAAGAAAGCTGGCTTCTTCGCTCAGTTTAGTATATTGATCATTCAGATCGCCGAAATCAAGGGCTTCGGGAGAAATGTTTGCCTCCTTTGCTCTGCCTGTATTGGGTGTTGTTATGTTTTCTTCCATACTGTATGAATATGTTGGGAGTCTGGGATTTAAATTCTATTGCTTAGAGGCACACCATGCATGCCTCATGCACCACTCAGTTGTTGTATGCCGCATTACACGCGAAACTGTACCTCCCCTCCCCTAAACGTATGGGGGATGTATCCGGGAACGCAAACAGGTATCTTGCTTCTTCATCAGGCTGCTTGGGATTTACGCAGCTGAGGGTTGCAGCTTTATCCTTACCCCATTCTACTTAATACCAAAAAGCGAATAGTATCATGTTATGAATGATACAGAGGTCCTGATGAATCCAAACGATTTGGTTCAGTATCTAAAAAAGAGTCCCGAGTATTTCACAAAAGATGATATTGTTTGTTTCTGTGAGAAATATCACGTTAAAATGGTCAACTTCCGCTATGCAGCAGAAGACGGGAAGCTCAAAACCCTGAACTTTGCCATATCGTCCAAAGAATATCTGGAAACTATCCTATCCAACGGTGAGCGTGTCAATGGAAGTAACCTTTTCTCTTTCATTGAAGCCGGCAGTTCCGATCTGTATGTCATTCCGAGATACGGCACAGCGTTCATCGACCCGTTCGCAGAAGTCCCGACACTGGACATTCTGTGTTCTTATTATACCAATACCGGTCGCCCGCTCACATCATCCCCTGAATACATTCTTCGCCAGGCAATAACCGCATTCAAGAAAAACACCGGCATGGAGTTCAAATGTTTCGGCGAACTTGAATACTACGTCATCTGTGATGAAAACGAACACTATCCGGAATGTGATCAGAAAGGATATCATGAATCAGGCCCATTCTCTAAATTTGGGAAAATGCGGGATGAGGCCATGCTCATGATTTCCCGTGCAGGCGGTAAAATCAAATACGGTCACGCTGAGGTTGGCTGTTTCACCAAAGACGGCAGGTATTACGAGCAGCACGAGATCGAATTCCTGCCGGTCGATCCTGTTCTTGCTGTCGAAGAACTTCTCATCGCAAAATGGATCCTTCGTATGCTTGGTGCACAGTATGGTGTCGACGTCTCTTTCTCACCGAAGATCACTGCTGGTAAAGCAGGTTCCGGTCTTCATTTCCACATGCTGACAGAAAGAAACGGTAAAAATGCACTGGTTACAGACGGCGTTCTTTCTGACACGGCAAAAAGGATGATCGTCGGTATCCTGGATGTCGGCGATGCGGTCACTGCATTTGGAAATACCATTCCCGTATCATACCTCAGACTAGTGCCGCATCAGGACGCCCCGACCTACATCTGCTGGGGAGATCATAACCGGTCTGTCGTTGTCCGTGTACCTCTTGGATGGACAGGTACGACCGACATGGCAGCTGAAGCAAACTTTGGTCTGAAAAGAAATGCAGACATAGTCTGCAGACAGACTCTCGAGTATCGGGTTGCTGATGGTTCTGCAGCCATCTATCAGACAGTTGCATGTCTTATCTGTGGTGCAATGCATGGACTCGCTATGAACGGCGCCCTCACGATCGCTGATAAACTCTATGCGCCGGGCAATATCTTCGATGGGGGATCCAGAATATTCCTCAGAACCTTACGTCAGCTTCCGACCAGTTGTGCCGAATCGGCAGATATGCTCATCGACAAGCGTAAAATGTTTGAGAAAGATGACATCTTCCCTCCGGGCGTGATCGATGCCCAGGCAGCAAAACTGAGAGCGTACAATGATAAGGATCTCCTGGATAAGATTTCAGGTGACAAAAAGAAATTTTCTGAACTTGTGGAGAAATACATCCATATTGGGTGATTTTGGATTTTTATGAGTATTTTGGGAAATATCGAACGGGCACTCGGTGTCTGGTATCCGGATAAAGACACGGAACCTGATGATGCAGATCCAGTGGTTATTCTTGCCTTTCGTGATTATGTGATCAAAGAGCTTGGCAGTGCCTGGGTGGCAACGGGGCGTGAGGAGAGAAATCCTGGTGAACCGGATGTTCTTGCTTTGAGGAACCTGGATGAGGTCCGCTTTGACATAGTTACCTGTTACAGGAGCCGGATGTTCATCGGTGAGGACGGCGAGGCATATCTGCCATGGACGACACAGGAGATATACGATAAGTATCTTGCCTTTGAAAAAGATGAGAGAAATCCGTTTTATGTAGTGTTCGGCTTACACGGGTTTGCCGACGCCCCGAAATTTATTTTTGCCGTGCCGCTCGATGAAGCGGTGATCGACCTGAAAAAAAGTGTTCTCGAAAAATATGAGATCAAAGCGGGTCAGGATCTGCTGTAAATAATTTCCTGAAAAAAAGAGACCTGAAAAGGTCTTACTCTTTTGTTTCTTCAGCCATGATCAGGTGCTCGTTCCTCGGGTGAAGATAAAGCCCTGTGTAGGTTTTGTTAAGTGCAGAGTCGCTGTTCTTTTTGGTAAGAAGACTCACGACGACCATTGCTATGATCGAACAGATCAGCGCATAGATGGAAAAGTGCATCGGCAGTTTTTCCACGAAGTTGTAGTAGGCACCAAATCCAAGACAGGTGATAAGACCAACAAGCATACTGGCGATCGCTCCCTGAGCAGTTGCCCGTCTCCAGTAGAGACCGGAGATCAGCGGGACAGCAAAGGCACAAAGCATCATGCCGATCCCGAGCCATATGAGGAAAGCCAGCATCTCCGGAGGGTTTATTGCGAGGATCAGTGAGATGACCGCTGCAAGTAAAACAGATATCTGACTCACACGGATCACCTGGCGTTCGGTTGCTTTCGGCTTTATCAGGGTCTTGAAGATATCCCATGAGAACGTCGTTCCGACAGTCAGCATCAGCCGGTCTGTCGTTGACATTACGGCCGATAAGACGATAACCGCAAACAGACCGGTGATCAGGATCGTAGGACTTGATGCCTGAATACCATACATAAGCGCAAAATCCGCAGCCGAATCACCTGAAGGTACAATACCTGCCAGAAGTCCGTCTGCCTGCATCGATCTGACCGCCATACCGCAGAGTTTCACGAGGAACATGATCACAAGATAGATCGCGAATGCTACCAGCGGAGCCCATTTGAAATATGAGATCTTCCTTGCTGAAAGCACATTTGACATGACATGCGGTGCACATGCCAGACCAACCATCAGCAGGATACCAAATGATAAAAGGTATTCCGGAGTAAAGTAGGCATACGCCGCTGTACTTCCTGACGGGAACCAGGGCATGACGAGATTCGGGTCGATGGTCGAAAGGACGAGGTTGATATGTTCCAGACCGCCTGCATAACTCAGGATAAACGGAGCTACCAGGATCACACCGAAGATGAGGATCAGACCCTGGACAAGTGCTGTCCATGATACTGCGTAGAGTCCGCCGATGACCGTGTATGCCGTAATGATAACTCCGGCTATCAGCAGGGCCTGCCAGTGTTCGATCCCAAATGCCCAGATCAGCACAATACTGATGGCAGTATACTGACCGACCAGGTAAACGAGTGAAACTGCGATACTTGCAAGAGCTGCAAGAACGCGGAGTTTTTTGTTATTTTCGTATCTGACATCAAAGTAATCCTCAAGTGTCATGCACCCGTGCTTCCGGCCGATCATGTTGAGTTTCGAACCAAAGAAGATGATACAAAACGCTGCTGACAATGGAACGAAGATCTGTTCCCAGATGCCCGGCCAGCCTGAAGCGAATCCGAGTCCGCTGGTCCCGACAAGAGTCATTCCACTGCAGATAGAACAAACAATAAGAAGAGTAAACAGCCAGAATCCAAGATTTCTGCCTGCAAGCATGTAGTCTTCCGAGTTTTTGATTTTCTTGGATGCCCATACCCCGATACCGAGTAACACTACAAAGTAGGCGGTCATGAGCACTATGGTAATAATCGTACTTTCTCCGGCTAGACCCATGTTACTTCTCCTCCTCTTTTGGGAAAGTTAGACCCCAGATAAGTAGGAGAATAAAACACAAAACGATGGTTCCGCCAACGGAAAACACCGTAATATCAGGTAATCCTAAAATCATGTAATATCGTGACACGTGTTAGCATATAACACATTTGGTTTTGCGTCATCAGCATCAGAACATGACATACATAATGATTCAAAAAAAGGTTGAGATCGGAGATCAGCGGTCTGCAGTCCAGCTTAAGTGACCTAGTGCCCGGTATGTGAACTCCAGTTCATCAAAAACCAGGATATTGTGCTTCTTTAGAAGATTTATACCCGGTTTTAAGCAGTCTCCTCCAACAAAAGTTCCAACAAGGAGTTTATCTGTCTTTTTGGCTGTGTCGATCAGAATCTGGGCAACCCGGTCCGGAGCGAGCACTTTGTTCGGGAAATTCACCAGGATCGCCATATCCCAAAGGTCCTCATTTTTGCATAAAACATCAAACACACCTCTAAAGCGCGCTTCGGTGGCATCACCCAGAAGGTCGATCGGATTGTTCTTGTTCCAGAATGGCGGGAGGAAGCTGTTCATTTCTGCAATGAGTTCCTTTGGCAGGTCAATGATCTCGATACCCCAGGTCTCGGCATAATCGTTCGAGAGGACCGCGAATCCTCCTGCATTGGTGATGACGACAGCACGGCGGCCGGTAAGCGGCTTTTTGAGATTTCCTAAGGCCTTTGCAACCTGGAATGCACCCGGAATCGTTTTCACCGGAACGACACCGCACTTTCTAAACGCTTCCATATACACATCGAAGGCACCTGAAAGAGAACCGGTGTGCGATGCGGCAGCTGCCTGTCCTCTTTTGGAAGAACCTGCTTTGATGGCAACGATCGGTTTTATCTTCGTGATCTCCTTTGCCATCTCCATGAATGCCACACCGTTCTTGATCTCCTCAATGTAGAGAATGATCGATTTGGTGTGCGGGTCACGCGCTGCGTAACTCATGTAGTCCAGGAAGTCCAGATCACACTGGTTACCGACCGAAACGACTTCGGAGTAACCCATTTCTGTTCCTTCTGAGAGTGAGATCCCGACGACTGCGTTGACGATCGCTCCCGACTGGGAAATGAACGCGATGTCGCCTTGGAGGGGAGAGGTGGAAACATATGTCGTATCGAGTTTGTAGGGCGGAAGGATCAGACCCAGACAGTTTGGACCAACGATCCGGATACCATAGGTCTTAGCGATCTCGACCATGCGGTTCTCAAGGGCACGCCCATCCTCGTCCATTTCCTTGAATCCCGCAGTGATAACGATAGCCATCTTCACGCCTTTCAGACCGCACTCGCCCATGATCCCGGGAACAAGTTGGGCTGGGACAGTGATGACCACCATATCCACGGGTCCTGGTATGGCAGACAGCGTCGGGTAGCATCTGACGCCCTGGATCTCGAAACGTTTATTGTTTACCGGGTAGACTTTGCCCGGGAACTGCAGAAGGTTGCGGAACACCGCATATCCCATTTTGGTCGGGTCGTCCGATGCACCTATCACCGCAACACTGCTTGGTTTATAGTAGTCGAGCGGGACAATCTTTGCCGGGTCATAGTGTGCCGGCATTACTACCGGTTCATCCTGAACAATAACCCGTGCATCGACAGCGCACCCTCCTTTCTCGTAGAGTCGGAGAGGGTTGATATCAAACTCAACAACATTTTCGTTCTTTTCGAAGAACTCGCAGGCATTCTTTAATGTCTGGAACAGAAATTCTTCGTCTTTTGGTGCTTCGCCGCGATATCCTTTGATAAGCGTATATCCCTTTATCTGGCAGATCAGACTTCTGATTTCCTCGTCAGTGCAGGGAAGAAGCCGGATCCCAACATCTTTAAAGAACTCGACCAGCGTTCCGCCAAGTCCAAATGTGAGGACACGACCAAATGCCGGATCAATTTTTCCGCCGATGATGAGCTCAAGTCCGGGCTTTGCCATCTCTTCGACGATGACCCCTTTGATTTCTGCCGTTTTATCAAATTTTTTAACGGAAGTTATGATTTTATCGAATGCGTCTTTTGCTTCGGCATCCGTTTTGATCCCAACGATTACCCCGCCTGCATCACTTTTGTGGATGATCTGGGGAGATACGATTTTCATTACTACGGGATAACCGATTTTTGTTGCGGCTTTTGCTGCATCATCCGGGTTCTGGATGATTTCAAAAGTCGGCGCAGGTACATTAAACTGACGCAGAAGGTCATACCCATCTGCTTCAGAGAGCATTTTCGTTGCTTTGACTGACATGTCGGTACTCCTGTATTTGTCTCATTTGCAGACTGAAATTCTGCAAATCTTAATTATACATTATTTATCATGTAGAATTATTATAAACCTGTGGTTCGTTATTCAAATTATGTTATTGTCTAAAGGGCGGTTCTGTGTTTGTCGAAGTTACGCGCATAAATTTACGACATCAACACAGGAATTACCATGATTCGTATTTTTATTTTTGTGTGGCTTATCCCAGGATATTGCCGCTTTCCAGTCTCTTTCTGTATGCTTTGAGGGCAGATGCATACTCTTCGGATTCCTGAAAGCCCCTGAGAAATTCATCTGTAATGAGGCTGGATCTAATGTCATCATTCTGTTCATCAGTGATCTCATCCATCAGGTTTTCAATAGCATTCTGATTAGCAATATAATTGCTCATGGATCTGCAGTGATTTATGAGGGTTTCTTCAGCCTGTTTTTCCTTGAGTTCTTTCAGAGTTTTCTTTGAAGCTTTTATTTTCAGGTCATTTTTTTTCGAAGATTCCTTTTTCAATGTTTTGCTTTTGGCGCCGGACTTTTTTTTATTTGTATCAGCAGTTACTATCACAGTTTTTGTATCTTCTTTTGATTCTTTGAATGTCATCTGATCTCACAACTCACTGAGTATAATTTGGATCGCACAAATAATAGCGTTTGGATAGTAAATGATTTGACCCGGAAATTTTCATAAAATTATAAAAATATCCCGGTCATATGCCTGTATTTTGATTGTATGGATCACTTTCCCGCCTGATAACACAGGGTGCGGCAGAAATCACTTGTGCCCGGTCTGTATATAAGGGATCAGCGTCGGGGTAATAAACGGTCCGGGAAATTACTTTTCGATAGTCCTGTCAATCAGAAATCCCCGGAATTACGCAAATGTTTATAATGTGTATTTAACAAACAGGTAAAGTTAATATTTTATGCGCGTCATCCCGAAAAACAACGAAAATACGATTTGTATCCGGTCGTCGATCGTGTTAACTGAGGTTAGATGATTCAATAATTAACCCCCAATTATGTTAATATAAAAAGATTAATTGTGTATAAAAATAAATATGAATATGTTTACAAAATGGCATCATAACGTATTAATATGCTGGGAATAGACCTTTGATTTGTAACTATTTGCGCACTATGCATTGGTTATAAGGTCAAATTACTTCTTGCATACTATTAATTGACCAATCTGGATGAGATATTGGCTCTGCAATCATCGCCCTCGACACATTCGTCCTAACTGGAATTTGGACGTCGTAATAGTACATACTTAAAATCCATGTTGTAACCTGGGATAATTGCCGGATATCTGAAAAGAATCACCAACATGTTCCAATGACGCATAAAAGGCAGGATAGGAGTTGTATTGCTCATATCAGGATTTCTGCTGCGGTAATTGGAACAGTCATCCCGGTTTTATGGTCAATAATCGTTACTGCTTTTTCATTGTAATCTGACCAGACATAACGCATTCAATGTATTTCATCAGAGTAGTAAATCCACAGGGGAAATAAAAATTGACGAAAATCAGCATAAATCTCATCTCCGGTCGGACCATCCAGCAGGGGGTCTCAATGGAGGCCGGAAAAGAAAAAGAAGACTATATGGAATCCTGTGGGATTATTGAACTTGACCAGGCCGATATAAATAAACTGGATATCATGAAAAATACCAATGTCCGTGTTTCCAGTAAATTTGGCAGTGTCGTAGTTAAAGCAATCCTCGCAACTCAGGGTCCGCATCCGGGTCTTGGTTGGATCCCTATGGGTCCCTGGGCCAATATGGTCGTGGACAACAACACCTACTCAACCGGGACGCCCACCTTTAAAGGGACCGCAGTAACGGTGGAGAAAGCTGAGATGGAACCGGTAATGAGTTCTATCGAGCTGATATTGAAAGCATGTGGTGAAGTGCAGGGGGAAAAATGAGTCATAAAGTAACCGATATTATCTGTCCATTTTGCGGGACACTCTGCGATGACATCGAGGTTGATGTCAGCGATGATGGAAAGCAGATCCTTGAAGTGTACAATGCCTGTGCCATAGGGACCGAAAAATTTCTTCACGCCCATTCACCTGATCGGATCCTCCGTCCGCGTATGAAACAGGGAGATGGATCCTGGAAAGAGATCACCTATGAAGAAGCAGCGAAGTACACAGCAAAGATACTCTGCGATGCGAAAAAACCGCTGATGTATGGTTGGTCATCCACCTCCTGCGAAGCCCAGTCCACAGGTCACATGATTGCCGAGCAGGTCGGAGGCGTCCTCGATAACACCGCGACCGTCTGTCATGGATCGACTCTTATCGCTATGCAGGATGTCGGTATCCCGTCATGTACGCTTGGCGAAGTCAAGAACCGTGCAGATAGGATCATCTTCTGGGGATGCAACCCTGCACACGCACACCCGCGCCACATGTCCCGGTACTCGATCTATCCCCGTGGTTATTTCACCGGAAAAGGTTCGAAGAATCGGAAGATCATCGTCGTGGATCCCCGGCCGACCGATAGTGCATCTCTTGCAGACGACTATATTCAGGTTGAACAGGGACGCGACTACGAACTTTTCAATGCTCTTCGTGCCGCACTCAAGGAGGCCCCGCTGCCTGACATGGTTTCAGGAGTTCCAAAAGAAAAAATCTATGAGATCGCGGATCTTCTAAAAGGAGGGCGGTTTGTTGTTATTTTCTTTGGTATGGGTGTCACCCACTCCCTCGGTAAAAACCATAATATCGACATCGCCATTGCCTTGACCGCTGATTTGAACAAATATACAAAAGCAAGTATCATCCCGATGCGTGGTCACTACAATGTCACCGGATCAGGTCAGGTCATGGGATGGCAATTCGGTTTCCCGTTCTGCGTTGACCTTTCCCGCGGGTTTGCCAGATATAATCCCGGAGAAACGAGTTCCAATGATCTTCTGATGCGTGGTGAAGTTGACGGGTGCTTCGTTATCGGCAGTGATCCCGGTTCCCACTTCCCGATCGCATCCGTAAAAAAGATCCATGACCTTCCCTCTGTTTGCATCGACCCTCATATGACACCAACAGTAGCTGTATCTAAATGTCATGTCCCGGTCGCAATCGTTGGTATCGAAGTCGGCGGTTCCTGCTATCGTATGGATAACGTACCTATCGAATCCCGAAAAGTCGTTGATCCCCCTGAAGGGATGCTCACGGATGCCGAATTCCTTGATCTTGTCCTGAAAGAAGTAAACCAGATAAAAGGATGCGGTGCACAATGACCACGATCCTGATTAAAAACGGTTTTGTTATTGATCCGGTGCAGGGCATCCATGGCGATAAAAAGGATATTGCCGTAAAGGATGGGGAAATCGTCAAAAGTTTGTTGAAACCTGACAAAATCATCGATGCTTCAGGAATGGTTGTAATGGCAGGCGGAGTGGATATCCATTCACATGTTGCGGGGGCAAAAGTCAACGTAGGCAGGAATTTCCGCCCTGAAGACAAACTTCAGGCAGTCTATGAACCGTATCACGGTATCCGCCACATGTCCGGCGGGAACTCCGTTCCCACGGTTTTCAAGACGGCCTATAAATATGCCGATATGGGATATACGACCGTGATCGAAGCGGCAATGCCGCCTCTTTATGCACGCCACACCCATGAAGAGATGCGTGATACCCCGATCATCGACCAGGCTGCACTACCTCTGTTTGGAAACAACTGGTTCATTCTGGACTATCTTAAACGTGGTGAACTGGACAACGCTGCCTCCTACGTTGCATGGCTGCTTCGGGCAACAAAGGGATACGGGATCAAGTGCGTGAACCCGGGTGGAACTGAAGCCTGGGCATGGGGACTGAATTGTATCACTATCGAAGATCCTGTGCCATATTTCGATATTACGCCAAAACAGATCATCACCGGTCTGATGGGGATCAACGAGTATCTGCATCTTCCCCACTCTTTGCATCTCCATTCCAATAATCTCGGGAACCCCGGCAATTATAAGACCACTCTTGATACACTAAAGCTAAGTGAACAGTTCAAGCCGAACAACGCATTCGGTCGTGAGCAGGTCCTGCACCACACCCACATCCAGTTCCATTCCTATGGTGGAACAACATGGGCTGATTTTGAATCAAAAGGTAAGGAAGTTATGGATTATATCAATGCACATCCTGCCGTTACCTGTGATATCGGGTTCGTTACCCTGGATGAAACAACAACGATGACCGGCGACGGTCCGTTCGAGTATCACCTGAACAAGCTCAACCACCTGAAATGGGCGAACACCGATGTTGAACTGGAATGTGGTTCCGGTATAGTGCCTTATGTGTACAGCAAAGATGTTTATGTGTGCGGAGTGCAGTGGTCCATCGGTCTTGAGATGGCATTGCTTGCCAAAGATTACATGCGCTGCTACCTGACAACGGATCATCCTAATGCCGGTCCGTTTACCCGTTACCCGAGAGTTATGAAATGGCTCATGAGTGAAAAGTCGAGAGACGATGTGCTGGCTACCATGAAGAACGAAAGCAAAGTCCGTGACAGGACCTCTCTGGGCTCCCTTGATCGTGAACTGACGCTCTATGAAATCGCTCAGATGACTCGTGCCGGAACGGCAAAAGCCCTCGGTCTTGGTTCTTCTATTGGAGG
>Ga0265294_10006277_pt1 | contig 14302 bp, 11 predicted proteins | sample MunlanPumphouse3_FD_192504 | JGI IMG/M metagenome (GOLD analysis project Ga0265294, IMG submission 192504) | Groundwater microbial communities from a municipal landfill in Southern Ontario, Canada - Pumphouse #3 | ecosystem: Environmental > Aquatic > Deep subsurface > Groundwater | place... | reverse complement strand
GCGTATTCTGATAAAGAAGTTTTTTTAACCGTTCCTTTTTTTGTAACCATAAACAAATTTTTGTCTTCTTCAAATTCTTTAATTGGAATAATTGCAGATATTTTTTCTCCTGGATTTAATTGAAGTAAATTAATAATTGCAGTTCCTCTTGAAGTCCTACTTGCTTCTGGAATTTCATAGCCTTTTAAACTATAAACCCTACCAAAATTTGTAAAGAAATAAATATAACTATGCGTTGTCGCCATAAGAAGATCTTCAATATAATCCTCCTCTATAGTTTTCATTCCTTTGATTCCTCTACCACCACGATTTTGACTTTTAAAATTATCAACAGTCATTCTTTTAATATATCCTAAATTCGTCATAGCATAAATTGCATTTTCATTTGGAATCATATCTTCCATTGTGATATCAAACTCGTCAAACCCAATTTTGCTTCTTCTTTCATCTGAAAACTTATCAGAAATGACAAGAATCTCTTCTCTTATTAAATTAAGAAGTACTTTCTCATCTCCTAAAATTAATTGAAGTCCTTCTATTTTTTTTAATAATTCAATATGTTCATTTTCTAATTTTTCTCTTTCTAATCCTGTTAACGCGCGAAGTCTCATATCTGCAATCGCTTGTGCTTGAACATCTGTTAATCCAAATCTTTCAATTAATCTCTCTTTTGCAATTTGTGTTGTTTGACTTGATCGCATTATTTTGATTACTTCATCAATATTGTCTAACGCAATTAGTAATCCTTTTAAAATATGATCCCGTTCTTCTGCTTTATTTAATTCATATTTTGTTCTTCTAGTAACAACATCCTTTTGATGATTTAAATAACAGATAAGCATTTCTTTTAATGTTAAAATTTTTGGCTCATTGTTAACAAGTGAAAGCATAATGATTCCAAATGTATCTTGCATTTGTGTATGTTTAAACAATTTATTTAGTACTACATTTGCATTTGTATCTCGGCGTAATTCAACAACAATTCTCATTCCTTCACGACTTGATTCATCTCGAAGGTCTGTTATTCCATCAATTTTTTTCATTTTATGTAAATCAGCAATTTTTTCGATTAGTTTTGCTTTATTTACCATATATGGAAGTTCTGTTACAATAATTCTGTTTTTCCCATTTGGAAGCGTCTCAATATTGGTGATTGCTCGTACAAGAACTTTTCCTCTTCCTGTTCGATATGCCTCTTCACTTCCTCTTGTTCCTAAAATAATTCCTCCAGTTGGAAAATCTGGAGCTTTTATAATTTGTAATAATTCTTCTATATCTGTATCACGATTTTCAAGCACTTGATTATCTATTATTTTTACAACGGCTTCAATTACTTCTCCTAAATTGTGAGGAGGTATATTTGTCGCCATACCAACTGCAATTCCTGTTGTACCATTCACTAATAAATTTGGATACCTACTAGGTAAAACACTTGGTTCCACTTCTGTTTCATCAAAGTTTGGATTAAATTTAACCGTGTCTTTGCCAATATCTGCAAGCATCTGCATAGATATTTTTGATAATCTAGCTTCTGTATAACGCATTGCAGCAGCTCCGTCTCCATCAACGGATCCAAAATTTCCGTGTCCATCTACAAGCGGATATCTTGTTGACCATTCCTGTGCCATATTTACTAATGACCCATAAATTGAACTATCTCCATGTGGGTGATATTTACCCATGGTATCCCCGACAATACGTGCACATTTTCTATGTGGTTTATCAGGACCATTATTTAATTCAATCATAGAATATAATACTCTTCGTTGAACAGGTTTTAAACCATCCCTTACGTCCGGAAGTGCTCTTGCAACAATTACACTCATTGCATAATCAATATATGAATTTTCCATGGTTTTTTTCAGATCTACTTCGTGAATCTGATCAAAAATATTGTCTTCCATTTAAGGCTCCATTCTTTTGCTTTACAGCAAATTTCTTTCATTATTTATTTAAATATCTAGATTTTTAACATATTTTGCATTTTTTTCTATGAATTCTCTTCTTGGTTCTACTTTGTCTCCCATAAGTGTTGTAAATGTCAAATCAACTTCTGATTCTGATTCTTCATCCATCACAACTCTTAATAATACTCTTTGTTCTGGATCCATGGTTGTATCCCATAATTGTTCTGCATCCATTTCACCTAAACCTTTATACCGTTGAATTTTATTTGTTTCTTCTCTTCCTACTTCTTCAAGAATATTATTTAATTCTTCATCTGAATATGCATACCAACTTTTTTTGCTTTTTTCTATTTTATAAAGTGGGGGTTGTGCTAAATAAACATGCCCCTGTTTAATAAGCTCAGGCATAAAGCGATAAAAGAAGGTTAATAATAAAGTTGAAATATGTGCTCCATCAACATCTGCATCAGTCATAATAATGATTTTATGATATCTTAATTTTTCAATATCAAAATCTTCATTAATTCCCGTTCCGAAAGCTGTAATCATTGTTTTTATTTCGTTGTTTGCATAAATACGATCTATTCTTGCTTTTTCTACATTTAATATTTTGCCTCGAAGTGGTAAAATTGCTTGCGTTTTTCTACTTCTCGCTGTTTTTGCACTTCCACCAGCAGAATCTCCTTCGACAATGTAAATTTCACAATTTTCTGGAGTTTTATCTGAACAATCTGCTAATTTTCCCGGCAAAGCCATTCCATCTAATGCTGATTTTCTTCTTGTTAAATCTCTTGCATTTCTTGCTGCATTTCTCGCTCTTTGTGATTGTATTGATTTTTCACAAATAATTCTTGCTATAGGTGGATTTTGTTCTAAATAGTATTTTAATTGTTCACTTACAACATTTTCTACCGCACCTCTTGCTTCCGAATTTCCTAGTTTTTGTTTCGTTTGCCCTTCAAATTGAGGATTTTCTATTTTTATACTAACAATTGTTGTTAATCCTTCTCTAATATCTTCTCCTGAAAGGTTTTCTTCATTTTCTTTTAATAATTTTGCTTTTCTGGCATAATCATTAAACGTTTTGGTAATTGCATTTTTGTAGCCTGTTAAATGCGTTCCTCCTTCTGGAGTGTTTATATTATTTACGAAAGTATAACAACTTTCTGAATAAGAATCGTTGTGTTGCATCGCAACTTCAACATATACTTTATCTTTTGTTCCTTCAAAATATAATATATCTTCATATAATTCGCTTTTGTTTTTATTTAAATATTTAACAAATTCTTTAATTCCACCTTCATACATGAATTCTTCGTTTTTTTCTTTTTCTTCTCTTGCATCGGTTAGTTTAATTGTTAAACATTTTGTTAAGAAAGCCATTTCCCTAAGTCTTTGTTTTAAGGTGTCATATTCAAAAACAAGATCTTCAAAAATTTCTGGATCTGGTTGAAAAACAACTTTTGTCCCAGTAAGTTCTTTACTACATTCACCACTTACTTTTAATGGGTACATTACTTTTCCTTTTTCATAACGTTGTTTATAAATTTTTCCCCCGTCACAAATTTCTACCTCTAACCACGTGGATAATGCATTTACTACCGATGCACCAACTCCATGTAATCCTCCGGAAACCTTATACCCTCCACCGCCAAATTTTCCTCCAGCATGAAGAATGGTAAAAACAACTTCTACTGCAGGAATACCTGCTTTTTTATTTATTCCAATTGGAATTCCTCTACCATTATCAATAACTGTAATTGAATTTCCCTTGTTTATCATAATTTGTATTTCTGAACAATATCCTGCCAAAGCTTCATCAATTGAATTATCTACAATTTCATACACTAAATGGTGTAATCCTCTTGAAGATGTTGTTCCAATATACATACCTGGTCTTTTTCTTACTGCTTCTAAGCCTTCAAGTATTTGAATTTGGTCAGCGCCGTATTCCGTTGCCATTTTTTTCCTCCTGTTTTAATTATAAACTTCGACTATTCCATCTACGACTTTTAAAACTTTATCCATTCTAAATCTATCGTTTATAAATTCATCTAGTCCTGTACACGTTATTATTGTTTGCATTTCTCCTAAATAATCTAATAAAAACTTTTGTCTTTTATTATCTAATTCTGATAAAACATCATCTAAAAGCAAAATTGGATTATCATTAATTGTTCTTTTTACTAATTCAATTTCTGCTAATTTTAGTGATAATGCAACCATTCGCTGTTGTCCTTGTGATCCAAATTTTCTCACATCTATTTTATTTATAAAAAATTCTATATCATCTCTATGAGGACCTACGGTTGTTTGTTTTAAATAAATATCTTTTTCTACATTTTCCTCTAATTTATTTTCTAAATTTTCTGTTGATACATTTGGTTTGTAAATTATATCAACTTCTTCTTTTTTCCCTGTTAAATTATAATGAATTTCTTTTAAAATCATTCCTAATTCATTAATAAATTCCTCTCTTTTTTCAATAATTTTTTTTCCATAAACAACTAATTGCATATTCCATACAGAAATTGTTTTTTTTAAATTCATGTCCTTACTCATATCTTTAAATAATTTATTTCTCTGATTTACTATTTTATTATAATAATTTAAATTATATAAATATGTTTTATCAAGTTGACATAATTCGATGTTTAAAAATTTTCTTCTTTCCGCTGGACCATTTTTGATAATTGACAAATCCTCTGGTGAAAATAATACTACATTCATAATTCCTAATAATTCTGATATTTTTTTTATTTTTTGATTATTTATTGCTACTTCCTTTTTGTCATTTTTTTTTATACTTATATTTATTTTATATTCTATATTTTTTTTTTCTAGAATTGTTTGTATATGTGTTTCTTCTTTGTCAAACTTAATAATTTCATTTGCCTTACTTCCTTTATGTGATTTTGTGGTTGCAGACAAAAAAATAGATTCTAATATATTTGTTTTTCCCTGCGCATTATCACCATACAATATATTAGTTCCTTTATCGAAAAAAATTTCTTCTTCGTTATAATTTCTATAATTCTTTATTTTTAATGATTTTATAATCATTTTTCACCTATTGCTTTTTTAAAATTATTTTTCTTTTATTATTTTTTATAATTATTTTTTTATAATTATTTTTTCGTTATTATATTCAACGATATCTCCATCACGCAGTTTTTTTCCTCTTTGTGTTTCAATAATTCCATTAACTTTAACTAATTTTTCTAGAATCACCATTTTCGCAAAGACCCCTGATTCCACAATATTTGCAGCTTTTAATGCTTGTCCTAATTTAATAAATTCTTCTCTTAAATAAATTTCTTCCATTGTTTCACTCATTCTTTATTGTTTTGTAAAATTAACAGGTAATATTAAATATGTATAATTTTCTTTTTCATTTTTTATATAACATGGTGCTTTTGAATTTACCATAAATAAAGTTATTTCTTCTTCATCTATAACTTTTAATGCTTCCATTAAATAATATGGATTAAATCCAATTAAAATATCTTTTCCTTTTTTTTCAATTTCTATTTCTTCTTTCATACTTCCAATTGCACAATTTACACTTATCTCAACTTTTTCATCTGTAACATCCATAATAAAAGGACTATTGTTTTTTTCTCTAATAAATAAAGTTGATCTATCTATACTATCTAAAAAGTTTTTCTTATTTATTTTTACTTTTGTTTCGTAATCATTCATTAACATTTGATCTATTTTAAAGAATTCTCCATCAATTAAACGAGAAACAACAATTGTATTTTCAAATTCAAATAATATATGTTTACTAGAAATAGAAATTGTAACATCACTATCCGTATTATCTTTTAATATTTTACTAATTTCATTTAATGTTTTTCCTGGCACAATAACTTTTTTTTCTTCATAACTGTTTTTTAGTTCTATTTTACGAATTGATATTCTATGGCCATCTAGAGAAACTACTTTAAATGTATTATCTTTTATTTCAAATAATTCCCCTGTCATTATTTTATTTGTTTCATTTGAGGCAATTGAAAATATAGTTTGTCTTATAATTTCTTTTAATGAAAATTGCGATAAAATTACACTATTATTTTTTTCTATTTGTGGTAAAAATGAAAATTCTTCTCCTGATTTTCCAACAAGAGAAAATTTTGCAGATTCGCATTTTATATTTGTTTTAAAAGAATCATCTGTTTGAATTGTAATTTCATTATCAGGTAATTTTCTTACAATATCAAAAAGCATTTTAGCATCTAATGCAATTACTCCTTTTTCAGAAATTTCTCCATCTATCATTGTTTCAATTCCTAATTCCATATCATTTGCAGTTAATTTAATTTTATCAGTCGTTGCGTCAATTAATATACATTCTAATATTGACATCGTTGTTTTACTTGGAACTGCTTTTGTAACTATTTGTAATCCATTTGATAATGAGTTTTTTGAACAAATAATTTTCATGTGTATAACTTCCTTTCTTAAAAAAAATTAAATGAGGAACAAAAAAAATTCTTATATTATTAATAGTTATCATAGTATTAATAATAATGGTTGTTGAAATGTTTATAACCTTTATTATTATACAATTTATAAGGGATAAATGAAATAATAACTTGTTAGAAATTCAAAAAAACTTGTTGATAAAAAAAACTTAGTAACATTTTATAAAATACTTCTTTAATTATTAAATAAATTTTTTTTTGTTTTTTTATTTAATAACAAGTAATTAACAAGTAATCAACCAAAATACTATTTAATCCGGAATAATAATTTTTTTTATAATATCAATTTTTGATGATAATTCTTTATTATCTTTAATTTCTTTTGTGATTTTATCTCTTCCATTAATAACAGTAGAATGATCTCTTTTTCCAAGTGTTTTTCCTATTTGTGTTAAAGAATCATCTGTATATAAACAGCATAAATACATTACAACTTGTCGTGGTTTTACAAATTCAGAGTTTCTTTTTTTTGAAACAATATTTTCAGAAGAAATACCAAATTGATTGGAAACAATACTAATAATAAGATCAGTTGTTATTTCTCTTGTTTTATTTGGATAAATAATATCTTTTAGAGCATCTTCTGCTAATGATAAAGTTAATTCTTTATTATGAAGTTTAGAGGATGCAATTACTTTATTATAAGCACCTTCTAATTCTCGTATATTAGATTTAATATTATTTGCTATATATTTAATAATTTCATCATCAATTTCTTTTGAATAATTTTCTGCATTTTTCCGAAGAATAGCCATTCTTGTTTCATAATCAGGTGGTTGTATATCAGCAATTAATCCCCATTCAAAACGAGATCTAAATCTTTCTTCAAGAGTTTCCATTTCTTTTGGTGGTTTATCGGAAGATAATATAATTTGCTTTCCTGAACTATGTAACTGATTAAATGTATGAAAAAATTCTTCTTGTGTACTTTCTTTTCCAATAATAAATTGTACGTCATCTACTAATAATACATCAACAGTTCTATATTTTTCTCTTAATCTAGTCATATTTGAACTTTTTCCACTTCGAATAGATTCAATAACATCATTTGTAAAAGCTTCTGATGTAACATATAATACTTTCATATCAGGATTTTTTTCTAAAATAAAATGGCCGATAGAATGCATAAGATGAGTTTTACCTAATCCAGCACCACCATATAAATATAATGGATTATAAGCTTCTCCAGGAGATTCCGCTACAGCAAGTGAAGCAGAATGAGCAAACTTATTATTACTTCCCACTACAAAAGTATCAAAAACATATTTATTATTTAAATTTGCATTTTCATAATTTATATTATAGGGAGAATTATTCTTTAAATAGTTATTATCTTTTTCATAATTATCATCAATATTTTTTTCTAAAACAAAGTCAACGGCATATGTATGTTCTAACATTTCTGTGATTGTTACTTGAAAATAATTTTTATATTTATTGGATATATAGTTTAATGCATGAGATTGATCAGAAGGAATAATAATGGTTACTACATCATCTTTTACTTCATGTAATTTTAAAGGTTCTATCCAGGTATTATATGAAATGTTAGATAAATCATATTCTTTTCTTATTATATTTTTAATTTCATTCCATTTTTCTTTAATATTATCCATTCATACCTCCACATAAAAATCCACCTCTTAATATTATACTAATAATAGGAAAATAGCAAATATAAAAAAGCATAAATGGTTTACATAGTTCCACCTATTATTTGTTCTTATGTTAATCATATTGGCACAAAAATGTGGATAATAATTTTTTTATATTTTTTCGAAAATGGCTATAAATAAACAAAAAATTAGTTATAAACAAATAGTTCACAATTTAAACATAAGTTATCCACATAGATATAAACAGTTTGTGAATTAAATTATGTAAACTAAATTTTAACAAAAATCTTTTAATTATATTAGTTTTTAATTATAAACTATATCTTGTATTAGATCCTTGTTTCTTCCTATATATAGACAATCAATAAATTATAAATTTTAAAATATATAAATCAATCATTAAATTCCTTGTTATTGCTTGACTGTAAAGATTTTATCTTATATAATCGTCTATGATGTTTTCATACGAAAATAGAAATATATTTATAAAGAAAAAATTAACTTTACCTTATATCTAATAGATAGTTGGTATTTTGAAGGAGGTGTAGAAAATCATGAAAATGACATTTCAACCAAAGAAAAGATCTCGTAAAAAAGTACACGGATTTAGAAAAAGAATGAGTACTCCCGGTGGAAGAAAAGTTTTAGCTGCAAGAAGAGCTAAAGGAAGAGAAAAATTATCAGCTTAGGTCGCAGTTATGTGACCTTTTTTTCTCTCTAAGAGGAAATCAAAAAAGGAAAATCGTATGAAGTTTTCAGAATCTTTAAAAAAAAACAAAGATTTCCGAATTGTTTATAAAAACGGAAAATCTTACGCAAACAAATATTTTGTAATGTATGTGTATGAAAACAATCAAAACAGAAACAGAGTAGGAATCTCTACTAGCAAAAAAGTTGGAAATTCTATTGTCCGACATAAAATTGCAAGATTAGTTAGAGAAAGTTATCGATTACACGAAAATATATTTAATAGTGGTTTAGATATAGTAGTCGTAGCGAGAATGAATGCTGCCACGATTGGATACCATGAAGTGGAAAAAGCATTAATACACTTAGGAAAGCTTCATCATATTGTTGAAGTAGGATAGAATAATACTATGAAAAAAATATTAGTTGGTTTAATTAAATTTTATAGAAAGTATCTTTCCGGTTTAAAAACCACAAAATGCCCTTATTTTCCAACTTGTTCTACGTATGGATTGGAAGCTGTTGAAAAATATGGATCATTTAAAGGTGGTTTATTGGCATTATGGCGTATATTAAGATGCAATCCTTTCTCAAAAGGAGGATATGACCCGGTACCATAACATCAGTAGGAGGAATATAAATTGATATTATTAACACAAAATTCGACACCAATAATTGGGGATGTCGCAAAAATTCTTGGATATATTATGAATGCGATATTTACTTTTTTAAATTATTTATCAATTCCTAAAGTAGGAATTGCAATTGTAATTTTTACCATAGTTATTTATATGTTATTAACACCGTTAACTTATAAACAACAAAAATTTTCAAAAATGTCTGCAATAATGAATCCAGAGTTACAAGCTGTTCAAGCAAAGTATAAAGGAAAAAAAGATAACGAATCTATGCAAGCATTAAATACACAGACAAAAGCAATTTACGCAAAATATGGAGTTTCTCCATCAGGTAGTTGCTTACAGTTAGTTATTCAAATGCCTATTTTATTTGCTTTATATCGTATTATATATAATATGCCAGCGTATGTACCATTAATTAAACAGGCATTTATACCATATGTTGATTCTTTAATTACTACAAAAGGGAGTGCAGCATATATTTCTAGCACGGATAATTTTTCAGTTGTTTCTCAATTTACAAAACAAATTGAGGCTTCGGATGCTTTTACAAGTGCAATTAGTACAGGAACCTTTGATATTCAAGGAAAGGATGCTTATACAACCGTTTCCAATACGTTTGTTGATATATTAAACAGAGCAAAGGGCGATGAACTTGCAAATTTATCAGCTACTTTTCCTGATTTATCTAGTCAATTTACGGATATGACGGAAGCATTGCATAGATATAATTCCATTTTTGGATTAGATATGGCACATTCACCAAGTGAAATGATTAGTGGATTTTGGACTTCTCAAAATTTCGGAATGATTCTTGTTGCCTTAATGATTCCAATATTAGCAGCATTGACACAATGGATTAGTATTAAAATGAATCCTCAGCAAGCAAACCAAAAAGTGGGAACAGAGCAAAATTCGATGGCTTCTTCAATGAAGACAATGAATTATATTATGCCAATTATGTCTTTGGTATTTTGTTTTACATTGCCATCGGGACTTGGATTCTATTGGATCATGGGTGCGGTTGTTCGTACGATACAACAAATTATTATTAATAAACATATTGATAAATCTGATTTGAGTGAACTTATGAAAAAGAACAAGGAAAAGAATGACAAGAAAATAGAGAAGAAAAATGAACGCCTTGTAAAAGCAGGAATTAGCCCAAGCTCATTATCATCCTCTGCAAAATTAAGTACAAGAAATATAACTTCTAACAGTACTTCGGAGAAAGTTGGTACTTCAAATCAAACAGCTGCAACAACTACAACTACAACTGGAAAAGGAAGTCTTGCTCAAAGAGCCGGATTGGTAAAAGATTATAATCAAAAAAACACAAAAAATTAAAGTTGTTTATTTTATAAGTGAGGAGATTGTATATGGACTATATAGAGATAACAGCAAAAACAATTAATGATGCAATTACAGAGGCATGTAAAAAATTAACAGTTACTAGTGATCATTTGGAATATGAAGTTATTGAAGAAGGTTCTGCTGGATTTTTAGGTTTTAATACAAAAGATGCGGTAATAAGAGCAAGGGTTAAAAATTCGATTGAAGATATTGCAAAAGATTTCTTGAGAAGTGTTTTTGGAAGTATGGATATGATGGTTTCTGTTTCTGCAAGTTTTGATGAAATTGAAAATGTTTTAAATATCGAATTAGTTGGTGACGAAATGGGTGTGCTAATAGGAAAAAGAGGACAAACGTTAGATTCTATTCAGTACTTAACATCATTGGTTATTAATCGTTTAAAGGATAATTATATTCGAGTAAAAGTAGATACGGAAAACTATAGACAAAGAAGAAAAGAAACATTAGAGAATTTAGCAAAAAATATATCTTATAAAGTGAAAAGAACAAAGAAGAGTTTTTCGCTTGAACCTATGAATCCTTATGAAAGAAGGATTATTCATTCATGTTTACAGGACGATAAATATGTTACAACGTGTTCGGAAGGTGAAGAGCCATATCGAAGAGTAATTATTTCTCTTATCAAGTAGTTTTTATTGAAAATAAAGAAAAATTAGTTTATTATAATAGAGTGTCTAAGGGCACTCTATTTTTGTTACCATTTTTTGGATTGGAGTATTTAAATGAAAAATGAAACAATTGTTGCGATTGCTACTGCACTATCTAATTCAGGTATTGGTATTATAAGAATAAGTGGAATAGATGCGATACCAATTGCTGATAAGATTTTCCGTGCAAAAAAACAAGGAAAAAAATTAAAGGATATGAAAAGCCATACCATTCACTATGGATTTATTTATGATGAAGAAAATGTGATTGATGAAGTTATGGTAGTAATTATGAAAGGCCCAAACTCTTATACGACGGAAGATACCATAGAAATAGATTGCCACGGTGGTATTTTGGTTATGAATCGTATACTTGAAACGGTTATTAATCAAGGGGCAAGAATTGCAGAACCAGGTGAGTTCACAAAAAGAGCCTTTTTAAATGGAAGAATTGATTTATCAAAAGCAGAAGCTGTTATGGATATTATTGTATCGAAAAATGACTTTGCATTAAAATCTTCTATGCAACAACTTAATGGAAGATTGTCAAATGAAATTGTTTTATTAAGAAAAAAAATACTATCACAAATTGCATATATTGAAGCAGCAATTGATGATCCTGAAAATTATGAACTTTCGGATTTTATTGAATCACTTCAGGTAACCAATCAAAAAATAATTAAACGAATCACACATTTGCTGAAATGTTCAGAGAATGGAAAAATCTTGAAAGACGGAATTAAGACGGTAATTGTTGGTAAACCCAATGCTGGGAAATCTTCGTTTTTGAATAAAATGATTGGAGAAGAAAAAGCGATTGTAACGAATATTGCAGGTACGACACGGGACATATTGGAGGAACATATTCGCATTAATGGGATTGGATTAAACATTATTGATACAGCAGGAATACATTCAACAGAAGATATTGTTGAAAAAATTGGAGTAAGTAAAGCAAAAAAAATAGCAAAGGATGCAGATTTAATTATTTTTATTGTAGATGCTTCTGTTCCAATTGATGATAGTGACAAAGAAATTGTTCGATTAATTATGAACCAAAAAGTGTTAGTTTTATTAAATAAAATTGATTTAAATGCGGTTATTACAGAAGAAGATGTTCATCATTTGTTTTTTGATGTTTCAAAGCGCGAAAAGAAAACGTATCGGATTATTAAAACCTCAACAATTAAAAACCTTGGGTTGAGGGAATTTGAAGAAACGATTCAGGAAATGTTTATTAATCGTGAACTTGTAGAAAATGATGAAATTTTTATTACTAATATGAGACACAAAGAAGCATTAAATGAAACAAAGAAAAGTTTACAGTTTGTCGAAAAAAGTTTAATAAACAAAATGCCAGAAGATTTTTTGTCCATTGATTTGATGAATGCGTATGAATCTTTGGGATTAATAATTGGAGAACAAATTGGAGAAGATTTAGTAAATGAAATTTTCGCTAACTTTTGCATGGGAAAATAAGCTCACAAATTTATCGAATAGAAAGAGAGTAAAAAATGAGTCAAATTAGAGAGAAAGTAGATGTATGTGTTGTTGGAGCGGGACATGCTGGTTGTGAAGCTGCGCTTGCATCGGCAAGACTTGGATTAGAAACTGTTTTATTTACCGTAAGTGTAGATAGTATTGCGCTCATGCCATGCAATCCTAATGTAGGAGGAAGTTCGAAAGGTCATTTAGTTAGAGAAGTCGATGCCCTTGGTGGTGAAATGGGGAAAGTAATTGATAAAACATTTATTCAATCAAAAATGTTAAATCTATCAAAAGGTCCCGCCGTACATTCCCTGCGTGCACAGGCAGATAAAGCAAAGTATACAAGTGTAATGAGAAATATTTTAGAAAATCAAGATCATCTTACTATCAAACAAGCGGAGGTTTGTTCTATACTATGGGAAGATAAAGTTGATCCTAATAATACGGAAAAAAAATTGATAAAAGGTGTTCAGATTTTTACAGGTTCAATTTATGAAGCAAAAGCCGTGATTTTATGTACGGGTACATATTTGAAAGCAAGATGTTTATGTGGGGAAGCTATTACTCATACGGGTCCAAATGGATTACAAGCTGCGAATTATTTGACACAGTCATTAATAGAAGCAGGTATCTCTATTAGAAGACTTAAAACAGGTACACCTGCACGTATGGATAAACGCACCATTGATTTTGATAAGATGCAAGAACAATTTGGTGACACACGTGTCATTCCCTTCTCTTTTTCAACAGACCCAGAAACTGTACAAATTAAACAGGACTCTTGTTGGCTTACTTACACAAACCCAAAGACACATGAAATTATTCGCAACAATTTAGATCGCTCTCCATTATTTGCTGGTGTTATTGAAGGAACGGGTCCCCGATATTGTCCATCTATTGAAGACAAAGTCGTTAAGTTTGCGGAAAAAGAAAGGCATCAAGTTTTTGTAGAACCTGAAGGCAGATATACAAACGAAATGTATATAGGAGGATTATCTTCTTCTCTGCCTGAAGATGTACAATTAGAAATGTATCGTTCCGTAAAGGGACTAGAAAATTGTAAAATAGTTAGAAATGCTTATGCAATTGAATATGATTGCATTAATCCAATGGAATTATATCCTACGCTTGAATTTAGAAATGTTTCGGGTTTGTTTGGAGCAGGACAAATAAATGGAAGCAGCGGATATGAAGAAGCTGCAGGGCAAGGGATTTTGGCTGGTATAAATGCAGCACAATATTGTAAAGAAAAAGAACAACTTGTTTTGGATCGTTCGGAATCTTATATAGGAGTATTAGTGGATGATTTGATTACAAAAGAAGCACTGGAACCATATCGCATGATGACTTCAAGAGCAGAATACAGACTGCTGTTAAGACAGGACAATGCAGATTTAAGGTTACGGAAATATGGATATCAGGTTGGCTTGATCTCTAAAGAACAATACGACTATGTTT
>Ga0265294_10006276_pt1 | contig 14303 bp, 5 predicted proteins | sample MunlanPumphouse3_FD_192504 | JGI IMG/M metagenome (GOLD analysis project Ga0265294, IMG submission 192504) | Groundwater microbial communities from a municipal landfill in Southern Ontario, Canada - Pumphouse #3 | ecosystem: Environmental > Aquatic > Deep subsurface > Groundwater | place... | reverse complement strand
GACCCTGGCATCGAAGTCAGGCTTCTCGGTGTTGACGATGGCAATGCCGCCTGCCTCCATGCCCTTAAAGACGTCTACATCCCCGATCAGGGTCGGGTCCTGCACGATGATGTAGTCAGGCTCATACACCTGGCTGCGCAGCCGGATCTTCTCGTCACTGAAACGGACGAACGCCTGAACCGGGGCACCCCGCCGTTCCACGCCGAAAGCCGGGAATGCCTGGGAAAACACACCGCCTTCAAATGCTGCGAAAGCAATGAGTTCGGCGGCGGTCACGGAACCCTGACCACCCCTGCCATGAATGCGTAACTCTCTCAAACAAAAACCCCCTTTAAATCTTAATGATTAATAATATAAATATACCAGCGCTTTACCGGTCGTCGATATGCAACGTAAACCTTCCTGTCCTCAACCGGGCGTCCCACCAGGATGGAAACGGGTCCTGTCCCAACCACACCGGAGGCTGGAGACCTCTGCTTCCTCTCCCGCATCTCCGCAAGTCAAAACAATAGTCTATTATCAGACAGGGTGCAAATCAGATAAGTAAATTAAATACCTTCAACATTGTCGATAAGTTAAGTATTGAGGTGTATACCATGAAGAATTTTATTTCGAACGGCAGAATTCTGGTCTGCCTGATCTGCATCTTCACCGTGTTCTGCGTTGTGCCGGCCTGGGCGGGAGACGTCACCGTTTCCCGCAAGGTCGATCAGTCATCGGTCCCCGTCGGTGGTGAGGTTCTGGTGACGTTATCGATCAACGGCATGAATGCCGGGGGGATCGTCGAGACGATACCGGAAGGTTTCTCGTTCCTCGAGACATCCTGTCCGGTGGATAATTACCGTATATCCGGACAGAAACTGACATTCGCGGTGATCGGTGAGCCCGAGATCACCTACCGGGTCCGGGCGGAGACCGCAGGCTCCCGGACGTTCACCGGGACATGGAACGATGCCGTCGATAAGGAAGAAGGCACGATTGCCCCGACAACGGTTAACGTCGGATCCGGCTCAGTAGCCGGCGCAGCACCCGCAGACACCAACCAGGTGGTACCAGCTCCGACCAGTGCAGGGGGTAGCCCGTGGGCATGGATCGTCCTGATCCTTGGGGCCGCGGTCATTGTTGCCGGCGCGCGTGCTGCAGGAAAGAAACGGTGACCGTTCACCCGGATTTCCGCCTGCACCGGGCATGAGTCCGGAAGAGGGACCCGGGGGGAGAGACAACGGCGTAGTGTACGGCGGCGAGCCTCTTCCACCCGGTGGCCCGAACGCTCCTCGACCATCGCCGACAGCGTCATAGGGAAGGCCGTGCTCTCCAGGGGTCCCGGGATCGCTTTGATAACCCCGGAACGTGCGAGAAACAGGGACAGGATGCGTGACGCTCCTGCCCGAGGTCCCGGATGGGGGTGAGGGATCCGGGCCTGGACCGAGACGTTCTGGATCATGGGCCGAGGAGCCCCCTGACGTAAGTCGGGGGAGGAATCGGCCCTCGGGATATCCCCATCCTGTCAACGAGCGTATTGCGGTCTGCTCCCCTGACACCGGGGGAGAGGTTGAATCGCAAGCCAAGTATGAATACCATACCCAGGATGGTATTCATGCTCGTCTGTGTGCCTTCGGCTCATGGCGCGCTGTAAAGAGCATGGTCCTCCTCGCAGGATCATGCCCCCGACGAGAGGAGGGGGTAGTTGACGACCGATGCAGTCCCCCATACAGAGAAGGCCAATACCGACCGAAGTCCAGGGGGAGAATGTTCGGGAGGATGTGCCTTCCATATAGTGTAGCCGTCACCGGCGCCGGGTGCTTTTGTCCCGGTATGTCGATGAGATGCACGAAGGCTTCGTCAACGATTCCGCCGTAGCAGCCTGAGGTGATGCCCGACGGGTGACGCTGATCGGAAGGCTGCAAGAGAAGCGAATAGCCGCTTGATGACGTATACGCCGTTCATGTTGGGTATCATGGTCTCTCGGGGGAGGAGGGCTTTTTTTACCCCGGCCGGGGATGTGGTTTCCCAAAGACCGCTTTACACAACCGTCCCCGGCAGACGGGGATGAGGCCGGGGTCCTCCCCCCCACCGTTGCGGGGGGGGTTATGCCCTCTGGTCCACTTCCACGCTCGCCGGCTTGATGCTGGTGAAGAGACGGATGTTCCCGCCGCCGTCGAGCAGGGCCTGATCCCACCCGACGAACCGGTCCGACCGGTAGGCCATGAATGCGTCCTGGGAGAAGACCGGGATACAGGGCACCTCTTCAGCAAGGATCTCCTGCAGCTGGAAGCCGATCTCTCTTCTTGTATCGGGATCGGCCGTGTTCTTCAGTTGCGTGATAAGGCTGTTGAACGTAGCGTTGTCGAAGTGGTAGTAGTTCTCACCGAGCGGGCTTCTCTGGAAGTTGTCCAGGCGATCGATGTCTTCATGCCAGCGCCCGGGCATGCCGTCGAAGTGGACGGCTGTCTTTGCAATCCAGTCCAGGTAGACCGAGTCGTCCACCTGGGGGGTATCGACGATCTTGATGCCGAGTTTCCCCTCCCAGTCCTCTTTGAGCACGGCCACGATCTTCTGGTCGACGGCGTTTGTGGATGCCTTGCCGGCGAGCGGGATCGTTATCTCGACCTGTTTTCCGTCGGGGCCGAGGAGAAGCGGTCTTCCGTCCTTCTCGGTCAGGTTAAACCCGGCTCCGGCAAGTTGCCGTTTGGCTTCCTCAATATCGTAGGTGAACCTGTTGTTCGTGGCAGGGTTGATCTGGTCGCCGGCAAGTGCCGGTACGAGGAAGACCGTATCTGTCGGGCGCGCTCCCTCACCGACAAGCCAGCACACCCTTTCCCGGTTTACGGCGTGAGACAGGGCGCGACGGAACGCCGTGATGTTTGCCGGATAGACGTCGGACGTAAACGCCACCTCAAAGGCCTGCCCGCCCGAGGGGATCTGGCAGATACCGATCCCCGGGGTGTTCGCGAGGTTTGCAGCCTTTTTTGGGGACAGCCCGAACTCTCCGCTGATGAAATCCACGTCCCCTTTCTTGAGGGCAAGGAGCTGGGCATCTTCGTCTTCGTAGTTCTTTATGATGATATCGCGTACGTTGGGCATCTCGCCGTGGTAACCCTCATAGGCCGTCACCTTCGAGAGGGTGCCGGAGATGGTCGATGCGTAGGCGAAGGGGCCGGTACCGATGTACGCCGTATCGGCGTACGTGGAAGGGAGGTCGATCGTGCTCCAGATATGTGCGGGGAATACCGCGATACCCGGGCCGGTCGCAAGGGTCTCCGCGAAGAGCGGATCGCAGGACTTCATGTGGAAGACGGCCGTGTAGTCGTCCGGACACTCGACCGATTCAACACCGTCCAGGATCCCCGAGTTCACCAGGTATGCACCGGCTTCCGGAGCGTCGGGGTTCCCGTGGTCCCGGAAGTACTCGTAGGTGAACTGCACATCCGCTGAGGTGAAGGGGGTGCCGTCGTGCCAGGTAGCGTCCCGGACGAGGTGGAAGGTCCAGGTCATGGCGTCGTCCGAACTCTCCCACTCCTCTGCAAGCCAGCCGAGGTACTCCTTGGGCCCACCCTCCTTCGGGCGGAGTTTTGTCACGAGCCCCTCGTAGATGAGGGAGTCGGCGGGAACCCCTTTCTGGTCGATGTAACTTGTCGACGGGATGAGGTATTTCTCCCCCGCGACGGCGATGATCAGCTGCCCGTAGGGCAGGTGCAGGCAGTTGTGAGCGGCGAGGGAGAGTTCGTCCGCATCAAGAGAATTCTTCGGGTCGGCGGTCAGGTAGTTCAGGATCGCCGTGGAGAGTTCTCGCTCCGATACGATGGTGTCGCTGTCCGTGTCGCCCGGAATGCCCGCCGTCACCGGCGCACAGCAGACGAGGAGGAGGACGGCACAGTAGATCAAGCTTTTTAGTAGGTAGCGTTCCGTCATGGTTATCCCTGCTTTTTAGATCCGACAGACCAGAGCACGACACCAAGTATGGCGAGGAGTGCCGCAACGCCTCCGGAGGCAAGCGGATGCTCTGCGGTTTCTTCGTCCTGAACCGGTGAGACCCCGGTGGCGGGCGTCTTCGTCTCCAGGGCCGCGGCAACGACGGATCCCGGGGGTTCCTGGCTGTAGATCCGGATTTCATCGACCCACATCGGAGAGGTGCCGGCGGCCGAGGGGTAGTCGCCGCCGTAGTTCCAGTACGCTTCATCCCAGCACTCTTTCATGTCGGTGTTGCCGAAGACGTGCCAGCCCCAGGGGTTCGTGGAGGTATCAGCGAAGAAGATGAGCCGCATGCCGGCGATATAGCCGGTATCCGGGTAGCCCTGGCCCTGCTCCTTTCCTTCCTGCATATCGGGGCCTTCTCTGGCGCCGCTGTACCAGCAGACGACAGCCGGGCCCTGTCGCAGGTCGGGCTCGTAGATCATCGAGTACGGATAGTTCTTTGAGAAACCGTCGCTGCTGCGTATGTTGATCGTGTCTTCTTCTTCGGCACCGCCGATGTAGTCGCAGATGTCCTTGAGGTCGGTTCCCTTGACCGCCCCGAAGTCACCTTTGTAGAGGATACTCATCCGGACGTCCTCGTCCGGGTTCCAGCCGTCATACGCTTTATCAGGGTAGATCTTCTCCCACTCCCCTTCGAAGACGGGGCCCTGGTGGTAGTAGCGGGTGACGCCGTCTCCCTGGACCGGGAGGTTCGCCTCCAGCCAGTGATAGTCGACGGTCGTCTCATTCAGGACTGTCGTTCTGTCGTTTGCGTACTTTGCTATGCGGAGCTCGATAGTCCCCGCCTCTGCAGCCAGCACCGGCGCCGTCAGCAGGACGGCTGCCAGCATCAGCGCCGCGAGGATGATCATTACCGGTTTTAGTGGTTTCATAAGGCCAACTCACATCTTTCAGCCGTTTGGAATTTCTGGTGCGTCCGACAAGTGTATCAAGATGCGTGCATTCAGGCAAACACCCTGATACTTACTTCATCGAAAGGTAAGCATTGTAAATTGGATTCGAGGTTATCCGACTCGCAGAAGGATAACCTGCGGTGCATTTCACGATTCCTTATCACTCGGTTCCTCCGGGAGGTCTGCATGGCAGTTGGCGATCACGTACGGGGATACGAGCACGTCCTCGATCGTCTTCGACCCGCTCTCCCCCACCACCTTCACCGGGTAACTGCCGATATTGAGGTAGTGGAAAGTATGGGGCGTCACTTCGCCGGTATCCCGGCCGAAGAGGTAGATCGTCGCATTCGACGGGGTGCTCGACACCGCAAGCGACCCCCAGGTGTATGACTTGAGGGCGACCTTCACCGTGGCGTCGCAGGCGTCCCCGGGGTTGTCCGTCAACGTGATCTCCTGTTCCACCGGGATATACCCCGGCTTTGAGACCGATACCAGGTGCTTCCCCGCCGAGACATTGGCGATGACATACGGCGTGGCGGATCCCGTCAGGAATCCGTCGACCGATATCGCCGCTCCCGCCGGCACCGACGTCACGAGCACGCTGCACGGTGCATCGGAGAACACGGGGGTCACGGTATCGTTCGACTCAACGGTGGCCGGTATCCTGTACGTCAGGTAACTCCCGTCGTCGCGGACGGTGATGTACGAACCCCCGATCCCCCTGATGTCGACCGTCTTCGGGAACGCGTAACCCAGATACCTGCCGTTGACCGAGAAGGATTTCTTCTTATACTCATCCGATTCGAAACGGATCGAGCGCGCCAGGTCCGCATTGCCGCTGGTAAACATCACCCGGGTTATGCTGTTTCTGTCGACCCGGACCCGCTCCTTCTCGGACGCAAATACGGTCTTCCCTTGCTGCACCTTGATGGTGTGCAATCCCTCCTTCAGCCCGTAGATGACGCACGGAGTCTTCCGGTTCGCCTTCTGGCCGTCGACAAGGATATCCGCCCCCTCCGGGTAGGAGTCCACGTAGACGCCGCCGTAGCAGTTCCGGTCCCAGTTGGGCAGCGGGCCCGGAGAACCCGCCGCAGCTCCCGCGAGCTCGATCAGGATCTCATCGTCACGTTCGAGCAGGACCGTCCGTTCTTCGGGCTCTACATCGTCCATACGCACCCGGACGGAATGGTTGCCGCCCGGAAGCGACGCAAAGGTTGCCGGTGTCGTCTTCCCGGTATACTCCCCGTCGAGGTCGATGAGCGCACCCGGCGGATCGGAAAGCACTAAGAGACCAAACCGCATCGTGGTGATATCGACAGCGGGTGCCGGCGCAGGCTCTGCCGGAACCGGGTCGGGGGTGGGTACGGGCTCTGCCGGAACCTGTACGGGATCCGGCACGGGGTCCGCCGCAGGAGAAGTGACAGGGATGATGCTGAATAACACGAGAAACGCCCTGACAGCATCGATCAACCGGCCGGGCAACCCCCCGACCGGGACAGGCGCCGCCGCGATATGCCCGAAGGCAAGCATGAGCGGGTTTGTTGCCGTGCCGGTACCGTTTGCCGGCGCGCCCGATAGCGCCGGGGTGCTCGTCTGCACCGGGGTCACCGTCGCGACGGGAGTGAGTTCGACAATCTTCCCGGAGATCGCAAAGAGGGAGAAGCCGGGGGAGACGGCCTCGTAGGTGTGGGTGCCGTTGACGGTGCCGGTCCATTGGGTTTGAAGGACGGTCCAGGTGCTGGTGTACCGGTACAGGGAGAGGTTGTTGCTGTCGATCCGGTTCTCCCGTATCCAGGTATCGGGAACGCTGAACCGGATCAGGGCCTCGCTGATGGTGACGTTTACACCGCCGGGGGTGATGTTGTAGTACCGGTAGACCACTCCGGGCGGCTCGGGGATCCCTTCGGGATGGCCGGTTGTTTCGCAGGAGAGGGTCAGGTTTTCCGGGATCTCCGGAGCGAAAACGACGATCTGTTCTATGTCGGGCACCCCGGGCCGGAAGGTGCGGTTCTCAAGGTTTTCTCCGATGAAATCATCAGGGGTTGCGGTGGCGTTCTCGGTGACCGGGGTCGAACTGTCCGATCCGCCGGAACTGTCGCCGCCGGTGTTGCTCGATCCGCCCGAACTCGCCGTGATGAGTTTCTCCTTTGTTATGCTGTTGCTGCCGGCGGTGTAGGTGACCGCCAGGGTGACGGTGTAGGTGCCGGGGACTGTGTAGGTGTGAACCGGGTTCTGCTCGTCGGAGGTTTCACCGTCGCCGAAGTCCCACTCCCATGAGGTCGGGTTGCCGTCGGAGGTGTCGGTGAACCGGACGGTCAGCGGAACAGTGCCCGACGTGACGCTGGCCGTGAAATTCGCGACTCCGGCGTTCACTGTGGTCTCCGTGCTGTCGCTCCCGGCAACGTTCGTCGCGGTGAGGCTGACGGTGTAGGCGCCGGGGGCGGTGTAGGTATGGACCGGGTTCTGGTCGGTCGACGTACCGCCGTCGCCGAAGTCCCATGCCCACGCGGTCGGGTTCCCCTCGGAGGTGTCGGTGAACGCGACGGCGAGCGGAATGGCGCCCGAGGTCACGTTGGCGGTGAAGCCGGCAACCGGCGGCTCCGGGGGCTCTTCCTGGCTGTAGATCCGGACTTCGTTGACCCACATCGGAGAGGCACCGGCGGCCGAGGGATAATCGCCGCCGTAGTTCCAGTACTCTTCGTCCCAGCACTCTTTCATGTCGGTGTTGCCGAAGACATGCCAGCCCCAGGGATTCGTGGAGGTGTCGGCGAAGAAGATGAGCCGCATCCCGGCGATATAGCCGGTATCCGGGTAGCCCTGGCCCTGCTCCTTTCCTTCCTGCATATCGGGGCCTTCTCTGGCGCCGCTGTACCAGCAGAGGACTGCCGGGCCCTGCCGCGGGTCGGGCTCGTAGATCATCGAATACGGGTAGTTCTTTGAGAAACCGTCCCTGCTGCGTATATTGATCAGGTCTCCTTCTCCGGCGCCGCCGATGCAGTCGCAGATGTCCTTGAGGTCGGTTCCCTTGACCGCCCCGAAGTCGCCTTTGTAGAGGATGCTGATATTGATGTCTTCGTCCGGGTTCCAGGGGTCATAGAGTTCGCCGGGGCGTTCGGTTTCCCACACCCCTTCGAAGACCGGGCCCTGGTGGTAGTACCGGGTGACGCCGTCTCCCTGGATCGGGAGGTTCGTTTCCAGCCAGTGGTAGTCGACGGTCGTCTCGTTCAGGACGGTTGTTTCATCGTTTGCATACTTTACGATGTGCAGTTCGGTGGTCCCTGGTCCCGCTGCCAGCACCGGCGCCGGCAGCAGGGCAACTGCCAGCATCAGCACCACGAGAATGATAATACCCAGCTTCGGTCGTTTCATAGGATCAACTCACGTTATCCGGCAAATCACCATTTTTGAAGCGCTCAATGGCACCAGAGTAAGTTCTTTGCGTGCAATTTTTACATTCAGTTATGCGAGACATAAACAACGTCAGGTCAAAGTTACTTCTCCGTTTCCCACAAACCAGCCTCCGAAACCCACCGGATGACGGCGGGCTTTACCGGGGCAGCTTACCCCCACTAAAAACATGGATTACTTCCTCTTCACGAGGAAGTATCCTGCCGCCGCGATGACGATGACTGCACCGGCAATGAAGACTATCGGTGTCACGGGCAGCCCGCCGGCCGGCGGCTCCTCGACCGGCGGTTTTGCCGGCGAGACCGTCACGTCCGCCGTGGGTGCTGCCTCTGTCCCGGTGGGCTGCGGGGTCGCCTCGCCGGTCACATCCGGGATCTCCCCGGTCGCGGCGATGGCAAAGAGGCCGAACCCTCCGGAGGCGGCGGAGAAGATTGCGTTGCCGTTCTCCTCGCCGAGCGCCTCGACCGGGACTGCCTGCCATGCGCCGTCGGCGTACCGGAACAGGGTCACCTGCTCTGCCGTGCAGCCGTTCTCCGCGAGCCAGGTGGCCGGGACGGCGAACCGGAACTGGACGGCACTCAGGTCCGCCTCAGCCGCCTTGTAGAGGGTTGCCCGGATGTACTGGTAGATCGTGCCCGCCGGGGGCTCGGCCGCCTGCGGGAGCGAGCCCTTCGCGACGGTCACCATGACGTCCTTGACCGTGTCGTTCGCGGTGAGGGTGATCGCCGAGACCGCCGTCGTATCCATCGCGAGGGTGACGGTCTCGCCGGGTTCGAGGTTGCTTGCCGCACCGACCGAGGTCGAGGAGCCGCCACCGCCGCCGGACGAGGAGGGGACGGACGAGGACGACGAAGCTGCCGCCGTTGCGACGACCGCGAACGCGGAGAAGCCCTTCGGGGAGACCGCCTCAAAGACCATCATGCCGTTCTCCATCCCTTCGTAGGTGGTATTCAGCACCTCACGGGTGCCGTCGTCGCCCAGCCGGAAGATCCGGACGGCATCGACGCCGCCGTTGGCGTCCACCCACGCCGGCGAGGCCGTCAGCCGCAGGACGGCATCATAGATGGTGTCGTTCCCGGTGAGGTTGGTCTTGGTGAAGTAGACCGCATAGGCGATACCGGCGATCTCGAGGTTCTCGTCCTTTGCCGCGAGGACGAACGCCGTATTCGCCGTGTCGCCCGGCTGGTCGTAGATCGACGCCGTGATCCCGAGCGCGGGGTTGTAGCCGTTCATCTCGGCCGCAAAGGAGACGGAGACGTTGCCGGCGTTGCCGACCGTGGCGTTGACGGGAGCGGACTCCAGATGGACGCCGGTGACGTTGCCGGTCGATACGCTGCCGTTGGTGGTGAGCCCGTCGGTCCGGATGGTGACGTTGAGGCCGCCGCTCTGCAGGAGGATGTCGTTACCGGTGACGTTGCCGGTCCCGGCGGTGGCGTTGAAGGTCACCTGCTGCCCGCCCTCTCCGGTGGTGACGTTGACCGCGCCGTTGTCGAGGGTGAAGTTCTTCTCCGCCTCCGGGGGTGCCGCCGGGATCTCCTGGACGGTGACGACACCGGTCGCGCTGCTGCTCCCGGCGGCGTTCGTGACCGTCAGGGTGACGGTGTAGATGCCGGGGACGGTGTAGGTGTGGACCGGGTTCTGCCCGGCTGAGATGTTGCCGTCGCCGAAGGTCCAGGACCAGGCGGTCGGGCTCCCCGTGGAGGTATCGGTGAACCGGACGACGAGCGGCACGTTACCGCTCGTCACGTTCGCCGCAAAGCCGGCAACCGGGGTAACGGGCGCGGTGGTCACGGCGATGGTCTGCGTCGCGCTGTCGCTCCCGGCAGCATTCGCGACCGTGAGGTTCACGGTGTAGGTGCCCGCGGCCGTGTAGGTGTGGACCGGGTTCTGCTCGTCGGAGGTCGCCCCGTCGCCGAAGTCCCAGGACCAGGAGGTCGGGGTGTTCGACGAGGCGTCGGTGAACGCGACCGCGAGCGGTGCGTCGCCGCTCGTGACGTTGGCGGTGAAGTCGGCAACCGGCAGGGTGCCGGGCCGGGTCGGCTGAAGGTCGACGGTCAACGCGACGACGTAGATCGAGTTGTCGATCGTCGGGAGGTCCCAGGAGCCGAACTGGCTCGTATCGCCGAACCAGATGTAGTACGTGCCGGATCCGTCGATGTAGCCGTTTAAGGCTTTCTTGTACTTGTTGTCATTACCGGTCCCGATGGTCTCGTAGAACTTCCACTTGTAGTCCGCCCCGAAGTCCCGGGTCGGGTAGGTGACGCCGTCGATGGTGAGGGTCAGGAGCGGCTTTCTGTCGCTGTAGCCCGAGTCGCTGTCGCCGTAGGTGTAGGTGTAGCCGGCGGCGGCGAGGATGTTGAAGAAGGTGTTGCCGCCGTAACTGACGTTGTCGACGACGATCGGCTCGTCGGCGTAGACCGTGACGGAGGTGTTGAAGAGGATCGGGTCCGGTTTTGTGACGGCGATGTCGGCCTGTGCGGAGGACGCACCGTACTCGTTGCTCACCGTCAGGTTGACGGTGTAGTTTCCGGCCTTGCCGTAGGTGTAGTTGACGTCCTGGCCGGTGACGCTGCCGCCGTCGCCGGTCTCCCAGAGGTAGGTCAGGCCGGCGCCGGTGGCGGTTGCCGAGAACCGGACGGGGAGGCCGATCTCAGTGCTGCTGCCCGATACCGGGGAGACGATCGTCACGCCGGTCGGGGCGTCGCCTCCGCCGCCGGAGGTGACGAGGACGGACGCGGTCTTACTGTCGCTCCCGGCGGCGTTCGCGACCGTCAGGTTGACGGTGTAGGTGCCGGGGGCAGTGTAGGTGTGGACCGGGTTCTGTTCGGCGGAGGTCGCCCCGTCGCCGAAGGCCCAGGCCCATGAGGCCGCACCGGTCGAGGCGTCGGTGAACGCGACCGCAAGCGGTGCGTCGCCGGACGTGACGTTGGCAGTGAAGTTCGCGACCGGGGCCCCGGGCGCGGGGGTCACGGTGATGGTGACGGTTCGGACGTTGTTCGTCCGGTTGATGTCCGGGACCGCCGCAGCCGGGTCGACCGCAAGGGCGAGGGTCGTTTCTCCGGCGGCTGCCGGGGTCCAGGTGAAAGAGACCTCCGCGGTCTCGCCGGGCGCAAGCGCGCCGACGGCGGCGGTGCCGATCTCGGCGGCGCCTGCGGTGAGGGTCACGGAGCAGGCGCCGGAGGCGGCTTCCCCGATGTTCTCGACGGTCCCGTTGACGGTGCAGGCGGTCCCGACGACTGCGCCGCCGGGGACTGCCAGGCTGACGGCCGTAAGGTCGGCCCGGGGCGGGCGGGTCATGGTGTAGGTATCAAAGACGCTGCCCGCCGGGTAGACTTCGAGGACCTCGTTGTCTTCGGAGAGCAGGGCGACCCTGACGAAGTCGGCCACGGCGGTTCCGTTCGGGTACAGGGTGACTTTCGTGTAGCCGAGGGTGTCATCGAGGCTGGTCTGGTAGCCTTCGGGCCTCTCGTCGCCAAGCGGGTAGAGCGGGCCCGAGCCGGTGCCGGTGACGACGTAGTTGATGCCGTCGACGAGGTAGCGCTCGTAGGAGTGGACGTGGCCGTTGAAGACGGCCGACACACCGGCACTCTTCATGGTCCCGGCCCACGTGCGCAGGAGGATCCAGCCCCCTGTGCGATCGGGGGTGGACGAGTAGGGCGGGTGGTGGTGGGCGACGAACTTCCAGGCAGCGTCAGCATTCAGGTCCTCTGCAAGCCAGGCGGATTCCTGGTCGAGATTGACCCAGTCGTTGTCGTCGAGGACGGTGAAGCGGGCGTCCGAGCAGGTGAAGGAGTACCGCTGGGGCAGCCCGAAGGTTTCGTAGTAGACGGTGTCGTTCTTCTCGTGGTTGCCCATGACGGTGTAGAGGGTAGTGTTCCCGAGCATCCGCCCGCTGCTCCTGAAGAAAGCGTCCCACTCGTCCGTGCTCCAGATGGCGTTAACCTGGTCGCCGGTGTGCAGGACGAAGAGCGGGTCCTCATCGGCGATCCGGTCGGCGACGATCTGAACGTTCGCCGACTTCTGGGTGTCGCCGTAGACGATGAAGGTGAACCCGCCGTCTTCGGGGAATGTCCGGAAGGTGTGGTCGCCCAGGGTCGTGTTGCCCGCAACGATCCGGTAGTGGTAGAGCGTGTCGGGGGTGAGGTTCTCAAGCGCGACGCGGTGGAACTCAGTCTCCGCCGTTTCGGCGACGGACCGCGCGTATCCGCCGTTCGCAACGTAATAGGCGTCGTCGGCGTACTCGAGGGTGCCGGCGACGGGCTCCTGCGCCATCCAGTTGACGAGGGTCGCCGTCGTGGTGGTGCCGGTGAGGTACGGGCCGCGGACAATCTCTACCGCGCCTATCTCCCGTACGGTGATGGTCGCCGTCGTGCTGTTGCTTCCGGCGGCGTTCGCGACCGTGAGGTTCACGGTGCAGGTGCCGGGCGTCGTGTAGATGTGGGTCGGGCTCTGTTCGGCGGAGGTCGTGCCGTCGCCGAAGTCCCAGGACCAGGCGGTAACGTTCCCTGTCGAAGCATCGGTGAACAGGACGGTGAGCGGCGCCGGGCCGGAGGTTACGTTCGCCGTGAACTTCGCGGTCGGCACCGTCACGGTCTCCTTAAAGGACAGGTCGAGGCGGGTCGCCTCGCCGGGCGTGAACGGAGCGGTCTGTTCCGCAGCCGCTCCGCCGACGAGGAACGCGATCGTCTCTCCTTTCAGGTCGGAGGTTGCCGTCACGAGCAGGCGGTTCCCCAGGCTCCAGTCGGGATCGCCGTATCTTCCGGCATCCGCCACCTCGACGGAGCCGTAGGCGGTATCCCCGATCATCGCGGTGATCACGGTCCCGGCGGGTGCGGGAGAGTCGCCGATCGTCACGTTCCCGTAGAACTCCTGGGGGAGAGCGGGGGGTGCATCCCCGGCCGCCGCCGCACAGGCGATGAGGCTGATGAGGAGGACCAGTACAATACCGTGCTGTGGTTTCATCTTCTCACCTTCAGGCACCGACGGCACCGAGCGTCTCTGCATCGGTCATGTAGATCCAGTAACCCTGCATGGGCTGCATCGGGCGTTCTTCGCCGTGGCGGCCGGTGGCGCCGCGGAGGATCGACACTCCGTACTCCTGGGCCTGCGCATCGAAGCCGATGAGCGTGGTCCAGTAGTTCTCAACCGAGCAGAGGGTGGCTGCTGCCGATTTAGGGTCGGTTCCGGTGAAGCCGATCGCATTCCAGCCTCTGGCGAGGTCCTTCTCGGGCGGGAGAGTCGGGCCGTCGGCAGTGTAGGTGAGCGGGATCGAGTAGGTCCCGTTCGCGTAGATCCAGACCCCGTCGAGCGGCCGGAAGGTTGTCGTCGAATTGGCCATCGTCCAGCCGTTTGTGCCGTCGTAGAGCAGGATCACGTGACCGGCGGTATCGACGCCCTTGAAGAGCGCAAAGGTGTTCGCACCGTCGGCGAGGCGCTTCGGAGTCGAGACGAAGTTCCAGCCGGGGTGGAGGGTGAGGGTGTCCGTCTCCCCGGACCCGCCGGATTCGATCACGGTGATGGTCTGCGTCGCGCTGCTGCTCCCGGCAGCGTTCGCGACCGTGAGGTTCACGGTGTAGGTGCCGGGGGCGGTGTAGGTGTGGGTCGTGTTCCGGTCGGTCGCGTTCGCGCCGTCGCCGAAGTCCCAGGACCAGGAATCAGCACCGGTCGAGTTGTCGGTGAACGCGACGGTGAGCGGCGCCTCACCGGCGGTCACGTCGGCGGTGAAGTTCGCGGCCGGGGCGGTGGAGTATTTGCCTACCTCGATGACGACCCCGTCGATCCATTTTGCCGACCAGCCAGTGGTAGCGTCTACTTTTATACCCCAGGCCACGTAGGCGTCGTAGGTGCCGAAGATGTGCAGGCCCCAGGGGTTCGTGGAGTTGTCGGCAAAGAAGATCAGGCGCATGCTCGGGAAGTAGCCGGTATCAGGGTAGCCGATTCCCTGGTCGTTACCACCGCCTGCGTTGTACCAGCAGAGGACGGCCGGGCCCTGCCGGGGGAGGGGGCTGTAGACCCAGCCGTCTCTAT
>Ga0265294_10006275_pt1 | contig 14305 bp, 17 predicted proteins | sample MunlanPumphouse3_FD_192504 | JGI IMG/M metagenome (GOLD analysis project Ga0265294, IMG submission 192504) | Groundwater microbial communities from a municipal landfill in Southern Ontario, Canada - Pumphouse #3 | ecosystem: Environmental > Aquatic > Deep subsurface > Groundwater | place... | reverse complement strand
CAGTTATCCAGCCACAACGACCAGGTCTGAGTGATGTAGGCACGGTTCTGGAAACCAGCACAGTATTTACGGGCTGTTGTGGTGAGCGATGTCAGCAGGGTATCCTCTGTGTTGTACGACTGCTCCCGGATCACGTCTGCCCCAAAGTCGCAGTCCGCCACAGCAACGGTGGCAACTACCCGGATATACCTCTTGATGCCGGTATACTCGATTTCCTGGACAGCGTTGTCGTTGGCCTCAGTGACCTGCTCAAACACCCCACCATACCAGTCGATGTACTTAGCATCAACGTCCTCGTTGGCCTCTTGTATTTTCACATCAACCTTCCCCCCTGCGCCGTTGGTGCCGCTGTTCAGGTTGACCAGGGCCCGGTAGCCGAGCACATCAACGCCAGTGCCAACCAGCCCATAGTCCGCAGCGACAACTTGAGCACCGGGGACGATGGACTGCACGGTAGTCAGGGTACCCGCCATACTGCCGGAACTGAGACGCAGGTGTAGTTTCACCTCATCCAGCGTCACCGGTTCGATGGCTGGTGGTGTAATAAGTTTTAGGGCAATCTTGATCACCTCCAAAGAAAAACCGCCTTTCGGCGGTCTCTTTTTTTAGCTATGTCTTATTCCACTATCGCTATTCCCTGTTAGTTTAAAAAGGATTATTTAATCTATAAAACTGCTAACGGAATCAACACTACAAAATGCGCTAACTGGTCAACATATAAACTTGTCGTTAATGCCGTGCTTTTATCGGCATAATGACACTTCCAATAATCAATTAAGAAATGTGATATTACCAGCAGCAGTATTTTCCACATTGCGTAAATGCCTAATAAATATAAAACTGCTGTAATTGTAGCTGTATAAGCCATGACATGGCAAAACAACAAATAATTATTCGTGGCTTTCATTTTCGCCAAAAAGTCGCTTTGCATAGGGTAGTCGCCTATGAAGTGTGCTAAAAACAATGCAATATATATGTCCATTATTCCTCCTATCGCCATTCCGTTAGTTGATTAAGACTACTTTATCAGTCCAAGCATCTTTGCCATTGTTTCTATGAGCATATCTTTTTCGCCTGTCGATAAGTTCTTGAACGGCTTATCCTTGACCTTATCATGTGCTGATTTTTTCAGTGCTTTCAGTTCTTCGAGTCTTTTTTTTTCATTATTAAGCACCCCCCCCAAACAAGGCATCTATGGTTTCTTTGACCTCAACAACATCTGTTTCCACAGTGTCGAGTCTATCGACCAGTTTCGGTTGTTCTGGTATTTCTTCCCCTTCTGCGACCTCGACAGGAGGGAGTTCCCCGACCGTTGCTCTAAGCCTAGCGATTTCGGCTCTGGCTTCGATTATTTGTTCCCTTACGGATAAATATTTAAACAATTTCGACACCTCCTAAATGATGCAACAAGCGGGCGCGGCCCCGATGGCAGTCACCGCGCCGCCGCTGCCGACTGCGCCGGAAGGATACACGGTACGCGGACTGTACGCATAACCTGGACGCGGCGAACGCAGCCACCAGTAGCGCGCAGCGCCACTAAGATACTTAATCCGTCCCTCCAATGCATCGGTCGTAGGACTCGCGGCAAGTGCAGAATAATACGGATACGCCTGTTCACCCGTAGTTTCGCCTTCAGTACCTCCAAAAACCTCAACCCGCGATAGCAGAAATACCTTATCGGAGAAGGTATCTTGCCCACCGCCGTCTGTTATCGTATTTCTTGCAACTTGCTTGTCTACGGTCCCTAAAACCGCCACTAGGTCTGGGTCAAGCAAATTTAAAAAACCTGCACCCGTGTATGGTGCGCCTAATGGAGGTCTATCGAAATTAGTTTTGGGGGTCCATGCGAAAGCTGAATCCCAACTATTCAACCATTGTTTTATGGCTGACTCCATGTAATTACCCGATCCATATCTGCACCGTTGGTGATGGTTTACAGGAGAAAGAATATCGTCACCTAGCTCAGCGGGGGTAACAGTTAATCCAGTTTCTTTACTTGTTGTCCTGTCTGCCGCATAGGTTGTGATTTTAGTAGGTACATAGACCCCTTCGCCTTCAGAACTTTGCCAATTAGTTACAACAACTTGACCGCCAACAGGCACTGGTTGTGTTGTTGTAAACGTGTACTTCAGGTTGTTCAATGTAAATATTTGCTCTCCTACTGGCAACTCTTCTTCCGCATAATATAACGCCTCGGGAGCATCGAATTGTGCATTCAAAATACAGTCATGTACCTGCAAGGTCATAGAGTGCGTGTACTGCGGATCAGAGGGTTTGTCGTGGTCAATACCAATTACATCCCAAGCGACAGGAGTACCACCATAATCTGCAAGGAATTGGTCACCGATATTAAAGGCTTTACTTGCTAACCCTGCCCGTACAATGTCCTGTACCGCTTGCCATGACTGTACTTTTGTTTTAGATATTATAAATTCTAATTCCTTTATTTGCCGTTTAAGAGGGACCAAGGATTGCTTAAACTGTAACATAACTTATCCCCTCCCCGCTTACACTGGCATCAATGTAAATCTGATTGGCGTTGTTGACGGGTAATGTTATACAATCAAGCTCACCCAGTTCTACACCGTAATCAGTTGATGATACGGTTCCGTTGCCGACATAGATATAGCCTGTGTTGCCACGTTTTGCGATAATCATAATTTCACCACACACAATGTCGGGTAATTGTTGCCGAATTCCCGCGAGGGTCACATTTAGCACCGTTGCTTCTTGAAGATTACTGCCCGATAGTTGAACAGGGATTGCCTGGGCATCCAGAACAGAGCTTCCGATTAACATTGTGTCGGTAAGCTCCATGTCCCTCGTGTGCTGAATCAGTCTTAATTTTGTCTGGGCAGTCGCCCCGTTCACGTAACGGAAACGGTACAACTGTTTGGTCAAGGCGGTCCAGGGTAAAGACGTTGTGGTGCTTGCTGATACGGAAACAGTGGCGGTCTGGGACCAGTTTCCTCCGCCGTCGTCCGATTCCTCAAGGTAAAGCGTACCTGCTTGATCGGCCCACATAAGACCCCTCACGGAGCCGGCAGGGTTTCCGCTTTCAAAGCGGTCACGTCCGGCCTGCGTGTATGATAGATTAGCCTGTAACGGCGTTTTGGTTAACATTACAACGGACATTTACATTCCCTCCCATGCAACTTTCCGGAAATACGGATGCATTTCCTCGGCCACGCCTTCCAATGTGTTTCTCCATGACCGCTCATTACTTTTTTCAAGGCGCTCGTTGTGTTTGTCTATCTCGGTAAAAACCTTGCCGCCTCGAACCCGGATATCCCCCCTGCGAACAGCGTCCTCGACCCGTGCATCCAGGCGGTTCCCAGGCGCATCACAGGCGTAAGTATTGAAAACGTGGCCCAGGGAATGTACTTCATACTTTTTACGCCTGCTGTTCCAGACGATAAAAAGGTTTTTGTCGTACTCTCGCAGGCGGCGGGTTATATCATAGCATCCGCCTGAAAAAACCGGCTGCAGGTGATGTTTTCCCTGCAGCCTCTCATGTACTTCGTACTCAAATGCGAGTCCCATAAAACCCTCCTAGAATCCTATAATGAACGCTCTGACAGTCAACTCTGAGAGATTCGTACCATTGGCAACCTCTGAGGCAGCGGCGGCAGACAGCGCCCCACCTGGGGCACTAGCGGCATCCGCCAGAGTCCCCGGTCCGTGGGTATGCGCGGCAGTCGGCACAGCGGCAGTCCCGCCTGTAATCTGATACAGCAGGCTTACGTTTAAATCTGCAGCGACAGTAGACTCTGCGGCAACACTCTTGACAGATATTTTATTGCCAGCAGAGACATCGACCGCGTGTCCCACAGTGGTGTCGATCCCTGAAACCGCATCAGCGGCAATTTCGCACTCAAGGTCGGTGTCCGCTCCGTTCTTGCGGACAGTCAGTGTAATCGTCTTGGCAGACTCACCGGCACTGCCTGGAGCAGTGCCCAGGGTGGCAAACAGACCGACGATTTTCCCGTCTGCCGGGACAACGAATACAACGTCCTCATTGTTGTTTTCGGCGTTGTCGGCAGGCCCGATATACTTCGTACCCTCAGCCGTGATAGTATCCTGAATCCCTGCCAGCGGAACAGCCTGCAGGACGGATACAGCGGCAGTGGCAGATGGCGCCGCGCTTACTCCGGTATCCAGAGCAACCGCGTGGGTGTGGTTTGAAGCCGTACCGACGGGCGTATAAACTTTGATCTTGCCTTCAGCCCTGTCATACTCGAAAAGGTACCCTGACTTTTGGGAGAACAGGATTTCATCGACAGCCGCCAACGGCAGGACTACAGAATCGCCCCCGGTTGGGTAAGAATCCCCGAAAGTAATATCGACAAGCACCCCGCGTTTTATCCCCATACGAAGGCGGCCTACGAGTGTCACAGTAGCAGCCATAAAAGCACCTCCAATTAATTAGAACAGGGGGGAAAGTAAATCCCCCCTCCTTGTTGATTAGTGTCTGGTAATCCCGGTAAACTTCACCTGGCCCTTGGGCCTCGCACAGCCAAGGTCACAGTATTTGCGAAGTGTGGCGTCGTATACCGGAGTGTTGGTCCTGCGGAAGAGAATACTTCCATCTTCCCCCATCCAGTCCCAGTCAGCCATTTCGTACATCTTCCAGTCCTCCAGAGAGAAAGCTAGAAGTTCCCCATTGGAACAATAGCGGTCAGCAGTCAACGGAATACCGTTAAAGGAATCGGCCTTAAAGCCACCCTTCATTTCGATTGTGTTCACGATCTGCTTTTGGGCCGACAACAGGTTCCGGTAGGCCCGGCGGACGCCCTTTTCGCAGATCATGAAATTGATTGTGTTGCCGATCTCGTCCTCTGCAATGTCAATACCTTCTTGGATCTTAATCTCAGAGATTTCAGCAGCAACAGCGAGAACGGTAGGGTTGAACCACTTATTAGTAGCCCGGTTGATATTGTAAAGGGTGTTGTTTGCAGTCATAACTTTGGCAACTCCAGTGAGTTCCATGCCTTTGTTCCCGGCAACATAGATCACATCATTAGCCTCCGGTGCCGTGGCTGACAGAAAGACAATCTTATTACTGTCCTTGTCAACGACAGTAACTTCAGCCTCGGTAGTGTCCTTCGTGGTCCCGGTGTAGACGTCAACCAACATACCTTCGGAGAACCATTTTGCGCTGTCGAGGGTGCAGGTGTGGGTTGTGTCTGTGGTATCTACCGCCGAAATAGTAGCGAGAATGCCGTTACCGTCACCCATAACCTGACGCGACAGGTCTTTCTTTGCGTCACGCTCGGCCTTCTCCAGGTCGTGGGTAAGCGCCCGGATAAACGCGGCACGGTCAGACTTGGAAGCCTGAATAGCCTTGTCCGATACTTGGATTTTTGCGAAAATGTTCTGGGTTTCCCATTCTGCCTGTACGAATTTACGGGGGTTGACGGTCGGCAGGGTTCCGGTGTCAGTTCTGTTACCGATGCCGCCTGTCACGCCGTAGGATAGTGCCATTTTAATTTTGTAACCTTCAACATGCTCCTGGTCGCGTTCGAGTTGGGTTAAAAAAACACTGGCCTGCTCGTTGAGCTGGTAGGTCAGTGCGGGTAAATACCAATACTTCAAAGCATTGGTAATCGTCGTCATGCTGAGCGGGGTGTCTGCCATTCTTGATTCCTCCTATATTCCTAAAAGCCAAACTGCCTCCTCAGCATTGTGCCGGCCTCTTTTGCGCTTTTAGGTGCAATAGCCGGGGTAGGTGTCGGAACCCCTCCAGGCTGAGAGCCTACGAGCTGAGGTGGCTTACCTTGCTGTACGGTTTGCATATGGCTTTTCAGGATTTCATTTTTGATTTCTGGATTTTGGATAATCTGTTGCCTGAAATTCTGGTCAGACAACAACTGCTCCGGTGTCGGCGGAGCAGGTTGGGTTGGTCTGTGAAGTTTTTTTGCGGCCTCATAGACCACTTGTAAGGGGTCCTGACCGGATTGTTCCATAGCCCTTAATGCCTCTCTCCCGAGACTCCCGGCAATTACTTCCATGGCAGGCTTGAGATCGTAGATGTCAGGGTTTTGTTCTGCTAAAGTCATAAGCCTGTTAGAATAATGCCGAACCTCCTGGTTAAACCTGTGTTCCTGAATTACAGGTTCAAGTGGGTTAATCACCTGCTCAAGCATCTTCTGAAATTTGGACTCGATGGCCTGGGCTGTCTGCTGATCCCGCTTAGTTAAGGCCGAAACAGGATCTTCGAGAAACTCTTCTTGAAAGCGATCTCTCTCTTCCTGCGTCATTTCCGTTTCCCAAGGAAACTTTGGTTCAGGTTTAGGTTCTACCGGCTGTGCGTTTTGCGCCGACTGTTGCTGAGCCTGTAGCCGGGCTTGCGTTACCAGTGCCCGGTATTGGTTAAGCTCATTTTGCAGTTGAGACATCTGCCCCAACTGGGACCCCTGCCTGCCAAGCACTTGTTCCAGCCCAACATAGGACCTCATCAACGCCTCGGAATTAATTGTTCCGTCCGGGTTTTTGAACTTATCCGGAATTACCAGGGGTTCAATTTCCGGGGTTGGCGCCGGTGTTTGTTGCGGCTGTTCTTGCGGTGGTATCGCCTCCGCTGGCGGCTGTGTTGGTTGCCCTCCAAATAGCGTCGAGGGGTCGGCTCCATCCAGAATCGCGCTAAGCGTGTTAAAATCCCTTGCTCCTGGCTGTGTCTGCGGCGGTTGTGTTGCCGGGTCAACGCTGGGAGCAGCCGGTGCTATACTTTCCGGCACTACACTTTCCGACACTACTGGCGCTGTGTTTGCTGGCGCGGAGTTATCGACTGACGTTTCTTGACCATCCATAAATAACAAACCTCCTATTAGCGGCCCGCGTGGGGTTATCGCCTTGTTTTTTTGGTTATTGGAATTTTTGCATCCACATGGTTAGTGCCATCAGGTCTTCGAAGTTAAAGTTTCCGGGACCTCCCCCGAAGTTTTCCGGCATCCTATAGGACCCGTCGGATCCCGGCATTATCTGCCCATCATTAAGCTGAACCAAATACATTAGGTCATCGAAACTCAGCTTTGATGCCACTGATGGATCGAGTTGCCGCTGGGGGTTATTAAAGGGAATCTGTTTGTCCTGCGGTGGTCTGGGCGGGTGTCTTACGCCGCCATTGAAAGGAATCTGCTCATTCTGCGGCGGGGTAAAGGGAATCTGCTCGTTCTGCGGTGGCCCCTGGTAACTGCCTAGACTGTGTCTGGGCGGGTATCTTACGCCGCCATTGAAAGGAATCTGCCCCCTCCTGCCCTGCGGCTGTTGGGTATACGCGCTCGCCTGCGCTGTTTGCGAAGGATGGTTCAGCCCCTGCACGGCCCGCAGGAACGGGTTCATGAAACCTTGTTGTTTGAATATTATAAAAACCCCCTTTCTAGGCGACGTCCTCGCCGCCAGGCTGACTTTGTGTTGCTGCCGCAACCTGTTGTTGCATCTGTGCCATTGCGGTCTGCTGGATGTACATAAGATGCATGTCTACATGGGCATCAAATATCTGCTCAAGAACTGGATTCTGCGCCCTCAACTCCTCAAAGTCTGACGTCAGGCGGTAATTGTTGTGAAGTTTAATGTGGACCACGTGGTCGTCATAGGCCGCCACGGGCGGTAGCTGTCCTTGCTCCATGCCCCTGTTTTCACGTTCTGCGCGGCTCATATGAAGCTGGTCGGCATCGTCTGCCGATTCCCATTCGCCCATCTCGATCATTTCAAATACCTTCGAGCGCATTTCACGGGTAATCCGACCAGTATCGGGGTCATTTATGAGCCCTGTTTTAAGCAGGTCGAACACCATCTGCCGCTTACTAGACGGGCTTTCTGCCAGTGCGGAAGCAGTGTCAAGAATAATGTCGTCGCTGGAAAGGTCAGAACCGACCCAGTCCATGACTTCAACCACACTGTTTCGGCCAACAGCATTGAGCGTCCTCGGCGCCTGGACAAACTGCTTAAACAGGCGAAGTTGAATCTTCCCTGCATGGATTAGGAACCTCTCGACGTTCTCGGCAGTATTGGAAATCCTGGTATCGTCCTGCTCCTGCAGAAGTCCGATGGCAACGCCGGAGTTTACCCCAGAAGGTACAGAAGAATCCCTAGACACTTCAGACACTCCGGAGAGAATAGAAAACTCGCTTAAAAGGGTGTTTTCTTCTGTCTCGAAGGCGTTTGGCAGTGGCGGGTTATGCACCTGCACAGGAGCACTGTACCCCTTCCGGTAGGTGTGAATGGCCCCCGGACTGGCGGCCTCCATCTCGAAAGTGGTTATATCAACCGAATCCTCCTCTACCAGCCACTGGCCGATAGCGGCGCGGTTTAGATACTCCGCTTTTCTGTTTCGTAGGGCGTTATAACGGCGCTGCAGGGGAACTAGACGCTCCAAAACAGCCTTCCCCCAGAAACAACCCGGCCTTTGCAGACAAATAAGGCGTACGAAGGGGTAACCGGGCCGGCCATCCTCTCCCACCATGAGCGGCATAGGCCCGTGGTGGAGCAGCTTCCCATTGGCGACGATAATCAACCGCCCCTGCGGGTTTTGCTTGTTCGGAAGCTCCCAATACTCCTTGACAATCGCGTGGTCCTCTAGCTTCACGTTCTGAAGACGGAAGCCCCCCTGCCCGTAACCAAGACCTCCCAGGCCGGTCATAGTCTTCTGGTAGCGCTCGGCTTCGGCCTTTTCAGCCGTCACCTGAACACCCCAAGTATCGGAAACGGTTTCAACATGCATAGCTCTGGCGTGAATAATGCTCCTACAGGAATTAACATCGTTGCGCCAGCTAGAGTCAGGGTAAATCTCCTGGGGCGGACAGACAATCGTCTCGCTGTCGCCCTCTTTCACCTCCGTCTGTTCCCCTGTTTCCGGGTCCTGTATGATGCCCATCACGGGACCTAGGTCAGGGTTCCAGATCCGCTTCTCGAAAACAGTTCCACAGACTTCCGTCCATGCTAGTTCCTCGGAGAATATATCCCTCCAGCCCTGTTCCGCGAAGTTGTTTTTAAGTAACATCGTTCCTACCCTGGCACTGTGGAGGTCCTGCTGTTCTGAAGTGCCCGGCTTCACCTTTAGGAGCGGCTGGACACGCTTCAACTTCGATATTCGGGTGTCTATGTTGGGCGCGATATGGTTGAAAACCTCACGCTCCTGCCACTCGTACAGAAGAGGCATCTCTTCTAGGTTCATACTGCCTGTGTTAATGTCAACATACTGATTGCCCTCGTAAAACGCCTGATTCAGCCGCCATTGCAACTCATGGGGCCTGCGTTCCTCCTGTCTGCGTTTAAACTCGCGGTCAACGAGCTCGATCAAGGCCCTCTCATCGACAGGTTTTTGAATCTCGTCGGTCTGCGGCTGCCCTCCCCGGCCAAACATACCACCTATTTTCCCGCCGACGTTGCCGATCGCGGCTTTAAGCCCCTCGAACATCCTCGTTCACCTTCTTTTTTATGAAATTCGTGCTTTTCGGTAGAGGCCTGCCGCCGCTCATGGCTTGATATTCAGCGTAATCTCGGGCCATGATGCGGTTCAAGAGGTCTTTTCGCTCCCTGTCGTGCCGAATCTCCTGGATAACCAGCGCCGCACTCATAACGCAGCTCATGACGCAGCCAAGGATGACGGTCTCAATCATGCCCGAACAGCCTCCTGACCTCTTTTCTGTCCGATTCCTTCTCTTTCTCGGTCAGCTTTTCGTAATGGGCGGCAATCTGAAGCTCCCAGCGCTCGACCATTTTGGCGTCATGCTTGTCAATCATCCACCTGGCCCAATCTGCCCAAGAGTCGTGCATCCTGGAAGCGAGCATCTCCATGAGGCTGGGGTCGTTCTGGACAATTCCCGCTATCTTTTGCCGCTTCTGCTCAGGTGTCAGGGCGCTAAGGACACGCTCTAAAGGCACGTGCGGCAACAGTTCGTCCGGCAGTTTCTCCACGATGGACTTCGCACAGGGCTCACAGACTGCCATGAAGCCCGGGTTGGCGATACTGGACGGATTCGGCTGTCCTATAAGGTACTTGGCTATGTGCCTGTCGTGGGTTCCGGGCGTGTTCATCAGCTCGCAAAAACGAGAGAGGAACGGGTTTGCTATGAATCGGGTTGTGCTGCTCATATATACCTCCTATTTACACTATCCTCTTTCTACGCTTCCGAAGCTTCGCTAACCGCTCCTTGTCACGCTGGATTTCTGATTTCTCCGGCTCATGGGCCTTGGACTGGCGAACATGCCAGGCAATCAAGCCATAACCGGCTGCGTCGTACGGGTTTGTGTAGATGTGGGGCTCCTCTGCCACCTTCTCCGAGTCCTTTTCGTCCACAACAAGATTGGGAAGGGCATCAATCAGACCCGTACAGGTAGAGAATATCTGTAGCTTTGCCATAGTCCTGCCAGTCCGCTCATCCTCGAAGGGGTCCAGATACTCATGGAAGATGGCCTTCCGGGCTTTCCGGGCGACACTCTGCTCCGCCGGAGGCGGGATGTAGCCGGTAAGCCCTCCCTCGACATAGCAATCCACTATTGACTTGCCGTCGCTGGGGGCTTTTGTGGTTGCGAAGGCCCGTCCCACCTTGTTCCAGGCGTCACGGCCTACTACAGTAAATGTGACGTCCTCGTCCTTGGATAGCCGTACAACCTCCCTGGCCTGGTCGGAATAGGTCACTCTGGGGTCTTTCGGCTCGCGGGTATACTCCCGGTAGCAATAGACGATGCCCTCCGGCGATACTGCGAACCAGTACCAGGCGAAGGGGTCGGCATATCCAGGGTCGTTTCCCCGCCAGCGCCTCCACCATGCGGGTATCGTGAAAGGTCTACACACATGGATCTCTGTCGAAAACTCCGGGAATGCAGTGCCCTCACCTGCTGAAAGTGCCTCTTCCGGCGTAGCCGGGTACTCCTGGAGGAAGGAGTGCGGCAGGTCTCTTTTGGTCCGCTCGTACCACTCCTTGGTCCTGCGTGGGTCAGTCCACCAGGGGAGAAACACCCTGGCGAAGCTATTTTGGCCAGCCACGGAAGCCCGCCAGATGGACTCAAACAGGCTGCCGCGCTTGTTTGTGCTGAGGCCTATCACCTGTCCGCCGGTGGGCCGGTTTACCGTCGGGTATGTACTGCTCCAAATCTCCTCCGCCCACTGTTGAAAGGCCCATTCGTCGAGGACCAGCAGGTTAGCAGTGAGTGAACGCCCTGACCCCGGCGCTGAAGTCATACTTTTGAACACAGCGGGCTCCTGCCCTGGGTGGTAGATGGTGACTACCTGGGTAGTAGACTCCCATGTCGGCCCGGAGAACTGCTGCCAAGACCTCTTTTTTGCGCTCACCCGTTCCTGTACCATCCACAGCGGCAGATGCCTGAGGATGAACTCTACACGCCGCACAAGCTCCTTTGCATCGTCCTCGGTCTTTGATAGAGCTATAACCGTGTACCCCGGCGTGAATATCGTCCTCCATACTGCACAGGCCAATACAAGCCAGGTGACACCTAACTGCCGGGCCTTGAGCAGGATGTTGAGCCTGTTGCAAAGGATAGAGTCAAGCGCCTTGCGTTGTAGCGTCCAAAGTTTAAACCGAATTGCGACTCCTGCGTCAGTCCCGGCCTCGTCTTTGTTCTCGATTCGCGCCCAGCGCTGGATGAACGATACGCAATCAGCCGCGCAGGTGTCGAGCTCTGCTTCTAGGCGTATGTGTAACTTTTCGGCTTCCGTGTACTTCTTCTTTGCCATCCTGACTACTCCGATACCTTTCCAGCACCCACGCAGGCAGAACCTCGTCGAACTGCTTTCGGAAAATGAGGTATAGGTTTAACGGTATGCGGCTCGTGCTGCAAAAGTATATCGGATTTACATACAGGCTAGTCTCTACCGTGCCCCGGGTGTCTACTTTGACCTTCGCCAGTATGCCGAGCCGGATCATTTTCTCTACAAACCTATATGCCTGCCTGGTACTCATTTTTAGGATATCTGCAATCATCTCTACCGTGTAGGGCCTGACACCGCCATTTCCGCGATACCCTAACATGTTTGTATTTGACCAGATACGCTTCGCCAGCCGCGCCATGCGGCCGATCTCCATGTCGCTCATCTCTTCCGGGAAGTCTACGCCGTGGAAGGACTTGGCAAAGCTCTTTCTGGCCCAGAACAGATATCCTTTAGCTTCGTCGAAGGGCGAGGGATACTCCCTTTCCTGGACCTGCCGTACCTCATCACCGTCGATTATGAGTGTCCTCTTTATCATTGACTATCAAGCCCCCCTATAAATAGTTGGCTAACCAACTAGTGACATCCGAGGGTAAAAAACACCCCTTTTTTGACGCTCAAATGTCAAAAACCTATGAACCCGCAATCCCATGGGGCTGTAGGACTGAGGGGTGTTTTTTGCGCAGAAACCACGTAAACATACTATATATAGTATGTTTACATCTTTACATGGCCGAGGGTTTGGTGTTTTCTGCCCCCCTCTGAAAGCGAGGAGGTATATATAGAAGGAACACGTCGTGGCCCCTGGGAAAACCCCCTCCTACGTGTCCTTGTCTGCGTCTGTGTCCATCTTGCGGAGCTCCTCCAGGGCCTCTCTCCGCTCCTCCGGTGTCATAGCGACCACGCGTGAAACAGATACGCTTATAGCCCCTCCGTCCGGGCCGGTGACCTCCTGCCTATCGACAAACATGCCCAAATGCTTCCCGAGCGAGTCCAGGGCTCCTATCTTGTTTGCCAGCTTATATTTTTTGAGATAGCCTACAAATTTGCGATCCTCTCCCTTACCCTCCCACATGTCAATTACTTCCAGCCCGGCTATAGCCGCCGCCGTGTCGTCGTCAAGCTCTGTGATATCCCTGGGACTGCCGTCGGCTTTAAACAGCTGTCGCGGGTCAAAAAAACCCAGCCGCGCGTACTCTCTAAGCACTCGATCCTGGGTTATCTCTGTCCGTTTTTGACGCGCATCTATGCGTTTCTGTAAATGAGCGACAATTTTAGGATTTTTAAGTAACTTATGCCCCTCTACGCCTGCTATAGTATCTTTTTTACAGCTAGGGTACGCCGCCCTGTAAGACCGGGTGGCGTTAAAATCCACCAGGTACTCGTCGACAAATTTTTTTTGCTTTTCGGTGAGTTTCGTCGCATTAACTTTTTTTGACATATTACCCTCCTCCCCCCTCCCGCAAAAAAACCGCCTCTTTCCCTGGCGGTCTATCTTATCCTGTAGTATATACCGCCGGAACCCCCGTCAACGCTAGGTTTCTGCTACTTCCCGAAAAAAAATACAAAAATAATGAAAATAGGGGTTGACAGATAGCTAGCTAGCTAGTATACTGTGTTTAGGACGAGCCCCACAGGGGCAAACCAAAAAAAGGAGGAAGAAAAATGGAAACAGGAAAAATGTGCAGCTTTGACGGACAAAATTGCAACGGGTGCGGCAAAAGAAAGAATAATTGGTATACGTGCCAATGGGGCAGCATTGATGCTGAATATTTTATAGAAATGGAAAGAAAAGGAACACTGCCCGATAAATTTACACATCCCGGCAAATAGAAACCATGGCCCGCCGGGAGCCTATCCCGGCAGAATAGGAGGCGCAGAGATGAAAAGAGTTTTCAAATTTTTAGGACAGGACAGCTGGGACAGACCGGTATACGAAGGAGAGGATGGAACGCTTCTGGTGGATACCGACCCGATATCAACCCGACCGATTAGACTTTGCACTAAATGCAACAACGAATACAACGGAGAGCCAGACACTCCGATCGAGTACACCACCAAATACAAAAACGACGAAATCATAGTAGAGCGCCGCGTAACGTGGCGATAAAGGAGGAGTAAAAATGAAAATAACGGAAAGATTTTTTGAGATTGTCGATGAGGTAGGAAAAATCCCCGTCGCAGGTATAGATGACCTGGCGGGGACAATAGCGGAGCTCCAGGCACGCGGATATACCGCGTACTTGGACCCCAGCACGGATTACCTCTGCGTGGGAAAGACGAGTAGTCCGAAGGAGGAGGGGGTGTAAAAGTATGGTCACCTATTTCGAAAGCTGGACAGAAGAAGAGCTACGAAACGCCATTTGGCAATTAAAAAACGGAATGGGCTGCAAAGGACCTTACTGTGACGCAGAGCTATTGAGGGCTGAGCTTCGACGGCGCGGGCTGTCGGATGAGGGATACCATCATAGCTAACCATCCGCCTGATGAGACCCGGCTGGCAACCGGCCGAAACGCTCCAACCCGGAGCGTCGCGGAAAGCCGCTACATAACCAAAAGGGAGGAAGAAAAATGAGAAGCCACACTGAGGAAAAAATCCAGAACCGCCCGGCAGAGACGAAAGTTTTCCGGCTC
>Ga0265294_10006274_pt1 | contig 14305 bp, 14 predicted proteins | sample MunlanPumphouse3_FD_192504 | JGI IMG/M metagenome (GOLD analysis project Ga0265294, IMG submission 192504) | Groundwater microbial communities from a municipal landfill in Southern Ontario, Canada - Pumphouse #3 | ecosystem: Environmental > Aquatic > Deep subsurface > Groundwater | place... | reverse complement strand
TCAAAGGTATATAAGGAATTATCTGCCTCGGTCACCATATTCGATGAGTCAAAACTCTTGCAATGCCCTGTAGGCACTCCTGTGTTTTTCTTTAAGAAGGTAATCTCTGACGAAAACAATAGGCCAATCCATTTCTCAAAATTCCTAGTAAAATCTGACAATATTGTCTATACCCTTTCCTTTGATTATTCAAAGAACGCCCCTCAATGAAAGTAAAAAAGCATTCAAGTTGGGATAAGGGGATTCCGACAGTATCCTCCATACAAAAAAGAGGACCATATTGGTCATGGTCCCCTTTGTCTTGACTTGCTGAGATTACTCCCCGCATTCGTCATGATGCTGATGCTCATGGCAGATTGAGCCGGTGGACTGAAGTTTTCCATCCAAATAGGCCTGCACAGCAACCTTGGCATCTCCTGAAGCTCCAAGAATGACCTCGATATTCTTCTCATTGAAAATATCGACAGCACCACCACCCATGCCACCTGAGATGATGACCTCTACGCCCTTTTCACTGAGGAACACCGGCAAAAAGCCAGGTTTATGCCCAGGATTGGGGACAGTCTCCACCTTGGTGATTTTCCCATTTTCGGTATCGAAGAGCATGAAGCTCTCACAATGACCAAAATGCCCAGTAACCATTGAATTCTCACTCGCAACCGCAATTCTCATACTTTATTTCTCCATTTTCTCTAAGATATTCGCAACCGAATCCAACCAAGCACCCTCATATGACTCTATGGAACCTGTATCACAGGCCTTGGAAATCGCAGGATCGATAGGGACTTTTGCCAATATGGGCAAATGATGCGTACCTGCAATCTCCTCGATGTGACTTTCCCCAAAGATGTTATAGTTCTTATTGTTGTCAGGACAGGTAAAATAAGACATATTCTCCACAAGACCGAGAATAGGGATATTCATCATCTCTGCCATCCGGGCAGCCTTGGCAACAATCATGGATACCAGTTCCTGGGGAGATGTCACAATAACAACTCCCTCAATCGGCAATGACTGGAACACGGTCAGAGGAACGTCCCCTGTCCCAGGAGGCATATCCACAAACATATAGTCCACCTCACCCCAAAGTACATCTGACCAGAACTGCTTCACCGCGGAAGCGATTAGAGGACCTCTCCAGACAACTGGAGCCGTCTCATCTTCCAGAAGGAGATTGATTGACATAATCTTGATGCCATTCCTGCTCAGATTAGGATTGATCCCTTCCTTCTCATCACCGGTTGCCTTATCGGTAATCCCGAAGGCCTTAGGAATGGAGGGGCCGGTAACATCAGCGTCAAGCACTGCGGTCTTATAACCTCTTCTGTTCATGGCTACTGCAAGCAGGGAGGTCACTAGGGACTTTCCCACCCCGCCTTTGCCGCTGACGATGCCAATGACATGTTTTATCTTACTCGATTCCTTTGGTTGCACATGAAAATCCGTCTCCTCTTTTTTTCTGTCAGGACAATCATCCGTGCAACTATCACAATTCTTATCACACTGCTCACTCATTAACGAAACTCCTTGCTTATATTGTTAGGCATCTGCCACATGGCAAATACTCAATACGCTCACCCATGAAATCCTTCAACTTGTGGTAACTTTCCACACCAGTACAGTGGCAGGTATAATAAAGGGCACCTGTGGACAACAAATACTTGCTGATACCCTTCAAGGTCTGATCGCTTTCCGTCTTACCTGTCTTGTGGTCATATAAGTGAAACCCACCAATCACATGAGTCGGAAACCGTCCGAACAAGACATAGAACTGTTGAAGGATATTGACTATGCCTCGATGGGAACACCCTGAAACAAGCAGATATTTCCCATTCTCATTCACAACCATATTCTGCTCATGCAGGAAATCATCAGGGATATATTTTCCCTCTTCCAGCTTGAACAGGCTCTGGTTCCCCATTGGAAAGAAATTGGTCCCCTTCACCCCGGAAAACAAGGTGACCCCGTCAGCAAGTTCGAAATAATCGGAAGTGAACACCATCCGAGGATTATCCTTCAGGCTCGGATCCAACCCAAGATCTTCATACATATCCGTGCCCTCTTCAGACTTAAAGGAACCAAAAGCACTCTTTTTAAGAAATACCTTTGCCGTTTTGTTCATGGCAAGAAAGGTATTGAGCCCTCCCCCATGATCATGATGCCCATGGGAAAGGATAACAAACTCCACCGCCTGCAAGTCCACTCCAAGTTTCTTGGCATTATCAGCAAAAAGAGAGGAAGCTCCCGTATCAAAGAGAAACTTGTGCGTCCCTGTCTCAAAGTACAGTGACAACCCGAACTCCCCCGGTAACTCTGACGAGATATTTTCAACCAATGTCTTAATAATCATCAAACGACCTCCGCTTGAAGCAAATCCATGGTCTCTGCAAAAACATCAGCAAGAGCCTTTGCGCCTTCACAGGGAAAATCAACCAGATACTTCCCTTGATTGATAGCCTTGATCGCCATCGGTTCAAAAGGAATCTTGCCGACAAAGGGTATCCTTCTTGTCCTGCAGTAGGATTCGATATGGGAACTTTGCAATAAATTCGTATCATATTTGTTAATACAAACAGCAAGACGCACCTGAAATTGCTGGGCAGTACCGATAATCCGTTCCATATCGCTGATACCGGATATGGAAGGTTCTGCGACTATCAGGACCATATCGGCCCCTGACAAGGAAGCGATGACAGGACAGCCAATACCAGGCGACCCATCGATGATGGCCAAAGGAGTCTCCCCTGAAGCAGCTTTCATTTGCTTCTTCACCTGGGTGACCAGCAACCCTGTGGCCCCACTTCCCATCGATAAGACAGCAGTGGAGAAAACGGTATTATCAGTGTCCGAGTACAAGAGCAAGTCACCTGCCTTTGTCTTCTCCATAGTGATGGCCTTGGCAGGACAAACAAAAGCACAGACACCGCACCCTTCGCAAGAAGCAGCGTCAACTTTATAGGTCTTGTCTTTTACAATGGCACCAAAGCGGCAATACTTCCTGCACATCGCACAGGAAATGCACAAATTGGCATTAATGACCGCTTTAGGCATCGAAAAGTAATCGGTCTGCTTCACAGAGGGGAAAGGGGAACCAATAAGATGAAGATTCGGTGCGTCAACATCACAATCTGCATAGGTTTTCGCTGTTGCAAGCTTGATGAACGAGCTTGCGACGGTCGTCTTGCCTGTGCCTCCCTTGCCACTAAGAATTACCAGTTGCCTCATGGTGGGCCTCCCTCAGAACCGTAGTGAGAATCGAGGAGAAAAGCTGCCGGTACTTCTCGCTTTCCCAAACCACAACCTTTGCCTCGGAATTCAACAATCCGAGCTCGCTATCGAAAGGGATTCTTCCTACAATAGGAATCTGGTGCTCAATGGCAAAGACTTCAGAGGGATTTTCCTCTCCACCAAGGCATTTGTTCAGGACAAGAGAAAATCTCTTGTGCAATGAGGACACCAAGGCATATACCATCGCAAGGTTATGGGCTCCGAAAACGGTAGGCTCGGCTACCAACAAACAATAATCCGCCTCCTGGATACTTTTCCTCACCAGACAGGCACTTCCTGGAGGACAATCTATGAAAGTAAGATTATTGATGTTTTTCTCCTTGATCCTCAGCTCCGCCTCTATGATTGGCACTCCGGAAGATTCTCCGATATTCATCGTCCCTGTTACCACCTGGACTCCTCGGGAAATCCCTTCCCTTACAAAACCGACCATCCGTTCTTTCTCCGAGAGAGCCTTTCTTGGACAAACAAGGACACATCCCCCGCAACTGTGGCAAATTTCGTTGAACACCATGAGTGTGCTGCCAATAAGTGCAAGTGCGTTGAATTTGCAGAAATCAACACAGGCATGACACCCGGTGCACCGATTTTCATCAACCTGCGGTGTCTTGACCATGACAGGGACAGAGGTTCCAAACACGGGTTTGAAAAACAGATGCCCATCGGGTTCTTCCACATCGCAGTCGATATAGGTGGAATCAGGAAGCAACGCAGCAAGATTCACCGATACCAAGGTCTTGCCAGTCCCCCCCTTGCCACTGAGCACCGCAATGGTGAGGTCGTTATTCCGCATGACCAAGAAATCCTGCATGAAACTTGTCCAGCAAAGCCAGTTTTCCTTGTGCAAACAGAGCAAGATTCTCAGAGACACCAGAAGAAACCGTCTTGTAGATATGCATGTTGGCAGAGTGGAGTACTTTTGCTGAATTCTCTCCACAACGGGGAGCAAGCACCACCGCCACCTGATTATCAACAAGAAGCTGTGCCGCTTTTATCCCTGCTCCTCCCTGGCTCTCGGCTGCGCTGTTTTGCAAGAAAAGGGTGTGGCCATCTTCAGTGTCATACAAATAGAAATAAGGAGCACGTCCAAACGAAGGACATACCTTACCCTCAACACTAATATCCTCTACGGGAATTGCTATTCTCATTGCTGTCTCCTGTTCAATCTCATTCACTTTTTTTCTGATCATCCTGGAGCAACTGTGCGAAACGATATCTGCAGCAGCCTCCCCTACGACATCCCACATCTTGTCCATCGCAAAGCCGGTACTCTCCTCCCTCGATATACAAGGCTTTCCCGTTTACCAGGGACTGGGCAAGTTTTTTTCTCGCCGATTCATAAATTCCCTGTACAGTGGTCCGCGCCACATGCATCTGCGTGGCACATTCCTCTTGAGTGCAACCTTCCAAATCAATTAGGCGGATAGCCTCATACTCGTCAACGGACATACTTATTGTATCATGGGCATCAAAAGGGACGCCCAGTGGACCAAAACTGGTATTCGTAGGCATACAGCATACCATCCTCCATTTCCTTGGTCTTGGCACGAAACACCTCCTGGTGCGCCTCTGATTGCATCCTGCATAATGCCGATACCCATAGGCAGGGTTTTCGACATATGCCATTTACTCTTTTAAGAATAGGGTAGTTTTCGACATATGTCAATAACAATATGAGAATCTTTCCATAAAATGAGGAGACAATTTCAAAATAGGTTTTGAGACCTCGCGGGCTTAGTTCCCTCTTTCCTCCAAGACCTGTCAGGAATCGACGGATTCTTGCTAAAACAAGGACAATCCCTTTATGGATAGAGAGAAAAGAATCCTTTCCCTATATAGGTAAGTTTCCACGCCAACAACCTTCGCCCTTCAATTCCTGTCCGTCGGTTGTGCGGGTACCACGTCAAGGGCTGTTCCCTAGCAAAGAATGAGATTTCGAGCCTCTCCCACAGAGACAGGCTCAATGGCTATGCCCAGGCGAAGGGATCCTGGAGCAATTCGGGCAAAATGCTGCTCGCCTCATTTGAAAGCACAAAAAGTTCCTGGCCTTTTAATTGTCTTGTATGAATATGCATGCATTTCTGAATATTTATAAGCAAGCGGTGTTTTTCCCGCTTGCTTAGAGAAAGTAAGAAATTATTGGGCTTGAAATCAAATGCCATTCTTCTCAAGGAAGTCCTTGAGCAGATTCATGCAGACAACCTTGCGATACTCTGCTGATATTCTTCCTTGGATTGGAACCAAGGCTTTCTCATATGCAGCAAGATAGGAATCCTTTTGATGTTTTGCCTCTTCAAGGGTCTTACCAATCAAGAGGGCATCAAAATCAGGACGGCGGAACACAACTTCGGTCACCGCTCCGAATGCGGTGGCGCAGTTCCTGATAATCCCCTCGCTGATCTCGAGCAGGGCGGCAAAGGAAACCCTTGAGATGGCAAGCGCATCCCTGGCACCGATCTTCTTGTAATAATAATTGTCCAGCCCTTTCTTCGGCATGAGGACCTCGACTATAAGCTCATCTTCCGAGAGGGCCAGCTTTTTCCTTCCCAAATAAAAATCCTTGATGGGAAGCACACGTTCACCCCTGACACTGGCCAATCGGAGCAAGGAATCCGACACAAAGAAAATCAATGCGCTGTCGGCCTTGGCTGAACCATTACCAATATTCCCTCCGATGGTCCCCAGATTCCTGATGGCAGGAGCGGCAATCTGGCTGACAGCCTCCTTGAGCAACTGAGGAATCCTGGGATTCTGCAATACTTCAGTGAAAGTGCAGGAGGAACCGATGCGAATATAGCGATCATCCTCGACAATCCGTTTCATTTCGGGGACCTTGTGCAAGAAAAGATATCTGGCGTTCCTGTCACTCTTGATCATCAAATCGGTGCCACCGCCATAAGGAGTATAGTTTCCTTGCGCCCTCACAATGAGGGCTTCTTTCAAATCTGTTGCTACAATACCGTTTACCATAATCCATTCCCCTCCTCAGAGGCAATCTTTATTGCCTTGACAATGGCGTTGTATCCTGTACAACGGCACAAATTCCCGGAAATGCCTATGCGTATCTCCTCTTCAGTAGGATGGGGATTGGCACTGAGGATGCACTCACTGGCAAGTACCATCCCAGGAATGCAGTAGCCACATTGGACAGCACTCACTGCGGCATACGCTCTATCCAGCACCTTGAAGCGTTCCGTTTTGCTGTATCCTTCGATAGTGGTCACCTCACTATCCTGCACCCGTCCCATGGCCACCATGCAGGAATTAGCCAGTTGTCCATCAAGGAGGACGGAGCAGGAACCGCATTCACCTTCCTTGCATCCGCATTTCACTCCGGTAAGATGGAAATGCTCTCTCAGCACATCCAGCAGCCGATCGTTCGCCTTCCCCTCATAGGTAACCTTCTCCCCATTCAAAATGAATGAAATTCCTGTATCCCTCATTTTTTCTCCTTCATCAGGACATTCATCGTATCCTCTGTGGTGAACGGTGCATGATTCAACGGACTATGCAACGCCTGCTCCAAAGCTCCGACATAGGCAGGGGCAGCCCCAACAAGAGGCAACTCTCCTGCTCCCTTGGCACCATAAGGTCCATCTGGATATTTCTCGACATGCAGTTTTGCAACCAGATGCGGCACATCCATGGAAGTAGGTATCGCATAATCGGTGAAACTATTATTTCGGATCCTTCCCGAACCATCAGTGTTCATTTCCTCAATTGAGGCATATCCTATCCCCTGAAGGAAACCACCTTCCATCTGCCCTACCACAATGTTCTCATCAATAGGTGTCCCGACATCAAACACTCCATAGGAGCCAAGAATCTTCGAGACCCCGGTAAGGGTGTCAACCTCCACCTCAATGGCATCTACAGACCAAGCGTATGTAGGATAGGCATCCCCCTTGAAAGTATCCAAGGAGAAGGGAATGACAAAATCCGGTTCCTTGAAGTGCTCCTCAACCACCTGGTCCTCATTATCCTTCCAGTGGCTTCTCAAGTTAATGGTAGCCCTGCGAAGCAACTCGCCGACAACCATCAGGGAACGAGATGCGACAGTAGGACCGGAATCAGGAACCCTGTCAGTATCAGGATTTGTAATAACAATCCGATCCAAGGGGACGTTCAGCTCGTTCGCAACAATCTTGGAGAAGGTCGTCTTGAGGCCTTGGCCCATATCGGTATTGGAAGCGAGAATCTCCACCTTTCCATCGACGTATTTATGCAGTTTCACCACGGCCTTGATAAGATCCCTTTCCCCTGAGCCTGTAAAACCCGCTCCATGGAAGATTGCGGAAAACCCAATTCCACGGCGATATCTTCCCGTCTGTTTTGCATAGAGAGCTCTCTTTTCCCGATAACCGGAAATCTTATCAAGTTCTTCAACCATTGCAGGAAGAGGAACAGGAAAATGATACTTGCCACTGGTGGAGGTGCTGTCCCCTTGCTTGACCATATGGGCCAATTTGAATGCGAGGGGCTCTTTTCCAAGATCCTGCGCGATGTGGTTCATCATCATCTCGACGGCAAAGAAAGTCTGAGGAGCGCCAAAGCCACGATAGGCACCACAAGGGACTGTGTTTGTCTTGACTGCCTTTCCCCTGATATGGAGATTATCGATATCATAGACCCCGCTGGCACAGATGATACCACGCTGGAGCACCACTGCCGACAAAGTGGTATATGCACCTCCATTGAACTTGACATCAATATCCATGGTCGTAACTTTTCCATCCTTGATTGCCACCCGATACGTGCAGAGAGAGGGATGCCGTTTGGAAGTCACCTCCATATCTTCTCTTCTCTCAAAGATAAGCCTGACAGGCTTCCCGGCCTTGTAGGAAGCAACTGCGACCTGACAGGCGATTATGGAAGGGTAGTCCTCTTTTCCCCCAAAAGCGCCCCCGGTAACATCCTGGACAATCTGGACCTGGCTGGCCTCGAACCCCATGGCTTTGGCGACAGCCCCATGGATATAGTAAGGACACTGCATGGAACCATGGACCGTGACCCGATTGTCATGAACAAAACCCACCACACCTTGCGGTTCCAGATAGGCCTGTTCCTGATACCCGGTACGAAAGGTCTCCTCGTAGACTTTGTCAGCTTCCCTGAATCCTTTCTGGACATTTCCTTTTTCGATGGTGTAATCAAAAAACACCGTATCAGCATCCTCAATCCTGAGAACCGGAGTGAGATCCTCATACGTCACCTGAATTCCATTGAGAATACGGTCGACCTCCTGCTGGTCAGGACCTGCGACCATCAGTATGGGATCACCTATGTATTCCACTGTCCCTTCAGCGAACACCGGAGTATCGTCTTTGACGATATGGACCCTATTAACGCCCGGTACATCATTCTTGTCGATGACAAAATACCCGGCAGGCAAGGCAGGGACCTGTATATCTATCAGCTTTGCTTTGGCTCGTGTCGAATGCAAAAGCTTTCCAAACAAAACACCGTCTGTCGGATAATCACCAACATACATGGCTGACCCGTTCATCTTTGGCTCATGGTCTTTCTTCTTGACCGACTTACTGATATCCATATGCAGATACCTCCTCTGTTATTCTTAAGACTTACCTACTCTTGCAATCAATCTTGCATAGCTGTCCCATGTGTCCAAATCGGTCTCACAACCGATATCATCAACAGCGACAGTGGCAATATCATCCTCGAACAATCTCCAAATCGAACGCAATCCCCCTTCTCCCTTATAGGAAAGGATGGAGGGAATACAACTACTCGCTATCAGGGGAGGATGTTTCCTATAACCATCCATAACGGGAAAAACTATAAGGCACCCACTGCTTTCCCATTTGTTCCTCACAGCAAAAAAGGTTTCCTTGTGAATATCCGGCATGTCGCCAGGCAAGACGAAGAAAGCATCGCAAGGACCCAGATGGCTGATACCAAGCTTCACCGAATGGAACATATCCGTTGTGGCATATTCCTCGTTGTAGATGATGCTGAGCCTTGAGTCATATTTCCCTTGCAGCCGCTCCTCAATTTCTTTCCCCCTGTACCCAAGAACCAACACGACATGTTCGATTCCACAACCAAGCATCGAGTCAAGGCAGTTCTCAACCACTGTTTTCCCCTTGACCTGCATCAAAGGCTTGAAATCCCCCATACGACTGGAAAACCCTGCTGACAGGATGATTCCCTTGATGCTCTCCTTACTTCCCATCTTTCGCCTTCTTGTAGTAAGTATCCTTCAAGGGCAATGAATTTCTGAATTTACCATCCAGCCGGTAATAGGCATGGGCGCAGGCGGGGGAAGTGGGAATCAGGCAGAGCTCACCGACTCCCTTGGCTCCGAAGGCATAAGGCAAGGGCGCCCCCTTGGACTGGACCAGCTTGATCTCCATAGGAGGCGCATCGGGAGCCCTCAGTAATCCGAGCGTACCGAAACGGACCTTGGGATAACCTCCCTCCATGGGAAAATCCTCACTCAGTGCAAAACCAAGTCCCATGACAATCCCACCCTCAATCTGCCCCTCGACACTCTGCAGATTCACTGGAGTTCCCACATCATAGGCAGCGACAACCTTCTTCACTTTCCCCTGCTGGTCCAGGATGACCACCTGAGCCCCATAACTGTAACTTACATGGCTGACAGGATTCTCCTTGACCGAACTGAGAGGATCGGTAACAGCGGAGAATTCCCCGAAGTATTCCTTGCCTTCCAGATCCTCCAAACTTTTACCTTCTTTCAAGTCATTGCCCAATTTCTCCGCCGCACGCCGGGTGGCCTCACCGGTAAGGACCGTCTGACGACTTGCCGTGCTGGTGCCACTGTTGGGAGTGATTTCCGTATCAGGACGCTCGTGAAAAAGGTACTTCGGGTCCAATCCTGTCTGCTGGCAAACCATCTGGGTGCACATGGTCGCTATCCCCTGCCCCATACAGGCTGCGGAAGTACGGATATGGACAATCCCCTTCTCCACCGCAAGAATACAACGACCGATGTCCTTCAGGCCAACCCCGGTCCCGCTATTCTTGAAAGCGCAGGCTATTCCGGAGTAGGGATTGCTCTCATAGTCATCCTTGAGGGCAAGCAGGCATTCTTTCATCGCACAGTTGGGATCCGCAATCTGCCCATTAGGCAAAACCTGCCCCGGCTCGATAGCATTACGGAAACGGAACTCCCAGGGGGAGATCCCCACCATTTCCGCAAGCAAATTGATATTATTCTCCGTTGCAAAGCAACTCTGGGTTACCCCGAAACCCCTGTAAGCGCCTCCGACAACATTGTTTGTGTACACACTAAGACCAAGGATGTCGACATTCTGGTAGTTATAGGGACCCGCTGCATGAGTGCAGGCTCTTTGTAACACAGGACCTCCGAGTGAAGCGTAAGCTCCTGTATCCGCAATCAGTATGGCCTTCATCGCCGTAAGGTGCCCTCTCTCATCACAGGCAGTAGTGAATTCCATTTCCATCGCATGGCGTTTTGTATGGTACAGAATACTTTCCTGGCGGGAAAACTTTACCTTCACAGGGAGTTTGGTGATCCAAGCCATCAATGCTGCATGATGCTGGACGCTCATGTCCTCCTTGCCTCCAAAACCACCACCTACCAACTGGGACTGGCAACGAATCTGGTCCTCACGTATCTTGAGCATATGGGCAATCTCACGCTGCTCGTCATAGACAGACTGAGAACCTGTATACATCAGCAATTTATCCGGCCCCTCAGGTATAGCGATGGCGCATTCGGGTTCCATGAAGGCATGATCATTGAAAGGAGTGTAATATTTACGGGTAACCACATACTTGGAGTTCTTTATCGCCTCATCACTATCCCCTCGCTTGAGAGTCTCCTTATGCATTACATTCCCTCCCTCATGGAGGAGCGGGGCGCTCGCCTTGAGCGCATCGGTCGGACTCGTGACAGGCTCCAGGACAGTGTAATCAACCTCAATCAAGGCAAGGACCTCATCAAGTGTCTCCTTATGCCTTGTCGCCACCAGGGCAATGGCATCCCCGATATAACGAGTGATGTCCCCTTCGTGTATCATGACATCCCAATCCTGGACAATATGCCCAATCTTGTTATTGGGGACATCCTTTGCCGTGAGTATCCTGACACAGTCCTTATGGGCAAGTGCCTTGGACAAATCAATCTTATTGACCCGTGCCCGTGGATACTTGCTTCTCAGTGCCTTGGCATAAATCATCCCAGGGACAATTATATCATCAGTGTATTTCCCAACTCCAAGTATTTTCTCCTTGGCGTCGACTCGCTTGAATCGCCGGTTTAATGAACCATCAGTCTCTGGTTTAGGAATGGGAAGATCATCACGGAAGAATTTGGCAGCAAGGAGAATCGCCTCCTCAATCTTCTTATAACCAGTACATCTGCATATATTTCCCTTGATTGCCTGCTTGACCTCATCAAGAGTCGGGTTAAGATTCACCTCAAGAAGACTTTTGGCGGAAAGAACCATTCCTGGAATGCAGAAACCACATTGTACAGCTCCTGCTTCAGCAAAACAGTGGACATACACCTCTTGTTCCCGCTCGGAAAGACCCTCCACTGTGATGATACTCTTACCAGCGAAATGGGAGACAGGCTGGATACAGCAACGAACTTTCACTCCATCGGCCAGAATGGTACAGGCTCCGCAGACTCCTTCGCTGCATCCATCCTTAACAGATGTAAGTCTCAGATCATCACGAAGGAACGAGAGCATTTTCTTGTCCTCGTTACAGGTGACGGTTTTTCCGTTGATAATCAGGGTATACATCCGTTGTTCTCCTTTAATTAATGATACAGGGAGCCTATTGTATGTGCAAATTCTTTGTCAGAAGAACTTGCTAGAGCAGGGAAGTGTCTTGGAGAAAAAGCTCGAATTCTTTTTGCGTATATCTAAAGACCTTATCCTCCAATCGTTGATAGGCATCAAGGAAAGCCACCCCTTGACTGGTCAACTCGGTGTTCCCTCCCTTGAAGCCTCCCTGATGCCGGTTCACCACCGGATATCCCAGTTCCTTTTCCAAGGCATTGATCATCTCCCAGGCTTTCCCGTACGAGAGTGCCATCATATCACAGGCCTTACGGACAGACGCGGTATCACTGATAAGGAAAAGCAAAAGCTTACCGCGGGCATTGAAGAAAGGATTCTCCTTCTCAATAAGAAGATTCGCCACTGGATGCAGAAGCTCCCTGTTGTAGGTTTCCAACCGCTGATGCAACTGTTGCTCGCTATGGACATTCTGGAGTATCCCCTCGTCCTTCACTTCTACAAAGGTCCTTCTCTCGGTAAAACAATTGAAAGCACCTCTCAGCCCTTCCTTTCCCTGATAAGAAAGTATGGGCTGAATCATCACGTTCGAAATCACTACAGGATGGCCTCCTCTCCCCTGAAACACCGGCGTGATGATATCACCCTTGGTGGCAATCAGCCTGTTCAAGGTGACAGGGGAGAACATAGGGACATTGACAGGAGTAAACACGACCCTGTCACATTTATCCTCAAGATAGGTCAGTCCGAGTTTGACAGAATCAAACAGCTGGGGTTCCTCGTTATTCTCGTTATGCAAAAAGATGACTCCGAAAGCTGACAGCTGGTACATCACCTCTGGTTCCTGCGCCCCTGTCACCACGACAATGGGGAATATTCCTGCTTGCTGGAATGCAATCACAATTCTTTTTATTATGGAGATTGCACCTATCTTCATAAGAGGTTGTGTCGCTTTCTTACTTGCGGCGGCAATGAGACCACCTACTTCGCTGATTTTCATGGCAACCTGATCCTTACCTCAAAAATTGTCGGAGTAAACCGAAAAGAGGTAGTTCCTTTCTCACCGGCGGACCCTATGCGACTCCCTCTAATCCCGATTTCCCCTCTGAACAACATCTATTAGGTTTTCGACATATGTCATTTACATTGATAAAGATACACCAGTTCCCTCTTTAAGGCAATAACGAGAACTCGACCAATCAACATTGGCCACCATCGCAGAGCCGGTTTGCATAAACTTCTTAATCCAGGACTACCTTTACCGGCATCTCCTACTATCTTCAATATACCGGATATAGGGAACAGGAGACTCTATGGTTTTTATTGAACAAGAAGAAAAATATCTTACATTCCACCCTTAGCTAATTAGTATGGAACAAAAAAGCATACGTAGATGAATATATTAAAATAAATACTTTCATTAAAAAAACTACTTTTATAGCGTTTACGCTCCAAGAAATACAAAAAAAAATTCCTTCAAATAATATATTGGGCAGGTTATGGACATTACTGCAAAATGGCATTATTATTTATTTGCTTTCATCTTTTGAGTTGCAGCTAGTCAATTACCCTGATTTATGTATATGTTTGCGTGCGTTACTGAATCGCTTTCGCTGACAGGTAAAAGTTTAAGACTGCGCCAAATGAAGCAATATTTTTCGTGCAGGCAAGAGCCTGTAAAGGATGCTTTTTTAATGGCAAAGAAAATTTACGTTGGTAACATGAGTTACAACACTACCGAAGAAGACCTTCGGAGCATGTTTGCACAGTACGGTAACGTAGTAAGTGCAAATATCATCATGGATCGTGAGACTCGTCGCCCTAAGGGGTTCGGTTTTGTTGAGATGGAAGAGGACTCTGCTGCAGATGCCGCTATCTCTCAGCTTGACGGCAAAGAAATTGATGGACGCAATCTTCGTGTCAACGAAGCAATTGCAAAGCCTCGTCCGGCATATAACAATAACAACCGCTACTAAACTATAGGTTGCATTTGTTGGAGTATATCTTATGATTCAGTAATGAAGCGGAGCCAGAAATGGCTCCGTTTATTTATAGTTAAAAATTCCCCTAATTATCCAGGTTCGATTGTATCTCTCTTTGAAGAAGCTTCAGGTTGCTATCCACATCCTTCTCCCCCTCAATGATTGAATTGATAGCGCTATCCGCCAAAGCCATGCACTCGTTATATTTCCTGAACTTAGGGAAGGTGACCCCATTTGAAAGCACATCATAAAGCAGCTGCCCATTGAACTGCTTGTCGTTAT
>Ga0265294_10006272_pt1 | contig 14308 bp, 12 predicted proteins | sample MunlanPumphouse3_FD_192504 | JGI IMG/M metagenome (GOLD analysis project Ga0265294, IMG submission 192504) | Groundwater microbial communities from a municipal landfill in Southern Ontario, Canada - Pumphouse #3 | ecosystem: Environmental > Aquatic > Deep subsurface > Groundwater | place... | reverse complement strand
AAATACAACTCCACAATAAAATTGATAAAAATTATGACGATTATTTTCATTTTTCCAACTAGGACCATAGATATTATACTTTAAATTACCATATAAATCAGTTATTGTCATTAAATTATTATTATAATAACATTCTGCACACAATCCTTCTTTTTCTGAGATAGCAAAACAAATTCTCTTTTCAATTATATCTGGTTGTGTATATTTAAAATAAACAATTTTATTTTTAGCAAAATTTATACGAGCCACTTCTTCATGAAATCCCGAATTTCCAGTAGGCATTATCATCATTCCGAAGGATAATGTATCATTTACAATTATACAGTCTGATGGAAAAGCTAATTTATTCATTTTCATTTTTACAATAGGTATATAGTTTGAATATAGAATTGCGCTATCAAGATCAAAACTATACATTTCATGTTTTGCCAAATCTGTTACATATATTTTATTTTTAAATTTATCAAAAACGATACTACCAACACGTGTAATTTCTTCAGGTCCTGGACCTTGTTGACCTATACTTTTAATATATTTAAAATCCTTTTTATCGAATATATGTATTACTTTATCACAAAAATATGAATCTCTAATTAATAAATATTTATCTGTAATACTCATTTTTGAATAAAGGCTTAATAATACAGTATCTATTTTTACTAAATGAACCTTATTATGAACATTAACAATATTATCTCTACTAGTTTGTTTCTTTTCTGTCTTATTTGCAACACACCCTGACAAGCAAACAAAAATGAATAATAAATTTATAAGTTTTTTCATATTTATTTCTATTTAAAGAACTGCCTAGACCTTAATAAGATCTAAGCAGTATCTTATTTATGGATTAAGGTGTTCGTGTTTCACCCAATATTCTTTTGCTTCTTTCAGTGGATAATCGATATAACAATGACATTTCTGTCCTTTACCCATACATCCATTAGGACAATCGGGATTAATTTCACCAGAAGCTAAAGCTTCTACATTAAGTGTTGATGCATCTAATAAAGTTGTATTGCTGTTCATAACAAAAAGAGCAGCTACTGCAAATAAAAAAGCTACTGCTAATACAGCTAAAATTCTTTTTTTCATCTTATTTTTTTTATAAAATTAATACTTTTTATTTAAGCATATATATCATTTCAAAGCTAAACCAATTCTATGGCTTCATAATCCATTTAAGGATCTTTATTATTCTATTTTTTTAGTACATTTGCCGTCACCTCCTTTCTTTAGGTTGTATACTAGGAAAGTCTGTTACTTGTATTGTGAAAAAGTTTTTACAGACTTTCCTTTTTTATGTTTTATTTATAAAAGCAAAATACACAATAGGGAAACTTATATATATTAAAATAACAATTAAATATAGAGAGAATCTTGCATTCTGCATTTTAATAAGTTTTATAATATTATTTTGTTTTTTATTAATTATTTTATGCCTTAAATTCCATTTTCCTTTTATTATACCATTTTTAATTAAAATCAAACCGTTTCTATCTCTGATGAGAGACTTTAAAGTAATATCATCGACAAAATAAGTAGATAAAGTATCTTCACATGAATATGATTTAAGTATCAAACATTCAATTTTATATTTATCGCAATAATTATTTACATTAGTAAGATTTTGTTTTTCTTTAACAGTAAAAGGTTTTCTATTAATAACAACAAACTTATATTTATCAGAATTAAGTAATGAATCTTTTAAGAACTCTCCTCCTCTTCCAGCAATATTAAATCCTTTTTTCTCTATTAAATTTGTATCTAGATTGTAACCTAGAAAATCTTTTGGAGGAAGATAAATTAGAGAATACACGGGCAAAGCAAAAGCTCCAAACATGAAATAAATAGCAAAATACAGATTAGATTTTTTATCCCTTATTCTATGAATATTATGTATAGTATATTCAGATATACAACAATAAATAACTAGTAATAAAATAATAATATTTTTCAGGAATGTTTCAGTATTGGTAAGATTAATCGCTTCCCCGAAACATCCACAATCTGAGATATATGAATAAGGGTCAAAAGCCAAAATGGCTGTTATTAGGGTAAATACAAACATTATTATCAATAGTATAATTATTGATGTCTTTCTAAAAACCCGAAAGACAAGAAATAGTCCTAAAAACATCTCCGTAGCACATAAAACCACAGAAAAGACTTCTGAATATACGTTTAGCATATCTAAATGAAATAAATTCAGATATTCATATATTTTTAACGAAGTACCCAAAGGATCTATACCCTTTACTACTCCTGAAAAGATGAAGATACAAGCAAGTACAAACATCACAAAATCATTTATTTTTTTATTCAAAAATATCATTCTTTATTTTATTTTCATAAAAAACCTTTCAAACCTATATACATTTGCATTCTTATATTTGGAATATAATATTCTATTCACAACTCCCATTATAAATTGTTCTGGTAGGAATCCCCAATAGCGAGAATCTCTAGAATTGTAACAACTATCTCCACACATAAAATAATAGTTCTGAGTAAACCTATAGCTATCTATTTTTTCTCCGCCTAAAAATATTTTTCCCCTTTTATAATTAACGTTTTTACCAGTTTCATATTTTATTATCTTTTTATAAAGAAGATAATTTGTAGAATCAATAGAAACGACACTACCTCTTGATGGTATAAACAAGGGTCCCAAGTCGAAGATAGTCCAAGGTGGAATATTTTCACCTCTATGTAAACTGCATTTAATGCAATCTTCTAGTTGCATTTTATGTAATTTTTCCTCATTTGGATAATAACCTATTGTATCCTTATATCCGCTACTCTTAATTATACCATTAACAATTCTCAAAGTATCTCCAGGTAAGCCAACACATCTTTTTACATATACTTTTTTTAGGGAAAAAGCTATTTCTCTCTCTATTCCGTAAGGATAAGGATCATTAAAAACAAGTATATCGTTATATTCTATTTTACGAAGACCCCTTATCCTATACATACTAGGAATCTCATTTGCTTTAAAATTAAGTTGCTTATATAATCTTGCACCGAATATAGTTTTATTCATAAGGATATGATCGCCAGACATAATTGTTGGCTCCATAGAAGAAGAAGGCACAAGGAATTGATCAAAGAAGAAAATTTTTACTCCCAAATACACAAATAATATACAAAATACGGTAATAATTATCTTAGTTATAATATTTAATACAGACTTTAAAATAGAGAGCACTTTTACAAGATTGCGTTTATTTTTAAAGAATATTTTTGACAAACAACTCATATACTATTGCTATTAATTTAAAACGTTTCCATAGTGATATTTATATTAGAAATAATTACACCTTTTTTGTTTATTAAATAATTAGCAGATACGTTAACATTTATTATTTTTTGTATCTATTTCGCACGTAAAGTTAATATATTTAACTTATTTAACAAAATAATAACATATAAATTATACATGCAGTACATTTTATTCTTTGTGTTGTAATACAGATACATAATAATTATATTGTTAGATATAGATTTATATAATGTAATAGATTATTACACCATATATATGTGTATTATCATTTGTGGGAAGGAATTTATATTCCCCAGATTTCACAAGCAGCTAATGCTTGAGAATTGAGCATATGACTTCCATTTAATACATGGGCATTGTTCGATTTTCCTAGTTGCATAAATTTGGTAGTACTGGGATTATATACTAAATCGAATAAATAGTAATTTGAATTTAAATCGGAATAAGGTAAATCTGGAAAGGAATCTACATTGGGAAAAGTTCCAAGAGGAGTGGCATTAACTATAATTTGGCAAGTTCCTAGTATAGAACTAATATCTTTATACGCTATTTCATTGGGGCTTTGGGGATTTCGAGAAACTTTTTTGAGATCGAAACCCAAATCAGACAACACATATTCAACAGCCATAGAAGCTCCACCTGTACCTAATATTAATGCTCTTTTATTAGCTTTTTGAATAACTTTTGGGGGAACAAAATCTAAAAGAGATTCTTTAAAACCTATAATATCTGTATTATAACCTAAAAGTTTATAAGAATTATTCTTTAGTCTAATTATTTTGACACAATTAACTGCACCTACCTTTTTAGCCTCAGGACTTAGTTCATTTAGATAAGGAATTATTTTTTGTTTGTAAGGGATTGTTACATTAAAGCCTAATAAATCTAGATTTGAGTCTATAATATCTACTATCTGAGAAATATCATCAATCTCAAATTCTTCATATTTTCCATCAATATTTTCTGATTTAAACTTATCGCTAAACATTTGTTTAGAATAAGAATGAACTAATGGCTTACCTATAATTCCTAAATGAAGCATAGTGAGAAGTATTTTATATTTTTTTAGCTAGTTGTTCTATTATAAAAATTAGGCTAAAACCTAAGATACAAAAAAAAATCGCATAAATTAAATTTGGATCATTTCCTGTTAAATTAGCATAATGATTTGGCAGTACATTCGTTTCTGTCAGGGCTTTTTCTATTCCATGAGAATCTATATAACTTGTTAAGGTCATTTTCCAAGGCCATACCTTATTCAGAGATCCTATAATAAAGCCAACTAAAACAGACATAGTAAATTGTTTGTAATGCTTTAGAAACCACGACAATACATGAGAAAATGCAATAATTCCTATAATTGCTCCTACTGCGAAAAGTAGTAATATTCTTATATTTAAAGAGCTTACAGCCGCTAAAATAAAAGAATATTTACCTATCAAAAGTAGCATAAAAGAACCAGAAATTCCAGGCAATATCATAGCACATATGGCTAAAGCTCCCGAAAAAATGATAAACCACCAAGCATCTGTAGTACTTGCGGGAGAGACTAATGTAATCCATAAAGCTAAAGCAAAACCAAATAGGACAAACATTAAACTTTTTAGATTAGGCCTCTCCATCATTTTGTAAACTAATACCACTGAGGCTATAATTAAGCCAAAAAAGAAAGACCATACCAAAATGGGATGATTTTTAAGTAATCCCGTCATTAGACTTGCCAAGGTAAAAATAGACATACCTATTCCTAGGATTACTGGAAGTAAAAACTTTCCATTTATCTTTGTCCAAAAATCTTTAAATTTTAATTTTAATATAAGTTTAAGAGCCGCAAGGTCACATTCTTTTATTGAGGCTACTAATTCTTCATAAATACCGGAAATAAATGCTATTGTACCACCAGAAACTCCTGGTACCACGTCTGCTGCTCCCATTAATATTCCTCTTAAGAATAGCAATAAAGTATTCTTTCTTTTATCCATTTTTAATTACGTTTCTATGCTCTATCCTAAATAAATCAAATACAGTTTTAACGGGGGTAAAAGTAGAAAGTGGAACCTCTACAAATATGGTATTCCAATTTGCCATGGCACCGTTCCATAATCCAGGTAGTTCCTGAATTTTTATTTCTTTACCCATATAAAATTTTGTGCTAAGAGATCCTTGTTCCTTACAAACAAAATCTTTTAAGTTAAATTTATTTCCCTTATAATCTTTAATTCCACATACTAGGTCAACTGGATTAAAATGTGTAGAAGCCTTAACAATAGCATCTTGTTCTGGATTTTCAAAGTCAATTTGAGCAGACTCAACTATCATTAGTTTTTCAGTTCCATCAGGAAGATTTGCCCAGAAAGGACCACCTCCAGGTTCGCCTTCATTCTTTACCATTCCGCAAACTCTTATTGGTCTATTCAATATATTTTTATAATACTCAATCTTTTCAGACTTAGACATGGCTAATTCTTTAACAGAATCAGCAACGACTAATAAGTTAACAAGATCAGAAATTTCATTTAACTTCACATCAGACACATTATTGCTTTCCAAAATCTTTAAATCCTCAAAAATCTCTTTTTGAACATGAATAAGTACACCAGCTATTATTTTTTTATACTTTATTGTATCATTATTTTTCCTGTCAGGAGCAACATTATCAATATTTTTTACAAATACAAGGTCAGCATCCAGATTATTCATATTATTTATCAGAGCTCCATGACCAGCAGGACGCAATAATATATCACCATTATTATCCCTTACCAAATCACCCATAGAGTTAATACTAATAGTGTCTGTAGTAGATTCTTGATAAGAAAAACTAACATCATATTTAATTCCAAAGCGTTTTTCAAAAACCTTTGAAACTTTTTTTAATCTAGCCCTAAATAACTTATCATATTTCTCAGATATTGTAAAATGTATTTTAGATATTTCCCCATTATTACAATACAAAGCACCTTCTACCAAATGCTCATCAAAAGGCGTACGAACAAAATCTCTATAGATATGAAAATCTACCAGACCTTTAGGAGTATCTGCATAATTTAATCCTTTTTTCTTTGTTAAGATATATTCGATTATTTCAATATAATTCTTTTTTTCCAACAAGGTTTTTAATGATTTATTATCATTAAAAATAAGCTCTGTAAGTCTGTTATAGAAAGGAGCATCTGCTATATTCACAAAAAAATCATTTATAGAACCTCTACCTTTTTGTTGAACTAAGGACAAATATTCATCATAACTACCTTTGTAGTTATCCATAAATGCAAACAAATCCTTAAACATTCTAGAAGCAGATCCAGATGCTGGCACCATTTTTACTATACTCTTAGTTTTAGATGCTTCATCGTATAAGTTTATAAATCTAGCCTCATCACCTTCACTTAGTACATTAATACCATCTCCGACTACAGCTGGCTTTACAAGATTTACGAAATCAAATCCTTTTTTAAAACTATTTAATTGATTATTTATTTGTTCTTGGTCAATACCTTTTTCTTTTAAATAAATTAAATCTTTTTTTTCAAGCATAATATATCGTTTTAGTATTTGTAGAAAATAGTCTAATATTTAAAATATTTCGTCATCGTCTACATCTTCGATTTTATCTTCTTCTTCGTCATACAAGATGTCTTCATTATCAAGTTCATCTTCTATAAATTTTTTAGCTTCTTTTAATACTTTACTGATAACAGTCTTAGAGTCAGGGATTTCATCTAACCAAAATATATGTTGATCTTTTTCAAACTCTTCAACGTCACATTGAATAATACATCTTGGGATTTGTGTATGCACGACATAAATTAAATCTAGGGATTCTAGAGAGTTATCTGCAAATAAAAATTTAGGTAGTTTTTTCATGCGTTTGAGATTTTTTTGGTTATAAATTAAATTCAGATAATCTTTTAAAAATATTTGACAAATATAGCACAAAGGAATGTAATCTCAAATAGAATTATCTTATTTGTAATAAATAAGATTTTTTCATATCTTGCTCAAAAATTTTATTTATATGAGGAACATAGCTATTTTTGGAAGAAACATACACAATAATTTCATTCAACATTTATTGCTAATAATGCAAAAACTACAAGATAACAACATTGACATATGGCTGGAAAATAATATAATAGAATTCTTAAAAAGGGATGGTAATAGCATAAATTTTAAGGGTAAGTTTGACGAAACTAATTTAAAATCTATAAATCCAGAGTTGCTATTATGTATAGGTGGTGATGGAACTTTCTTGGACGCCACTGCTTTTGTTATAGGTACAGATATTCCTATTCTAGGTATCAATAGCGGTAGAATGGGATTTCTTGCAAATATATCATGCGCCAATATTGAAAAAAATTTAGAAGACATAATAAACAAAAATTATGAAATTCAACATAGAAATTTATTAACTTTAGAAGTAGATGGACAAAAGATCCCAGATTTGAATTATGCACTAAATGAAGTAAGTATTCTTAAGAGTGAAAGATCTTCGTTATTAACAATAAAGACTTATGTAGGTGATGATTATTTAACTGATTATTGGGCTGATGGTATTGTAATTGCCACTCCAACAGGATCAACAGCATACTCTCTTAGTGGAGGTGGTCCTATACTTTGTCCAAAATGTAAAAATATTATAATAACACCTATTTCTCCTCACAACTTAAGTATAAGACCTCTTGTCCTACCAGACGATGTGATAATAAGCGTAGAAGTTGAATGTAGGTCTGAATTCTTTATGCTCTCTACAGATTCTAAAATAAAGAGAATGCCAAAACATTGTAAGATAAAAATCTTTAATGCCCCATTTTCAGTCAAGACGATTAAATTAGATGGGAGTAATTTCTATAAAACTTTGAGAGAAAAATTGAGATGGGGAGAAGATTTTAGAAATAAAAACAATAATTTATAAGTTTTATAAGCTGAATTTAAATTAATATTTAATAAATTTCATTTTTTTACTTTAAGTCTTTTATAATTCGCTCTTTTGTTACTATCTTTGGGCGCACTTTATAAAATATTATCGGATAATAACTGAATATGAATATAAAAGAAGAAATATTAGCCAACAGTCATTTACCTAAACATATTGCAATAATAATGGACGGTAACGGACGATGGGCCACAAACAAGGGGGTTGATAGGATTTATGGACATAAAGAAGGGGTAGAGACGGTTCGCCGTATATTAGAAGCATGTGGAGAAATTGGTATATCATATCTCACTTTATATACTTTTTCTATTGAGAATTGGAATAGACCCCAAAAAGAAATTGATTTTTTAATGAATTTAATGATTGATGCTATTAGTAATGAAACTGAAAATTTAATTAGAAATCACGTAAAAGTTAATTTAATAGGAAATAAAAAAGACTTACCTGAAGATACTAGCCGAAAAATAGATCAACTAATAAACTTAACAGCTTCGGGTGACGGACTGGAATTATTTCTTGCCATAAGTTACAGTTCTAGATGGGAAATAACAGAAGCCGCAAAAAAAATTGCATTAGAATATAAAGAAGGTAAAATACTGTCATTAGATATGATATCTCAATCAAATTTTTCCTATTATTTAACTACAAAGAATACTCCAGATCCTGATTTGATAATACGAACTGGAGGAGAGATAAGATTAAGTAATTTTTTGCTATGGCAAGCTGCTTATTCTGAGTTATATTTCACCGAAAAATATTGGCCAGATTTTCAAAAAGAAGATTTATATTTAGCTATTCGCGATTATCAAAATAGAGAAAGACGTTTCGGAAAAACAGGACAACAGATAAAAAAATGATAAAAATGATAAAAAACTTAACCATTTTATTTCTATTTACCTTCGTTGGTATAGTAGGAGTTAAAGCCCAAGAGACTGATACTATACGCAACCCCGAGGTTTATTACTCAAGTGTCAAAACTTATACAATAGCAAATATTAAAATAACAGGTATAGGAGAACATTATGACAAAGAAACTTTAATACAATTATCAGGTTTACACATTGGAAATGAAATAAAAATTCCAGGAGAGGAAATAACTAAAGCTTTAAAAAGACTTTACGAACAAGGTATGTTTTCTGACATAACGATTTCCATTGAGAAAGTTTATAAAGATAAAGTGTATCTTATCATAAATCTTAAATCTAGGAGTAAACTTACTTCAATACATTTTACAGGTCTTAAAAAGTCAGAAAAATCAAAGATAAAGGAAAAAATAAATCTTAGTCCTGGAGTACAAGTCACAGAAAATATGATTTCTAACTTGGAACGTATAGTCAAAAAATTTCTAAAAGAAAAAGGATATTATAACCTTAAGGTTACTGTATTAAAAAAAGATGATCCCAAACTGGATAATTTTGTTAATTTATACGTGAAAGTATACAAAAAAAATAAGATTAAGATCAAACATATTTACATCAATGGCAATAAACTAATTTCTGATAGGGTTATTAAGGGTGCTATGAAAAAAACTAAAGATAAGTCTATCTTAAATTTTTTTAAATCTGCAAAATATATAAGAAGTGAGTTTGAAAACGATAAATATAATATTGTTGATAAATACAATGAAAAAGGATTTAGAGATGCTGTAGTATTGTCTGACTCTGTTGTACCTATTTCTAATAAAAAAGTAAATTTATATGTAAATGTAAAAGAAGGGAAAAAATATTACTATAATAATATAACATGGGTTGGAAATACAGTATATAACTCTGATATTCTTTCTAATTTTTTAAATATCAATAAAGGAGATACCTATAACTCTAAACAATTTGATAAAAAGCTAAATGGCAACGAAGATGGTTTAGGAGATTATTTTTACTACAACAAAGGTTATATTTTCTACAGAGCTTTACCTATAGAACAAGTCGTTGGTAAAGATTCTATAAATGTAGAAATTCGTATAATGGAAGGACCTCAAGCTAGTATAAATAGAATTAATATAAGTGGTAATACAACGACTCACGAACATGTTGTTCGAAGAGAATTATATACTTATCCTGGGGATTTATTTAGCAAGGAAAATATCATGAGAAGTATTAGACAAATTGCGAATCTGGGTAATTTTAATCCTGAAACTATTAATCCAGATATAAAACCCAATGTAGATGAAGGTACTGTTGATATAGATTATCAAGTAGAAGAGAAATCCAATGATCAAATCGAATTATCAGGAGGTTGGGGTGCTGGTATGATTATAGGTTCTTTAGGGCTATCTTTTTCCAATTTCTCAATAAGAAATATATTTAATTGGGAATCTTATAAACCCCTACCTCAAGGTGATGGACAAAAATTTAGTCTTAAGGCTCAAACCAATGGTAAATTTTATTCTACTTTTAGTGTGTCATTTACAGAACCATGGTTAGGTGGTAGAAAGCCAAATGCATTAAGTGTATCTGCATATTTTTCTAAACAAACGGGATATTCTTCAAGTTATAAGAGTTCATACTATGTGGGAAATAATAGTAATTCTAATACTTCAGGACAATCAATGATTACTTTTGGTTTTTCAGCAGGATTAGGTAGACGTATTAAATGGCCTGATGATTATTTCACAATGTATAATGGTATATCTTATCAAAGATATACTCTAAAAAATTGGCCTTATTATTTAATTTCGAATGGTAATTCAAATAATTTATCATTTACAACATCCATAAGTAGATCCTCTATTGACAATCCTATTTTTACAAGATCTGGAACACAATTTACTTTAAGTTTGAATTTTACTCCTCCTTACTCTTTATTCTCTAATAAAAATTATGCTAGTGCTAATATTGAGGACAAAGATAAATACAGATGGATAGAATTTCATAAATGGAAGTTCACTGGAAAAATATATATGCCACTCGATAAGAATGAGAAATTAATTCTATATACTGGATTTCAGTACGGATATTTAGGATATTATGATAAATATAAAAGATCCCCATTCGAAGGATTCGAAATGGGTGGTGATGGAATGTCAGGATATAGTCTTTATGGTAGAGAATATGTTGGACTTAGAGGATATGAAAATGGTTCTTTGACAAATGCAGGTTCTAACTTTATATCTTCTAATTCTAGAGACGCTAGTGTTTATAGTAAATTGACTATGGAACTTCGCTACCCCCTATCATTACAACAATCTGCCACAATTTACTTATTGACTTTCTTTGAAGCTGGAAATTCTTGGGCAAAAATACAAGATTTTGAACCTTTTAACTTATATCGTTCTGCGGGTGTTGGTATAAGAATACTTTTACCAATGTTTGGATTACTTGGTATAGATTGGGGCTATGGTTTTGATGATGTTACAGGAAGAGGTGATGCAAGTGGTTCACAATTCCACTTTGTATTAGGTAAAGAACTTTAATTTTTATATATATAGCCATATATATAAATTTGATTAGTAAAAATAAAAGATAACAATAATTAACAAAATTTTAGAAACATGAAAAAATTAATGAAATTTGTGGCTATAGCCGTTTTGGTTTTTACAACATTAGGAGTATCAGCTCAACAGACTAAAATTGGTCATATTGATATGCAAGAATTAATTTCGGCTATGCCTGAAACTATTACAGCAAAAAATCAATTACAAAAGAAACAGGAAGAAATTCAAAAAGAATTTGATAGCATGAAATCTCAATATCAAAAATTGATTTCAGATTATCAAGCAAAGGAAGCAACTTATTCTGACATAATGAAAAATACTAAGCAACAAGAAATTCAATCTTTACAAAGTAGAATTCAACAATTTAGTAATCTTGCTCAAGAAGAATTAACTAAAGCAGAAAATAGTTTAATGCAACCTATCGTAGAAAGAGCTAGAAAAGCCATTAATGCTGTGGCTAAAGCTCATGGTTTTACTTATATAATAACAAAAGCAGCAATCCTTTATGAAGGAACTAATGCTGTAGATATATTACCAATGGTTAAACAAAACTTAGGCATTAAATGATGACCTTATACTTCTATATTAGCTTATCTATTATAGAATCTGATCAATAAATAAAACCTGCTGAAAAAAAAACATTTTTCAGCAGGTTTTATTTATTTATTGATTAACTTCACGATTTGAAAAATGTATCTCATGAATAATCAAGATAAACACGGACCAATTGGAATTTTTGATTCTGGATATGGTGGCTTAACCATATTAAAAGAAATAATAAAAGAACTACCCGAATATGATTACATATACATAGGAGACAATGCAAGAACTCCCTATGGTACCCGATCTTTCGATTTGGTTTATAATTACACTCTTGAAGCCGTCAAGGAGTTTTTTAAGAGAGGTTGTCCACTCGTAATACTAGCATGCAATACAGCGTCTGCAAAAGCCTTAAGAAACATACAACAATTCAATTTGCCAGTTATAGCTCCTAATAATAGAATTTTAGGTGTAATACGCCCTAGTGTGGAAAATATTAAAAATTACACGAAGAATGGACATATTGGCATATTTGCCACGAACGGAACAGTAGAATCATTATCCTATCCTCTTGAAATAAAAAAATTACATAATGACAGAAGTTATGTAATAACACAACAAGCATGCCCTATGTGGGTTCCACTAATAGAAAACAATGAAACAGAAAATGAGGGAGCAGATTTTTTTGTAAAAAAGTATATAATTGAATTACTAGCAAAAGATCCTCTTATTGACACCATAATTTTAGCATGCACTCATTATCCTATTATTAAAAATAAAATAAAAAAAAATTTACCTAAAAACATAAAAATTGTAGAACAAGGAAGTATTGTTGCCTTGAGTCTTAAAGATTATTTATTAAGACATAAAGAAATAGAAACAAGATTAGAAAAGAAATCTCAGACAAAATATTTAACAACGGAATCTCCCTATATGTTTCAAAAGATAGCAAGTCTATTTTTAAGCAAAGAAATAGTTGTAGAACACGTAGAATTTGAAGATATATTGACTTCCAAAAAGTAGAATATATGGATGAAAATAAAATAATAAAAGAAGCCTATGAAGACTTAGTCCTATATTTAAAATATGGAACTACAAAAGAAAAAAAAGAAATCATAAGAAAGGCTTTTGAATACGCAAATGTAGCCCATAAAGGAGTCGTAAGAAAATCAGGAGAACCTTATATAACTCATCCTATTGCCGTTGCTAAAATTTGTGCTAAAGAGATAGGACTAGGTACAACTTCCATTGTATCAGCTCTACTCCACGATGTTGTAGAAGATACAGATTATAATATTGAAGATATAAAGACTGTTTTTGGCGAAAAAATTGCAAATATAGTTGCAGGACTTACTAAAATAAGTGGACTCATGAATAATGATTCCAATCTTCAGGCTGAAAACTTCAAAAAAATAATTTTGACTTTAGCAGAAGATGTAAGAGTTATTTTGATTAAAATTGCCGACAGACTTCACAATATGAGGACTCTGGATGCTTTAGCTGAATATAAACAAATTCGAATTTCAAGTGAAACACTATATATCTATGCCCCACTTGCACATAGAATGGGACTTTATAAAATAAAAAGCGAATTAGAAGATTTAAGTTTAAAATACGAGCAACCCAAAGAGTATAAGTTTATTAGCGAAAAAATTGAAGGCTATAAACATCAATTTTCAAATTTATTAGAGAAATTTATAGGTCCTGTAAAAGAAAGATTAATTAAAGATAACTATACATACAATATAACAGCAAGAACAAAAAGTGTTTATTCCGTATGGAAAAAAATGAAATTAAAGGATCTAAAATTTGATGAAATATACGATCTACTTGCGGTTAGAATCGTCTTTAAGCCTAAAGAGAATATGTCCGAAAAGCTACAATGTTGGAATATATACTCAATCATAACAGACTTATACAGTCCCAAACCTGAAAGGATAAGAGATTGGATTAGTTTACCTAAAGCAAATGGATATGAAGCATTACATTTAACTGTGATGGGACCAGAAGGACATTGGTTTGAGGTACAAATACGCTCAGAAAGGATGAATGAACTTGCAGAAAAAGGACTTGCTGCACATTGGAAATATAAAGAAAAAGAAACAGATAATTCTGA
>Ga0265294_10006271_pt1 | contig 14308 bp, 13 predicted proteins | sample MunlanPumphouse3_FD_192504 | JGI IMG/M metagenome (GOLD analysis project Ga0265294, IMG submission 192504) | Groundwater microbial communities from a municipal landfill in Southern Ontario, Canada - Pumphouse #3 | ecosystem: Environmental > Aquatic > Deep subsurface > Groundwater | place... | reverse complement strand
AGCAATAAAACTAGGGAATATTCTTGCTTTTAGTTCCAGCAATTATTGGTTCTTTTGTTGGTAGTTATTTGGCAAGCATTTTGCCTGTTATTATTTTAAGAAAGCTTTTTGGTGTGAGCATGGTTTATATTGCTTATAAAATCTGGAGAAGCTAAGCCCTCTTGCTCATTGCAATAAAGATTTAAACGATTTATTATTTAGCCATGTTAATTCAAGCAATAATTTTCATTGTTGGTCTCCTTATCCTTTCAAAATCTTCTGACAAACTAATAGACGCTTCTGTTTCTTTAGGGAAACATCTGCGTTTATCCAATGTATTTATTGGTCTTACGGTCATAGCTTTCGGAACTAGCCTTCCAGAATTTTTAGTTTCTTATATGGCTTTAAGTAAGGGTGCTGCCGGTCTTAGTGTTGGTAACATTGTTGGCTCAAATATTGCCAATGTTGCGTTGATACTTGGTGGTGTTGGTTTGTTTTTTGCTTTAAGTTTTAAAAACAAAGAGGAAGCAGAGGGCATTAAAAAGAAAAGTTTTCTCATGATTGTTTTTTATATAATCTTGGTTTTGTTTAGTTTGGATAGTAGTTTGAGTAGAACAGATGGCTTAGTTTTGCTTTTATTGTTTATTTTGTTTTTGTGGATTTCTTTTAAGGAAGGCACAATTGGACACGAAGAGGCATTGGAAAAGAAATACGGGTTAGTTGTTTCTGTTTTTTTGACAATATTAAGTTTAGCTGGACTAGTTTTAGGAGCAAAGCTTATGACGGATTCTGCTGTAACTATCGCGACCATTCTGGGAATAAATGATTATGTTATAGGTGCGACAATAGTTGCAGTTGGCACTTCCTTGCCTGAGCTTGCCGCTTCTTTTTCTGCAGTTAAACAAGGAGAAACAGCGATGAGCTTAGCAAATATTATTGGAAGTAATATTTTTAATATTTTGATGGTGCTTGGTTTTTCATCTGTGATATTTACAATTCCAATAGACCTTAGAATTGTAAGAATAGATTATCTGATAATGATGTTTACGGCACTTATTTTGATTGTGTTTGTTTTTAATAAAAAAGACAAAGCACCAAAATGGATTATATATGTTTCTTTGTTAACCTATGTTGGCTATATCCTGAGATTAATTGTTTTGGCTTTGGGGTAGACTTTATTTTTTTACTCTAGAGAAAGCTGAAAAGAATGTTATTCGTTTTCTAAATGCCAGATAAATTCATAGCAGATATCAGCTACAAAAAACTGTGCTAAATGTATGAAAGTTGTTTTGTAAGGATTTTCGTCTTTATTAAACTGTAAGCCAAATTTAAATGCTTGCCCTAAATAGTTTTTAAATTTATCTGTAAGGATTGCTTTTTGAAAATAATCCTTAACATCTTCAATAGGTGTTTTGAGTTTATATAGTTCTGTATAGATAATGGATTGAAGTCTATCTTTTTCTATATTTCTTTCATCTTTTGGTGCATTAATTATGTTCATGATTTGTTCTTGGATTACATCTTTTTTAATCATAGACTCATAGTCAAAAGGTAGTAAGTGAAAATTAACATATCTGTTATTGTCTAATGTTTTTTGTAAAAAATTTTGTACTTTTTGGTCATTCATAGTACAAGTAGTATAGCTTATTTATAAAGTCGGTTCAACATTATCTTGCAAGGTTTTCATTATTCCGCTTCTTTTAAATACTATTTCTACTCTTCGATTCATGGATCTGCCAGAGTAAGTCGCATTATTTGCTATTGGTCTGAATTCACCAAACCCTTCTGCGGATAGTCTGCTGGGCGAAATCCCTTTTGAGATAAAGTATTTTATTACATTGCAGGCTCGAAGCGTAGATAGTTCCCAATTAGAAGGAAATCTTATTGTGCCTATTGGTGAGTTGTCTGTATGTCCTTCAATTAAAAGTGGGTAAGGAAATGTTTGAAAAAGTTCCATTAAATAATTGAGGATAGTTCGGCTTTGAGGAGTAAGGTTATCGTCGCCTTCTTTGAATAACATACTATCAGAAATATTGATTACAACACCTCTTTCATCAATATAAGCTTTTACAATGTTTTGAAGTTGATTTTGAAATACAAAAATATTGATATTTCTTAGAATTTCTTCAAGTTTTTTGTTTAAAATATCGTTTAGATTTGTTACGTTTTCAGCAACAAGATCAAAATTGCCACTGATTATTTTCCCTGTTTCCGTTTTAACTTCAATTCCATGTGTTTTGCGAAGAGAATCAGCAAGAGAAAGATACTTTTCTACATCTATTTTTGACATTGAGTAAAGTAAAATAAAAAAAGTTAGAAGTAAGGTCATTAAGTCTGCAAAAGTTATAGACCAATCGCTTTTAATATCATCATCGTCAGTTGAAGGTAAGTCTAAACCAGAGTTTGCGTGTATATCTTCTTCATTTATCATTTTGGTTTCTGGTTTTTAAGTGATTGCTGTAAGGTTCTGGAAATATAAGAAGAGAGTTTGTCTTCTAAAAGCGTAATTGATTCTTTGGCTTGAATGCTTAAGATTGTTTCTTTAGTGATTTGCATTAATAAGAATTCTTGCTCGCTTCTTCGTTTTAATTTATTGGCTATAGGTAAGAAGATTAGATTTGCAAGTACAGCACCATAGAAAGTAGTAAGAATGGCAGTGGACATTCCTGGGCCAAGTTTACTTGGATCACTAAGGTTGGAAAGCATCTGAACTAGACCAATCAGGGTGCCGATTAAGCCAAAGGCAGGAGCGAAGACTCCTAAGGCTTGGAATATTTCTCTCCCTAGTTTGTGCCGTGATTGCATAATGGTAATTTCGGTGTTTAGTGCTCGGATTATTTCTTGTCTAGGAATTCCGTCAGCAACCATTTGTGCTCCCTTGAGTATGAAAAAGTCATTTAATTTTTTTGCATGTACAGGCAAGTGAAGAACACCTTCTCGTCTAGCAATAACTGCTAGGCTGATGAGCTCTAGCATGTGGTAAGTAGGTTCCTTGATGGTCGAATAAAAAGCTTTTCCTGCTATTTTTATTACTTTTATAACTTCATCAAGAGGATAACTTATTAATGTTGCTGCGATTGTGCCACCAGTTACGATTAATAAGCTTGGTAATGAGACGAAAATTCCAAGGCCACTTTGAATAAAAATAGCTAATAAGATAAGACTTACCCCAGAAACTATTCCTAAAATTGTAGTTAAATCCATAAGTCCCTCTGTATTATATTCTCATTAATAAGTTTAAGCTGTACATTCAGTCTTGGCAACGTTTTTTAGTTTTGGTGGTAGTTGCTTGGCTCTCCAGCCTCACCAATGTAATTAATCAGGTCCATATTGTTGACGTTGCTAAGGTATTTGCTGAACATGGAATTTTAGTGCTTTCATCTGTTTTAAATTCTAATATTGCAACTTTGGCGAGCATTTAAATAATGCGTGCCTTTGTTGAAATGAGAAAGTTTATTTCCCCTAACATAAAAATTCATAATCAATTAAATGAGCTTGAATCAAAATATAATCAACATGATAAAGAAATAGCAGTTATTTTTGAAGCAATTAAGCAACTTATGGATCTAGTTATTGAAGAACCAAAGTAGAAGATTGGATTTATTAGTTAAGGCAAATTTTAGGAAACGAATTTGCGAGGAGACGAAGGGATCATAAGGGCTGCGGAAGCCCTTATAAAGAGGATTAAACTATCTAGTTTTACTTTCTCTACAACTAGTTAACTGAGTGCTATAATTAGCTCAAGATGAAAGAACAAAGCGTGATGAAATTCGAAGATAAAATCAAAGAAATAGAGAAGACTGTTCGAGAGTTAGATTCAGAAATATCTCTTGATGAGGCTGTTGTGAAATACGAAACAGGCATGAAATACATCGAGGAATGTGAGAAAGAATTAAAAAGCGCAGAAACACGTATACAAAAACTTGTTCATAAAAAAGATGGTAGCGTTACAATAGAATCAATAGAAGAAAATGAATATCCCACCTTATTTTAATCAGTATAAAAAAATGATAGAAGAGTATTTGATGGATGCTCTAACTAATAAAGATAGCGACATTGACCTTATTATTGAGTCAGCAAGATATAGCGTTATGGCTGGCGGAAAAAGGATGAGGGGAGCTATTGTTCTTGCAATTGGCTCACTGTACGATGACACTGAAAAATTTTTACCTTTAGCCGTGGCAGTTGAAATGATTCATGCCTATTCCTTAATTCATGATGATTTGCCTGCAATGGATGATGATGATTTCAGAAGAGGAAAGCTGTCTAATCATAAAGTTTATGGTGAAGATATCGCAATTTTAGCAGGAGATTTTCTTGTGACTAAAGCCTATGGAATAATCGCCGATGGACTTATGAGTAATGGCTTCGATGCTCAAAATGTTGTTAAAGTAGTTGGGTATTTGAGTAGCGCTTTAGGTTCCCAGGGTATGGTGGGCGGACAAGTTATGGATATAAAAAGCTCAAAGGATATCTGTTGTGATATTGGCAAGCTAAGAAAAATTCATGAACTTAAAACAGGAAGATTTATTAGGGCTTCATTTATTTGTCCTTTGATTTTATGCACTGGGAAAGATGACCTCCCCGGTGTTTTTTCGTTGGTAGAGTATGCTGATACACTTGGGTTACTTTTTCAGGTTATTGATGATATTTTAGATGAAACATCAGATCAAGAAACACTTGGAAAGCCAATCGGTTCGGATAAAGATAATAACAAAGCTACTTACGTTTCTTTAATGGGTTTAGCTGGAGCAAAAAAATATGCGAAGAATATTTACGAGGAGATGATTGGTTCTTTGGACGTCTTAGAAGAAAGAATAAAAAATGTTTTAATGGATTTTGCCAAGATAGTATATAAGAGGAATAATTAGTGAGTCTTTTAGAAAAATTAGATTTGCCAAGTGGGCTTAAAAATCTCACAGAACCAGAGCTTTATTCTGTAGCTAATGAGTGTCGTGCCAAAATAATAAATGTCGTTGCGGAAAATGGTGGGCATTTGTCTCCAAACTTAGGTGTGGTGGAGTTAACAGTTGCGATCCATGCCTCATTAGATAGTCCCAAAGATAAGATAATTTGGGATGTAGGACATCAGTCGTATACTCATAAACTGCTTACCGGAAGACTTGCTAAATTTGAGACAATTAGACAAACCAACGGAATAAGTGGGTTTCCTAAAAGAACAGAATCTGAACATGATATTTTTGGTACTGGTCATGCTGCTACTTCTATTTCTGCTGCTTTAGGAGTTGCCAAAGCTAGAGATCTTTCTGGTGATAAGTTTTGCGTGTTATCAGTTATAGGTGACGCCTCAATTTCTTCTGGAGAGGCTTTTGAAGCTATCAACAATGTTCATTCCGTGAAAGGCCCTTTTATTGTCATTTTAAATGATAATGAAATGTCCATTTCCGAATCTGTGGGAGTTGTTTCAGACCATATAACTTCACTTAGGTATAACATGCTGTATAGAGGATTCAAAAAAAAGGCGGAAAGCATTATTAAGTTATTGCCTAAAGGGGAGCCTTTAGCAGTTTCCATTGATAAATTAATAACAAGAACAAAGCATCTTTTAATAAATTATAAAAAAATAGGAGTAATTTATGAAGAGCTAGGGTTTAGGTACCTTGGACCTATTGATGGACATAATATCCCTCACATGATGGGAGCAATAAATTATGCAAAACAAGCTCCAGAACCAGTGATTATTCATGTTTTGAGTAAAAAAGGTTATGGTTATCCTCCAGCAGAAGAAAATCCAACAAGGTTCCATGGATTAGGGAAGTTTAATCCAGTAACAGGGGAACCATTAGAAAAAAAGAATAAGCTATCATATACAAAAGTTTTTGGTGAGAAGTTAGTTAAGCTGGCTCAGAAAAATAAAAAAATAGTGGCAATAACTGCTGCTATGGAAGAAGGTACAGGGCTCTGTAAGTTTAGAAAGAAGTTCCCTGACAGATTCGTGGATGTGGGAATGAGCGAAGAGCATGCAGTAACTTTTGCTGCTGGACTTGCTTCTCAAGGGATGAAGCCAGTTGTAGCGATTTACTCTACATTTATGCAACGTTCCTTTGACCAGATTATTCATGATATTGCACTTCAGAATCTGCCTGTTGTCCTAGTAATGGATAGAGCTGGGTTGGTAGGTGAAGATGGTCCAACGCATCATGGAGTATTTGATATTAATTTTATGAGGATGATTCCTAATATGACAGTTCTTGCACCTAAAGACCATAAGGAATTAGAATTAATGTTAGAATTTGCAGTGGAGCATAATGGACCGGTTTCTATTAGATACCCCAAAGGCGATCTTCCTGATACGGTATTTAAAGAGAATATTATAGAAATGGGCAAAGCAGAAATTGTGGTTGAGGATAAAAAAGCTAAAGTAACGGTTTTTGCTTGTGGTTCAATGATTACTCCTATTTATGAAGTAATTAAAGAAAATAAATTTAATATAAACTTAGTAAATGTTCGGTTTATCAAGCCCTTTGATGAAGTTGCTTTGAAATATTTTTTAAAGCAATCTAAAGTTATTATTACTGCTGAAGAAGGCGTAGTAGAGGGTGGTTTGTATGGTTTGGTTTCTGAGATTATTCAGCGAAAAGGATTAAATGTTAAAACTGCATCAATTGGTTTAAACAATAATGTTTTTGTTGAACATGGAAGCAAGGACGATCTTTTTAAGAAATTTGGAATGGATAAGGAAGCGATTAAGAGAGTTTTAATAAAATCATTGGAGGTAGATGAATGTTAGATTTAATTTTAATGTTAATACTTTGTTATTTGTTAGGGGCAATTCCGTTTAGTTATTTTGTAGCTAAATTAAAGGGCGTAGATTTGACTAAGGTGGGTAGCGGGAATATTGGTGCAACAAATGTTTATAGATCTGTTGGTAAGATGTATGGTGTTATTGCTTTTTTCTTTGATGCTGGAAAAGGTTTTTTCGTTGTTCTTTTAGTAAATATACTTACTCTTGGCAATCCAATATTGACAGTTTTAGGTGCAACATTGGCTATACTTGGACATACTTTTAGCCCTTTTGTAGGATTTAAAGGTGGCAAAGGTGTGGCAACTGGAGTCGGGGTTTTGTTCTTTCTTCAACCAGTGGTCGCAATTATTGGACTTGTTTTGGAGTTAGTTATTATAAAAGTTACTGGGTATGTGTCCTTAGCTTCTATTGTTTCAGGTTTAGTCATTTTTCTATTAATGTTAATGCCTGTTTTTAATACTCAGCCAGTTTATAGTTTGTTTGTTTTGGTAGTTGTAGCTTATATAATTTACAAACATAAGGGAAATATAAAGCGGCTTATTAAGGGACAGGAGACTAAAATTTAATGAGGAAGATATTAGTTGTTGGCTGTGGTGCTTGGGGTACATCTTTAGCGAAAGTATTGTCTGAGAAAAACGAAAAAGTATATATCGCTTGTCATAGTGAGCAGATTATTCAGGATATAAATAAAAAAAGAGTAAATTCTTTGTACGGATTAGTGGAACCAAAGTTAACTAAAAACATAGAAGCAATATCTTTTGATCAGATTCCGACTGTTATTGTGGAGGTTTCTGCAATATTTGTAGTTGTAGCTTCCAGTTTTTATCTTTCCACGATGAAAATGCTTAGGCCTATGATTGTGGAGCAACATATAATTGTTAGTGCTACAAAAGGAATGGATGAGAGTGGGCTTTCTATGCTTGATATTGATAAGCAAGTTTTTTCCAAAGAACAATTAGATGCACAGCTTTGTGTGCTTTCTGGACCAAATTTAGCCAAAGAGATTTATCAAGGACTACCGGCTGCTACTGTGATTGCCTCTCATAATAATGAGACCGCTACAGTTATCCAACAGATGATAAGCAGTGACAATTTCCGCGCTTATATTAGTAACGATGTTATTGGTGTTCTATATGGTGGAATTTTAAAAAACATTATTGCGTTGGCAGCTGGAATAGTAGATGCGATGAATTTAGGTACAAACGCTAAATCTGCGTTAATGGTAAGAGGCATTGCGGAGATGCGGAGATTTTGTGTGTATGTTGGCGGCGAGGAAGATACTGTCTTTGGTCTTTCAGGGTTTGGAGATTTAATCACAACTTGTACTGGCCCTAAGAGTAGAAATTATTCAGTTGGGTACGCCTTAGGTGAAGGCGAAAAGATAAAGGATATTATTGCGGGCATGGTAGACGTTGCGGAAGGTGTTAAAAGTTGCAAGGTAATTCATTTTTTAGCCATTAAAGAAGAAATATCTATGCCAATCACCTCTGCTATTTATAAAGTTATTTATGAAAATGCTTCCATCAAAGATACTATAAGTTCATTAATGAACAGAGATTTGAAGAAGGAAGATTAGTCTTGGTAGATAAAAATAATTTTGATAAAGAACAAGTAGTCGTAGTTACTATCAAAGATAGAAATTTTCAATATTCAGTAGCAGAAGTAATTTCTTTGGTGGAGAATTTGCATGCAGAAGTCATTATGACAATCACTATGCATCGAGATTCTTTTAGTAATGCTACATATTTAGGTAAAGGCAAGATTGAAGAGGTTTCTCAAGTAATAAAAGAATTTAATGTTGAGACAATAGTAATAAACGATAATATTTCTCCATTACAGAAGCAAGCTCTTGAAGAACAGTTAAAATGTAAGGTTTTAGATAGAACAGAAATTATTTTATCAATTTTCTCAGCACGAGCTTCCTCGAAAGAGGCTCAGTTACAAGTTGAGCTTGCCGAGCTCCAGTATCTGTCACCGCGTTTAACAAGAATGTGGGGGCACCTTTCTAGACAGAAGGGTGGTATTGGGATGAAGGGTATAGGTGAAAAACAGCTAGAAACTGATAAACGTGTTCTTAGGAAGAAGGTTAGTAAACTTAAGGATGAATTAAAGAAAGTAAAAGAGAATCGTTCTTTGCTTAGGAAAAAGAGGATGATGAGCAATACTCCAGTTGTGTCTTTGGTTGGATATACAAATGCAGGAAAATCCACAATGTTCAATTATTTTAAAGGCAAAGAGGTTTTTGCAAAGGATCAGCTTTTTGCTACCTTGGACACGATAACAAAAAAAGTTAGTTACGAGAATGCTGAGTTTTACATAGTGGACACTGTGGGATTTATTAACAATTTACCACATTTTTTAATAGAATCTTTTAAGGCGACATTGGAAGAAGTTATGCTTAGTGATTTGCTTATTCATGTGGTTGACGCCTCTAGTAAACAATTAACGCAACAAATAAAAGCAGTTTATGAAGTGCTTCATGAGCTTGGAATTGACGAAAAACCGATGATAACAGTTTATAACAAAATAGACTTGGTTAAAGAAAAAGAAATTTTGCCAGAGAATGGACTGCATGTTTCTTTAAAAACAGGAGAAAATTTAGACTTGTTAGTTAAAAAAATCTTAGAAAAGATCAAACGATGAGTTGCTTAAATTTTGTTGCCTTAGATGTTGAAACTACTGGTTTAGACGAGAAAAGAAATGAAATTACAGAGATTGGCATTGTAAGATTTCGTAAGGGCGTGCTTATTGCTGAATACTCTACTTTAGTTAAGCCTAGCGAAAGAATTTCTGACTATGTAGCTAACATGACAGGTATTACTAATGGAATGGTTAGTAAGGCGCCTAGCTTTGACGAAGTCGTTGCGGAGATGCTTGATTTTATCGGTGAGGATGCAATTGTTGGTCATAATATTAAATTTGACATAGGAATGCTTAACCAAGCTCTTTTAAGAGTAAATCGTCCAGCTTTAGACAATGTATTGCTCGATACGTTAGACATTATTTCGATATTAAACCCAACAGGTGGTAGCTTTAAATTAAGCTATTTAGCTAAAGTTTATGGAGTTTTAGAAGAGAACGTCCATCGGGCAAAAGATGATAGCCTGATGACTGCTAATTTGTATTTGAAACTGATAGACGAAATCAAGAAGCTGGATAAAGACGTTGTTTCTGTTTTGCTTTATTATTTAGATCAAACAGATACTTCTTTGAAAATGATATTTGATGATGTTTTTGGTAATAAGTTAGAAAAACATGATTATCCTTGGGTTTCATTTAAGTTTAATAAGTTGAAAAAAGGTAAAGCTAGTGAAAGATATAGAGATGAGAGTTTTAAGAAAAAAGATGTCGATGCTTTGTTTCAGATTTTTAAAGAAGATGGTAGTTTAGCAAAGAATTTGCCTGGTTTTGAGATAAGATCCGCTCAAATTGATATGATGGAAAAGGTTTGGCAAAGTTTTCAGAGCAACACTCATCTAGTGGTCGAGGCTGGAACTGGTACAGGTAAATCTTTGGCATATTTGCTTCCTGCTGTTTATTTTGCGTTAAAAAAAGATAAAACTGTAGTTGTTTCAACTAAGACAAAAGCCTTGCAGGAGCAGTTAGTGGATAAGGACATTCCGACTTTAAAAAAAGCTTTGGGCATTAATTTTAATGAGGAAATGATTAAAGGAAAAGAGAATTATGTTTGTTTAAACAAATTTGCCTATTTAATGAATTCTGCTATTTCTAAGAAGGATGATGCGTTTCTTAAAGGAGCCTTGTCTTTGATGATGTGGGTGATTTCTTCTGAGAAAGGCGATATATCCGAAATACATAATAGTCTTAAAACAAGATTTAATAATCAAATAAAGGCTGAAACAAAGAGTTGTTTGCAGGCACATTGCCCCTTTAAGCAGGTTTGTTTTTTAAATAAACTTAAAGAGAATGCGAAGAATGCAAATATTATAGTGGTTAATCATGCTTTATTGTTAGCAGATATTCATTATGGACAGAAAGTGCTTCCAGAGTTTAGCCAGTTAATCATTGATGAAGCCCACACGTTAGAAGACGTAGCCACTGGCTGTTTTTCGATGTCCTTTGCTAAAAAAAGATTAAATGAGTTGTTTGCCAAGATTGTTGAAAATAATGTCATAGATGATTTTGCAAAAGATAAGGAAATTGAGAAAGATATAAAGAAAATTAAGACCAAATTCCGTAAAGCAACAAGAGCTAATAATGATTGGTTTAATGAAATAGAAAATGTTTTCAAAGATAAAGAAAAACAAAATGTTTTTTTTAAGAAGAGTCAAAAAAGGATTGGGTTTACCGAGATAGAAGAAAGTATTATTGATTCTATTTATATTTCAATTAATGATTTAATCGGCGTTTTATTGGAAGCCACGCCATTGTTAAATGATTTGAGGAAAGAGATTAAGGATGAACTTACAGTTTTTCAAAGAGCTTTTTTGAGAGGTATTATTTCTGAAGTAGAAGGATTAATAGGCGAGTTAGCTGCGATGTATGACCGTAGCCCTGGATTTATCAGATGGCTAGAAAAAGTCGAGAGACCAAGGTCAACACATTATGAAATGATAATGACTCCTTTGTCTTCAGGGGAGTTATTACAAAAAGAGCTTTTAGCTGGGCTTGAATCTGTTATTCATACTTCTGCGACAATTTCCATAAATGGTAATTTTAATTATTATTTGTCTCGGATGGGATATTTGGATTCTGAGCAAAAGATAGAAACAGCTGTGTTTAGTTCACCTTTTGATTTAGAGAAAAGAATGCTGTTGTGTGTTCCTGGAGATGTCCCTGCCTATAAAGATGATAAAGAATATATTGAGAGTATTTCTAGATATTTAAAGGAATTGCTGATTGGTATTGATGGTAAAGCTCTTGTTTTATTTACATCTCACAAACATTTGAGTGATTGTTATTATGGAATAAAACATGATTTAGAAAAAATCAGAATTCCTTTGTTTTGTCAGGGCAAGCAAATGTCAGACAAGAATTTGATTAAGGCCTTTAAGGAAAAAGAAGGCGCTGTTTTAATGGGAACAGATAGTTTCTGGGAGGGCATAGATGTCCCTGGTAGAAATTTGTCATATGTTATTGTAGTTAAGCTTCCTTTTGACGTTCCAACCGACCCTATTGTAATGGCAAGGATGGAGCAGGTAGCAGCAGCAGGTAGAAGTAGTTTTTTTGACTATGTTGTACCAAAAGCGATTGTAAAGTTTAAGCAAGGCATTGGTAGGTTAATCAGATCAAAGAGTGACAAAGGCGCTGTTATCATCCTGGATAAAAGAGTTAAACACAAAGGATATGGGAAGTCTTTTATAAATGCAGTTACAGCAAGAAAAGTAAGTCCTGAGGACTTGCCTTCGATGATAGCTTCTTTAAAGTTGTGGGTTGATTAAGCTTCCTTCTCTGGATATAAATTAATCTTTGCTGGCACGTTATGTTATTCTATCTTTTGGTAGTGGTTAAGTTTTCTGCAATTTCTTAACAACTTTTTCGATAAGTTAACATGCTAAAGTTTGAACATAACAAAATCAGTAGATTTAAAGTTGTTGCACTATCAGCTGGACATGTTAATAAAGGTGAAGTTGATTTATCTAAATATGTTGGCGAAGTATGCAATTATCTGCTGTCTAAATATTCAGATTCTCAGTCCTTTGTTTGGAGTAATTTTGTGGATTTAGTGGTAGAACTACCTAATCTTTTAAAACAAGTTGAAGAAAAAACAGGGCTACAGACTTCTGAAAAAGTAACGAGCATCGGTAAGCTGTGTTGGCTGATAGCTAATTATCATTCCAGCAAATTTGATGCTTTTAATAAAAGGTTTTTTGGTTCGAACAAAGCACCTATGTCTGACTATATACCTAAAGTAAAGAGCAGTGTTGATATCATCTATCTTCCTATTTCTGGACATGAGAACCCAGATGTTGATTCTGTTGTTTCTGTCATTATGATGTCTTATTTAATGTTTCAAACAGGAGATAAGCGATTAATGGTAAGACCTTGTTATGAGGGTATTTTACAAGAAGAAGTTGGTCATTATGTAGATTCTGTTCTTGGTAGAAAAGGTTTTACGGACGCATTTTTTACAAATTTAAATGATAATCCATTTGTTTGTGCCAAGAGAAAGATGATTACGTCAGCTCATTTGCCTGTCGTAACTCCCGAAATGAATTATTTAGAAGCCACAAAAAGTGTTCTTAAATATAAGCCTGGGTTAAGAGTTTTGATGCCAATTGTGGATGCAGAAGGTAATTACAAAGGTTGTTTAAGGCATGTTGAACGAGAAGAATTTTTGATGACTGAAATTATCAAGAACAAAAACTTGCAAGAATTAACGGTGGCAGATGCCTTGGCTTGGAAAAATATTTATAAGTCAACGAGGGAGAAAGTTCCTGAAGACATTCAGTTTGAATTAGATGTAGAGATGGACTCTGCTATGCAGATAATACTTGAGAAAGTCTATGCTGTACCAGTTGTTAGTGACGATAATAAGTTTGCGGGAGTTGTAACACAAGCTGAATACTATAAAGAGAATATTGGTTTAATTATGGTTGACACTCAAGAGCCGACATTAAGTTTAAAAGCTATCAACCCTAAGCTAGTAGTAAAAAAGGACCATCATGAAAATAAAGGTGGACTTTCAAATGGAGTAAGCATCGGGGGCAACAGTTCCACAGTGGCTATGATTCTTAAAGATTATTTGCAATTTAGGAGAAATGTTAGTTTCCCTGCAAAGCTTGCTAGACTTGGATTAGGTGCAATGCTTATTGATTCTAATATGAAAGAAAGATTTATAGACCAGGATGAGTACTTGTTTGATGACGTTGCTGCTTATTGTTTGGCTGTTGAGCAGGGAGTTAGTTATGGTGCTAATTTTCATGAAAGTTTTAGATATCAAAAAGATAAGGAAGATATTCAGCAGGAAGAGATTAGTAGGTATCGGTCTATTCAGGCAGATGTTTTTAGAGATAAGTTTTTGAATAACAGAAATTCCTTATATGATGCAGGAGATGTTAAAGATTACAAAAAAGAATATGGGCTGGATGTTATCGCTTGGCAATGGGAATTGAATAAAGATCTGTTGTCTATCCATCTTTCTAAGGCAAAGGATGTTCCATTAGAATTAGCCGAAAAAACCCTAGAAAAGAGAAAAAGCTTTGGAATACTTTTAGTTACGCCGACAGATAGAGAAGACATGGAGAAACAAGCTGATAGTATGTTGGTTTTTGGTAAAGTAAAGAAAGATTTACAGAAGCTGATGGCTTATTGGAAACAAAATTTAGTGGATTCGGTTACAGGTAATCGTATTTTTCAATCTGAATTTGAATATACAATATCTGAGGTTAAAGATACTAGAGGCATCGTTGGTTATTGCGCTAAAATAGATTTTTCAAAGAATGCAAATTTTAATTCTAGAAAACATAGTGTATTGAAAACACTATTGGCATATTTTTAGTGAAGAATTAATGCACTAGTGCTTTGTTCTGGATACATCATATAGCTTTCTGTTAAGGATACGTCATCAGAGTTATTTAACTGAAGAAGAGAAAACAGATC
>Ga0265294_10006269_pt1 | contig 14311 bp, 4 predicted proteins | sample MunlanPumphouse3_FD_192504 | JGI IMG/M metagenome (GOLD analysis project Ga0265294, IMG submission 192504) | Groundwater microbial communities from a municipal landfill in Southern Ontario, Canada - Pumphouse #3 | ecosystem: Environmental > Aquatic > Deep subsurface > Groundwater | place... | reverse complement strand
ATGTTACATAACAAATAAGAGTAATTTGAGCAAGTAATCTTTGCTCAAAACCGGAAAATCTTCATTTTTTTATAACGCTATAACCTTTCGTAATATCGGAATATTTCAGTTTTCGTTCAGACACTAATTATAAATAACCTTCCGAATAAAGCTGAATGAATGTTCTGATTTTCAAAAAAAATGCAGTATCATAATTTACCTGTCCCTTTTATTTGTGGTGGAACAGATAGCGGCGGATTTGCGGGCCGAGCATCCTGGCATTCAGGGGTTTTCCCGTACCAGTCTGTTTGCCATGCGCCAGTTTTACCTCTTTTTATCACCTCGTTTTGAGGTTGTCCCACAGTCTGTGGGACAATTGCCATGGGGGCATATCCGCACGATTCTCGGAAAAATCAAGGAGGTGGATATTGCCCTGTTTTACGCGGCGGCATGTGCGGAAAATGGGTGGAGCCGTTCGATTCTGGAACTGCAGATTGAGCAGGGATTGCATCTGCGACAAGGACTTGCGCCAAGCAACTTTCATGCAGTGCTGCCGGCTCCGCAGTCCGAACTGGCTCAGCAAGCCCTTAAAGACCCCTATGTCTTTGATTTTTTGACGCTAAGGCAGAAGGCCGTTGAGCGGGATCTTGAAAATCAGTTAGTCGCCAATATTACCCGATTTTTACTGGAACTGGGCAAGGGTTTTGCCTTTTTAGGCCGACAGTACCCGCTTGAAGTCAATAACCGCAGCTATTTTCTGGATCTCTTGTTCTATCACACGCACTTGAAATGCTATGTAGTCATCGAACTGAAAATCGGGGAATTCAAACCCGAGTATGTCGGTAAAATAAATTTTTATTTATCGGCGGTTGATGATCTGTTGCGTGCAAAGGGAGATCAGCCCAGCATCGGCTTGATTTTGTGTAAAAACAAAGAGCGTCTGGATGTGGAGTATGCCTTGCGCGATGTCAATAAACCCATCGGGGTTAGTTCTTTTATTACCAAAGAAATACCGATGGATATACAATCGCAACTGCCCACGATAGCTGAAATTGAAGAGCAGCTGGCGGGGAAACTATGAGTCGAACCCAATCTAAGAAACGCAGCTTTCATAAGGAACTGGTGCTCAACCACTGGATGATGGGATTCTTCAACGGCGGCACCTTGCAGGCCCTGAAAAACCGCCTGAGTGAAGACCGTCACGAGGGCCTTGACGAGGATGGTCAAACCGGGTTTTTTCATGCGTTGCACCAGAATCTGTTCCAGGCGGATCGCATCAGTAAGCAAGACCTTTGCCGTTACGACATGAACATCGTCCAGCATTGGAAAGCCATCACCGAACGGCGCAACAAGATCGAAGGCGTCGTGTTCAACATGAAGTACTTCCAGTACCTTTCGCTGCTGTTCACTGAGATTTACCTGGACTGGTATTTCAACCACCGCCAGCAATTGCTCGATGGCTTGAATGCGGGAATGCAGACATACAACGCCGAGCAGGAAGCTGAGCATTGTTTTCAGCCTTTTGATGCGGATGAATTGAACAAGCTGGCCTTCTGGAATGCTACCGGCAGCGGAAAGACCCTGCTGCTGCACGTCAACATCCGCCAGTATCTGCATTACTTCCAGAATGGAAGAAGAGACGCTTACCCGGACAAGATCATCCTGCTTACGCCAAACGAGGGGCTATCTCACCAGCACATAGAGGAATTGAAGCTTTCCGGAATGCATGACTGCCGGTTATTCAAAAAAACCGGGAATGACCTGTTCAAAGGCACCATAGAGGTCATCGACATCAACAAGCTTGGCGATGAGATGGGCGACAAGACCGTCGCTGTGGAAGCCTTTGAGGGAAACAATCTGGTGCTGGTGGACGAAGGGCATCGGGGTACGGGTACGGCAGCCGGTGCCTGGATGAGCCGGCGGGAAGCCCTGGTGCGGGGCGGCTTTGCGTTCGAGTATTCCGCCACCTTTGGTCAGGCTGTGGCAAAGGGCCTGACGGTTCTCAAGGCAGAAGAGGAAACGCGCAAGAAAAAAGCGAGAGCGTTGTTTGGAACCACCAACCTGCGAAAGCTTGATGAGGCGCAAAAACAAGAGCTGATGCTGACCAGCGAAGAGAAACGTAAGGCGCGTACAATGGCGATGCGGGAAATTTACGCCAAAAGCATTTTGTTCGACTACTCCTACAAATTTTTCTACGATGACGGCTACGGCAAGGAATCGCTGATCCTTAACCTGAAGGACGAGGATTACACCCAGGAAGATACGGCCCGCCAATACTTCACCGCCTGTCTGCTGAGTTTTTATCAGCAGCAATACTTGTGGAACACAAACCGCGACAAGCTGACCGACTTTAACATTGAAAGGCCGCTGTGGGTGTTTGTCGGGAATACCGTTTCAGGTGAAAATTCGGACATCCTGAATGTGCTGAAATTTCTGGCGGGATTTCTGAATGACGGGGCGCAAACCCAGTTGTGGCTCAAAGATTTGCTGGAAAATACCGCGCGCCTGCTGGATACCAAAGGCCGTAATATTTTTCATAACCGCTTTACATCGTTGATGCAATTCAGTGCCGTTGATGTTTATTCCGACATTCTTAAACGGTTGTTCAATGCCGAGTCGCGGCAACGGCTGAAGGTGGTCAATCTCAAGGGCAGTAAAGGCGAGCTGGCACTGCGGGTGGGTGATGCTGAACCGTTTGGACTGATTAATATTGGTGATGATACCGGTTTTTTCAAAGAGGCCGAGAAGATCGAAAATTTAAAGTTGTTTGACACCGAGTCCGATGCCTTTGGCGGATCGATGTTCGGGACCATCAACAGCAGGGATAGCCGGTTACATGTGCTGATCGGTTCGCGCAAATTTACCGAAGGCTGGAGCAGCTGGCGCGTGTCCACCATGGGCCTGCTCAACATGGGCAAAGGCGAAGGTTCGCAAATTATCCAGCTATTCGGACGCGGCGTGCGGTTGAAGGGCAGACAGTATTCACTCAAACGCAGCACGCCTGGACAACGGCCAAAAGGGGTTCATCTGGAACGGTTGGAAACGCTGAATATCTTTGGTATAAATGCGGGATATATGGCCACCTTCAAGGATTATCTGAAAGAAGAGGGAATCACGCCTTCCGATGAAATTATTGAACTGGATTTTGAAATCCGTCCCAATATGCCAAAGAAAAATCTTAAAACGCTGGCGCTAAAAGACGGATACAGGGACAACCAGATCAAAGGATTTAAGCGCACGCACTTTCCGTGGCTGTATGAAGTGCCTGCCGAGTTTAAAGATAAGATCAAAAAGGCGCATATTGAGCGGGATTTATACCCAAAGATTGAGGCGATGGCCGCAGGAAAGCAGATAGATGGGGCAGCGCCCGCTGTCAATATTCGGCAAACAGGCAAGATCAGCACGGATACCATGGCACTGTTTGATTTCGACCGTATTTACCTGGCGATGCAGGAATTCAAGCAACTGAAAAGCTGGAGCAACCTGCGGCTGGAGCGTTCGCGCTTGATGGATTTCTGTCTGACGCAAAACGACTGGTACACGCTCTATGTTCCGGCAGACGAGCTCAATATTCGAAGCATCTCCGACATCATCAAACAGGAAGACATTCTCATCCGGTTGCTGCAAGATTATACCGATCGTTTTTACAAGTCTCTGAAAACAGCCTATGAAGGCCAGTTCTATGAAATCGTGAGCGTGAAAGAAGACGATGACGCCTTGCTCAAGGTGTATCACTTTGAGATCGACAACACCGAAGACGGGGAAGATTACGAGAAAAAAATCAGAGCCCTTAAGTTGCTGGTGCAGGATGGCAAACTGGGTGAAGCCAGCCAGTGGCACGCCGGGCAGATGGTCGCCATTTGTTTTGATCGCCATCTGTATTATCCCTTGTTCGCCATCGAAGGCAAGGTGCCGTTGAAAATGCGCCCGCTGGCATTTGATGCCCCCAGCGAAGTGCAGTTTGTGCGTGATCTTGAGGCGTTCTATCAGTCATCACTGGGTCAGAAAACTATTGGCAAGCGCAGCCTTTACCTGCTGCGCAATGCCGACACCAAAGACAAGGGGCTGGGATTTGCCCTGGCAGGCAATTTCTACCCGGATTTTTTGCTGTGGCTGGTGGACGATGAGACCGGCGAGCAGTGGCTTAATTTTGTTGATCCAAAAGGCTTGCGCCAGATGAATCTGAACGACCCCAAGCTTGGCCTTTACAAAGAAGTAAAGGTGCTCCAGAACAAATTAGGTGATCCGAAGCTGACGTTAAATGCCTTTATCGTTTCAGCAACCCAATTTGCAAGCCTGTTGAATGTTTCTTGCAAGCAGACAGACCTGGAAGAACGAAACGTGCTGTTCATGCATGATGGCGGACAGGTTTATTTGAAGAAAATGTTTGAGCGGATTAAATAGACCAATTTGCACTTAAAAATGAAGGGTTCTGGAGTATTCTAACCATAGTTGATTGTAAAAAATATTCGAACAGTAATCTGGTCGGCATTGCCGCTGTAAGAGGCATGTATGAGCCGTTACAAATAGAAAGCGCTTCACATGGCATAATTGCTACTACATCCCGGTTTGTTCGCGATGCAATCAATTTGGCTCAAAAGTATAAATACCAACCTATCCTTAAAGACCATGCGGATATTTTACAATGAATACAAAGCTCTAAAAATTTGCTGCACTGAAGCGCAAAAAGCCTCGCCCAGTGAGCAAAACGTTAATCGCTATCCGCCAAAACAACTTCATAAATCCCGATTACAGATACCTGATAGTGCGCCACGAGTGCACTTGAAACAATATAAAGTGTGCGTAACTGCACAAGAGAAGAGGGATGGTCCCTCGGAGTCGGCTTACAGGAGCTGACTTCAAACCACCTCAAGCTTCATTGGTAAAGAGCCATTGTGGTGAGCGTTGGGGGAAAAGTCATGGCATGACCATGGCAGGTGTGAATCAAGGAGACGAGTGAAAACTAACCGTCCGATGAGGTGTCGAAAAATGTTGAGACAGCATCAAAACCGGAGACTATCAGAACTCCGGGATAAGTCCAAGGGGAACCTGTTTACTGCTTGGGCGGTGCTCGGCATAAAGGCGGCGTGAACTTGATTTAGGCTCTTGTGTGGAACTTGGGAACCTGTCGTTCCGATGTAAAGGGAGAAACCCAAGTGGAAGCCCTATGAGGGTGAGAGTGCCGATGCGGAGCATAGGGTCTGAGGGGGAAGTTCCCTCGGCCTACTCGACTCCCCCTCAGGCTTGAGTCCCCATAAAAGCCTGTGTTGTTTGTTTCATATCTGTGTTTTCATTCCGGAATCCATTCAAATATCATCCGAGGCAAGTTACAGGTTTGAAATTGTGACTAAAGCACTGGTTTTTTCAACATCAGTTTCAAGGTGAATAACTCTCAAAAAGAATTTATAGACCAATTAATATCTTGACAATTATTCCTGTTAAGATAAGTCAACAGATGGCACTTCCCCCGGATATTCGAAACTTGCGCTGAAACTCATTCTCTACTGAAAAGACATTGAGGCAGAAACGCTTTTGCCGACATGGTTCAGCAGCCTGACACAGGGGGAAACTCCTCAATCAGGTAGTGACATGACTTTACATCCCATTAAATTTAGGAATAGCAAGTCAAATACAGCTGGCACGTAAATTCGCAACAAATTTGTACACGTTGTGGCGCGGGAGTATGAAATTAAACCTTCTGACTGATTATATAACCAAATGTTTATACTAAATAACAGGAAAAGCTATGTTCATAGACTGTAAGTCTGTATCAGGAAAATTTTCCGAATTACTGCTCATCACGGCGAAAGAACTCTCAACGTGGTTAAAAAAAAATCTTTCCGCTTTAGATGAAGGCTGGTGGAAATCTTTTGTTTTGCCAGCCTTGTCATACCAACAAAGACAACGGGTTGACAGAAAAAATATTTCTGACATAGTCGGTCTTGACCTGGCTGCATTATTGAGAATCCTCGATCAAAATTGGTATCAGTTTACGCAAACATTCAACTTTTCAACCCAAGACAGGCACTATCTTAAAGAAATGCAGACCATCAGAAATCGATGGGCGCATATTGACACCCAAGTCCTCATTTCTGAGGATGTTTATCGTGACATTGATACACTTCAGCGATTCCTCCAAATCCTTACAGCTGATGACGGGGTTTTAACAGAAGTAAAACAGTTTAAAAATTCTGTGTTATCTGCCGCCACCATAGCTACCAAGCCATCTGAAGAGAGCGAAGAAATAAGAAGTGAAGAAAAAATCTCAATAAACACGAACATATCGAATAACGATATTACTGTTGGTAGAATTGTCGCATTAAAAAGTGACCCTTCTATACAAGGGGCAGTTGTTGAGATTAAGGGGCAAACCCCAGACTCCCGCTGTAAGATTTTTTTCGAAGGGAAGCTACAACCTTTCTATGTGTCCCAAATTCAACTTGTTGCCCAGGAAGAAACAAAAAATGTCGTTTCATTGCCAGAACTCCATAGCTTGTTCACTTGTCTGCAAATACGGCATCCCTCCCTCTCTACCTTATATTCCCTAAATGCAGCGAGAATTGATTTTGTCCCTTATCAATTTAGGCCCGCATTAAAAATTATTCGCTCTGATCAACCTCGATTATTAATTGCAGATGGTGTTGGGGTTGGAAAAACGATTGAAGCAGGTTTGGTTCTCCGTGAGCTGCAGGCCAGAAATAACATTTCATCTATCCTTATTATATGTCCCAAACCATTAGTAGCTGAGCGCAAATGGGAATTTGAAATGAAACGCTTTGATGAGCGATTCACACACCTGGATGGAAAAGCCCTTAGGCTATGTATTGAGGAAACAGATCTTGAAGGTGAATGGCCTGAGCAACACAGTAAAATTATTATTCCATATTCTCTTTTTGACGAAGAGCTTCTCCAAGGGAGGACTAATGGAAGAAAACGCCAACTCGGTCTGTTAGACTTGGATCCACCTCCCCATTTCGATTTAGTTATTGTAGATGAGGCCCATCATATTAGGAATGCTTCAACCATTACACATCAAGTTGTAAAGTTTTTCTGTGAAAATGCTGAAGCTGTTTTGTTTTTAACGGCAACCCCCATTCAACTCGGCAATCAAGATTTATTTACCTTGCTTAATTTGCTTCGTCCAGATCTTGTTATAGATCCAGAGACTTTCAATCATATGGCAGAGCCAAATCCTTTTATTAATGAGGCATTAAGAGAGGCTCGGGCCGGAGATGAAAACTGGGATCAACGGGTGTTAGCTTCTCTAAATAGTGCAGGGGATACGCCATGGGGAAGTACAATGCTGCGAAGCAATCCTGTTTTTTGTGAAGTTTGTGGCAAATTAACTCAAGAAAAATATACCAGGGAAGATAGGGTACTTCTTATCCGACAAATTGAAGATTTCCATAGTTTTTCAAAATTGATCAATAGGACTAGAAGAAGGGATATTGGCAATTTTTGTATCCGGAGAACTGAAACTATAGAAGTCTGCCTGACTGAAGCACAGCAGAATTTGCATGATCAATTGTTACACTTTGAAGCAAATTCTTTGTTATTGCTTCACCATACCAATAACGTCAATTTCATGATGTCTACTATTCGTCGGCAAGCTGCAAGTTGCATTTTTGGCCTTGCGCCTTTGATTAACCAAATTCTGGAGCGCCGCCTTACTGATCTTGAAGGGTTGACCACAGAGGAAGAGGAAATGCCAGCCCCTGAGATTATTGAACCACTTCGGGCTGCAGCATTAAATATTGTTCATTTGGCGAATACGCTTCCTCCCGAGGATCCAAAATTCGATTCATTTTATCAAATCGTCGAAGATAAACAAAAACTTCAAAACAACAAGATAATGGTTTTTAGTACGTTCAAGCATACTCTGTTCTATCTTAATGAAAAATTAAAGGAAAAAACCATTCGTATCGGTCTCATTTATGGAGATATAAAAGATGATGAAAGATTAATGTTAAGAAGTCGTTTTGAACTCCCCAAAAAAGATTCCAATGCAATTGATGTAATGCTTTTTTCTGAAGTTGGGTGTGAGGGTCTTGATTATCAATTCTGTGACGCAATGATTAATTATGATCTTCCTTGGAATCCTATGCGCATAGAACAGAGAATTGGGCGTATTGACAGGCGAGGCCAAAAAAGCGATTTAGTTGTGATTTATAACCTCATTACGCCAGACACCGTGGATGCTGATATTTATAATAGATGTCTCCTCAGAATTGGAGTATTTGAACAAAGTATTGGAGACTGTGAAGAAATATTAGGCAATATTCATCGAGAAATTAGAAATATAGCAGAAAACCTTAATCTGTCTGAGGAAGAGCGTCGAGAAAAACTCGAACAATTAGCCGACAATGAAGTGCGCCAGATTGAAGAACAAAGGGTTCTTGAAGATCGTGAACATGAATTGTTTGGGATAAGACTACCAAGTTTTAATGCAAATAGTGAAATAAGAAAATCTGAAAGTTTTTGGTTAACCCCGACTTCAATTCAACGTTTTGTACTTCAATACCTCAATAAGCGCCTTGGGAAAGGCGATTATATTTTAGGAGAAAAAGCTTTAAAAACATTAAGGCTATCACAAGATTCTAGAAATAAAATTCTGTCAGATTATAGGAAATTACCGACTAATAACATGCCTATGTATAGAATATGGGAGAAATGGATTAAAGGCTCTGATCAGCACTATCCTTTCACATTTGATTCAACATGCGCTACAGATCAACGTGATGCGCATTTTATTATGCCGCTTCATCCCCTTGTCCTACAGTCCGCTTTGTTCTTTGAGACATCAGATCCTGTTTATACCGCTTTGAAGATTAATGATTCCGATTTAAGTAAAGGTGGACATCCATTTGCCATATATGCTTGGGAGTATAAAGGGATTCGACCAGAACTTAAATTAATTCCTATTTGCGGAAATAAATCATTACAAGAAAACTTTTTCGATTATCTTGAGGCTGGGGTGGAAATCGAGCCTGAGAAGATTTTACCTGCAAATGATGATTTTGAGAGCCTAGATAGATTTCATCATGAATTATGGGAGAAGGAGAAAACAGTTCATGATGTAAAAACAAAACAAATTTGCGCATTTCAACGTGAAAGTCTGGAAAAAAGTCATCAAGGCAGGGTGAATATTATTTCAGCCCAGCTTGAAAATGCAACTAACGACCGAATTCGCAGAATGAAACAGGCACAACTCAATAACATGCAATCCGACTTTGAACGAAAGATTGAGAAATTAGAAAAAGCAGAGACGATTGCTGACATTTATGCCCGACCTGTTGTTTTCGGAATTATATACGTGGAGGTATAACTCCTTGGAAAAGAAAATTATTCAAAAGATCAGGGACGATTATAGCTCTCAAAATAATACAGAGAGAACGCTGAACGGATATGCCCAAAGCATAAAGATCCTGGCAGAAGATCTTTATGCTAAGGATACTCATTTTATTTTCGAATTAATTCAGAATGCTGAAGACAATGATTATAAAACAGAAATACCTCTGTTGCGCTTTGTTTTATCTAACAATACCGATTCATTATTTGGTCAAAAATACACTACAGCATTAATTGTTGAAAATAACGAAACAGGTTTTCAGCAAAAACATGTAGAGTCGATCTGTGGTGTAGGCCTGTCTACAAAAACCAAAACCCAAGGTTATATTGGTGAGAAAGGGATAGGCTTTAAATCGGTTTTTCGGGTTACAAGTTGCCCCTATATTTTTTCAAACGGATACTATTTTGCGTTGCCAGAAAAAGATAATTTGTCAGGGCTTGGTTATATTGTCCCTTCCTGGATTGATTCACCGCCAATAAACTTAAATAAGAAGATCACGTCAATATTCCTTCCTCTTGATAAGCCGGACTTCCCGATAGATAGAATTATTAAATCTCTTCAAGATATCGCACCTGAAACTATTCTTTTTTTAAATAAACTTAAAGCCATCGAGGTAAAGGTAACACTCGAGGAATATTTTGAAATAATAATCAAAAAGGATGACTCAAGATTTCCTCTTGTTAAGCTCACCTATCTCAAAAAAAATGATATCGATGAAACCATAGCCGAGCAGCTCTTCTGGGTGGCTTCAAAGAAATTTGACAAACCTGACAACATAAATCATGAAAAGAGAGCCCATGTTGAAAGTAGACAAGTTTCGGTAGCAATACCACTTGACGGGGAGCAGCAAGGTAAACTGTTTGCCTATTTGCCTGTTTGGGAAAACATAGGCTTGCCTTTCCTGATCAATGCGGATTTTCTCCTTGTGAGCTCACGGGAGGGTGTAAAGGAGAGTGAGCCGTGGAACCTTTGGTTAAGAGAATGCATTCCTGAAGTATATGCAGATGCTTTGATTTCGTGTTTATCAAGTGATATCCTTCCCTTTGAGCAGAAAATAAAAGCCTACGCATCTCTCCCCCTTGAAACAAACCAAGACTTCCTTCAGCCGATTATCAAGTTGATACATCAGAAAATAACAATTACAGAGTGCATATTTACCGCTCCGTATAAATCATTTTCTAAACCTTTAAAGTCACGCATTGCTAATAGTTCTTTTTTGCGTTTGATTGGTGATGACTCTTTTCCTGAAGTATTGCGGGGATCAATAAAACTTGTTTGTCCTGAGCTCGATCCATTCAGCAAAGCTTTAAGAGATTTTGGGGTTTCTTCGCTAAAAAGAGGGGAAGTCATGGAATGTCTTGATGATTCTGATTGGATTTCCTGTAAGTCTGCTAATTGGCTTCTCGATTTATATCGTTATTTGATAAAGGACAAAATCGATGATGATTCGCTTCGCAAAAAAAAAATTATGAAGATAGAGACAGAGGACGAACATTTTCTGTCTTGTGATGCACAGCAGCCGATATATTTTTTGTGTGATAACGAAGCACGGAAAGCAATGGACGATGTGCCTGACTGGCTGAAGAGAATTGTCCCTGTAGCTTTTCTGGATAAAAAATTTTTAAAATTACTCTCTGAGCAGGCAGACTCGGAAGAACTCAAGGATTGGATGACCAAACGGCTTAATGTCCATCGGTTTTCCATATCAAGATACTGTGTCGATATTTCGAATACTTTGACTGATCAATATAATTTATTGAGTTCCAAAAAAATAGCAGAAGCAACTTCTTTCATAGTTGCGCATTCAAGCGATCACTTCGACTGGAATAACCTTCCGGTAGCTTTGAGTACTGGTGAAAAAAGCCATCTTACCAGATTCAATAACAAAAAAATTATAGTTCCTGAAAATTATGATAAAAATAATGGCTGGCAGCATATATGGGTGACAGAACAGGATCGGCAAAACTTTGTTATTCTATCAAAAGATTATAATTCTGAAACGATAGATCACTTGCTGTTACATTGCAAAGATAAAATTAAAAAATATCCTGATCCTGAAAAAGTTATAAAGATCGATCTCAGTTCATCTAACGACTATGAGATGGGTTCCATTTCCAAATGTCCATACTCAACTTCTCAAAAAACTATTTCTAACTGGCGCGCTCCTTCAACTTTAAAATCTGAAACGATTGAAACTAAAAAAGAATCGGATAGTTTACTGACATTTTTATCAGTAAATGGGCTGCAACCTTACATGGGAGCAACAGTCCACTATTCCTACTATCGCGATAGAAAATTTCCAGTCGATTCTGAATTTTATTCCCGGATAAGAAATTGCAAATGGCTCCCAACTCAGAAAGGTTTTGTTCGGCCTGCTCAAGCCTTTCTTCCCAGAAAGGAAATTAAAGAAATATTAGGGGACACAGTACCTTATTTCCAAGGAAGTTTGCCTGAGAAAACTATTAAATTTCTTGGAATCAAGGCAGAGTTGGCTGTGGATGAGCTTTTGGAAACGCTTAATTCGTATTCAAATGATACGAAAGTTAACCCTGAAATGGTCTACCGGATATACTCTGTATTGGAAACTCGAACTCGATTTGTTAATCCCGATGATATTGTAAAGGCTTTTAAAAAAAATAAGATAGTCTTTATTCCTGAGAGCAAAGAAGAGGGGCAATGGTATGAGCTATTTCAGGTGATCTGGGAAGACTCAAACAACGTTCTTGGTGATGATTTTATCTGCCTCCAGAAGCATTACCCTAACTTGAAAAACTTTTTCGTAAACACCTTGAGCGTAAAGGAGTGTGCTGATCCTGAGAGCTTTGCGCAGCGCTGGTTGAAACTCCAGGATAAACCAGTAGAGAACTCAAAAAAAATACGTGAAATTATGGAGGCGGTCTATCGAATTCTTCTTCCTATAGCCAGAGAAGAAAAAATTAAAAGACCGGATTGGTGGGATGGTTTTGTGGGAAAAGCTTTAATACTGACTCAGAACAATTCTTTTGAATGTCGTTCTAAGGTGGTTGTTCCGGATGATGGTGAGTTAGAAAGAATTTTTAGCAAAACTGATATTAATTTTGCTTGGCGGCCTGAAAAGGACTCATTCAATCATTGGGTTTCTTTCTATGAAGCGTTCAGTGTACCCCGGCTTTCGAAATCAGTTTTCACCAAGTTATCAGGAGCTGCTCGTTTTGAAACAAAATCAATCAATGAATTTGTTACAGAATCAGCAATAGTAATGCTGTCTGCTTGGCTAAGAGAAAGAGACAACAATTATTATAGCAACTTATTAAAAGACGGTATTTTCCAAGAACTCTGTGACCTTAAGGAAGCCACGGCAAGTGAAGGTATAAAGATACTTTTCACATTGAAGACTGATTATCTTATCAAAGAAATTGAAGAGGATTACCCCGCCTTTTGGGACCGCCAAAAAGGGCAACTAATAATAAACGGGCAGGCAGAAAGTTCAAATATTAAAACAAAGGCCGCTGCTGTAATCGCAAAAGGCCTAATGATTAATCGCGCATATAGAGATTTAGCACATTGGATTGAATTAATCATAGGGGCCAAAGATATTGACAGAATTCGTGATTATGGTTTGTCTGTTCCGGAAGAAATTAATAAATTATTCAGTAGAGATGATCAAGACTTAAAAAAGGCCATAAGTAAAGATGACGAAAAAAGAAAGGGCCTTGAAGATAAAGAGCCTCAAAAAGATGACATTAACGTTACCCTTAAAGGCACTGAGGCCAAGGGTGATAATATACCTAAAAAAAAAGGCACAGAAGAGAATAATCCTTTAGGTTCCACCAAGCAAAAACATGACGAAAAACCTACAAATACAAATGGTAAAACAGAAAATTTTGAAGAATCACCGCCTGGCATGGATTATGATAATAAAAACAAGAGTTTAGAAGTCAGTAATGAAGAAAAAACTGTCTCAAATCAACCAATTCAGCTTTTAGAGCATTTGAATAAGGCTTTCAATAGAAATGGGGCAACCTCTTTATCTGAAGAATTTGAGGATGAAAATTATTTCAACGAAGGCCGTGTAAAAAATCCTAATAGACGACGCGAGCGGTCTACCATTGCCCATAAAGACAGAATAAAAAATGAACCGGCCCAAATCGAACGATACAGAGAAACAATCCGCATAATGCTTGAACCTGCTGATCCCGCAACAAGATCTTATTTGATAGATTTATACGCAGGGAAATGTCAAATCTGTGGAAAAACATTTCCGCAGCGAGACGGTAGTCCCTTCTTTGTAGCGGGCCACATTGTGGAAAGGAGGCATGCTCGGCTGCTCGACAATTATGCGAATACATTATGCCTTTGCCCTTTGCATTTCGCTCAATGGAGACACGGAGCCGTAGAAGCAGAAGATATATCTGAACAAATTCTATCCAAAAAAACTAAAGCCGAGGGCGCTGACGATGATCTTTCACTGAAGATAACCCTTTGCGGGAATGCGTGCAATATTTCATACAAAGAGAAGCATCTTGTTGCTTTGCAAACGCTGTTAGATGCATTAGTCAATACTGAATGATTATATGAATCATAATGGGGAATTGAGAGACGGTCATGAATAGATGCATATCTATGAGATTGAAAGAATGATCTAAGCTGATTATGTCACGCAAAGCCCGTATAGATGCCTGGGGCACTACATCATGTTATCTGCCGTGGAATAGAGCGGCGAAAAATATTTGATGATGTCGATCGGGATAATTTTATGAAACGTCTTGGGACTATTTTAAAAGAGACGTCAACGCCTTGTTACGGTTGGGCGCTGATCCCCAATCACATTTTCACGCCCTCACGAAAATGATTCCGGAAGCCAAATTTACCGACGGGCAGATCCAGAAACGGTATGAGGCGTTTTATGGGGATGAGCGGGTATTTGCAAAGGGGCAGCTTCCGGCTTTACGGGCAAAATATGGCAGCCTTTCGGAATTTGTCCGTGAGATCAAGGTCGGATTT
>Ga0265294_10006268_pt1 | contig 14313 bp, 16 predicted proteins | sample MunlanPumphouse3_FD_192504 | JGI IMG/M metagenome (GOLD analysis project Ga0265294, IMG submission 192504) | Groundwater microbial communities from a municipal landfill in Southern Ontario, Canada - Pumphouse #3 | ecosystem: Environmental > Aquatic > Deep subsurface > Groundwater | place... | reverse complement strand
ATGGTTACTTGATAAAACTAAAACAGCAATGGGTTCTAGGTTATTAAAATCTTATATTGAAACACCTTTGGTAGATAAAGAAAAAATAAATAAAAGATATGATATAGTTAGTAATTTATTAGAAGAATTTATATTAAAAGAAGAACTAAAAGCACTATTATATGAAATATATGACTTAGAAAGATTATGTGGAAGAATTGCTTATAATAATTGTAATGCAAGAGATTTATTACAACTAAAAAACTCTATAAAAGTTTTTCCTAAACTAAAAAATATATTAAAAGATTTAAATTATAAAGATGATTTATTAGAGTTAAAAAACTTATATGAATTATTAGAAAATGCTATAAATGATAATCCTCCTATTTTATTAAAAGAAGGTAATTTAATTAAGGATAATTATGATAGTTATTTAGATGAACTTAGAAGTATTAAAAAAAATAATAAAGATTTCATATTAAAAATAGAATCTGATGAAAAAGCTAGATCTAATATAAAAAATTTAAAAGTCGGATTTAATAAAATATTTGGATATTATATTGAAATTACAAAAGGCAATGTTAAAGATGTTCCAAGTGATTATGAAAGAAAACAAACTCTTGCTAATTGTGAAAGATATATTACACCTTTACTAAAAGAAAAAGAAGAATTAATATTAAATGCTGAAGAAAAAATTATAAATTTAGAATATGAAATTTTTAATAAAATAAAAGATGAATGTAAAAATTATATTAAGGATTTACAATATAATGCTAAGATAATAGCTGAAATTGATGTGTTACAATCTTTTGCAGTAGTATCAGAAGAAAATAATTATGTTAGACCTAATTTAGTAGATGAAAAAATTATTAATATTAAAAATTCCAGACATCCAGTAGTAGAAAAAGTATTAAAAGAAGAATTCGTAAAAAATGATATTGTTATGGATTTAAACACTAATATTTTATTAATAACAGGACCTAATATGTCTGGTAAGTCAACTTATATGAGAGAACTTGTTATTACTGTTATTATGGCTCAAATAGGATGTTTTATACCTTGTGATAGTGCAGAGTTTTTTGTATTTGATAAGATTTTTACTAGAATTGGAGCTAGTGATGATTTAGTAGGTGGAGAATCTACTTTTATGGTTGAAATGGTTGAAGCTAATAATGCTATTAAAAATGCAACTGATAAAAGTTTAATTATATTTGATGAATTAGGTAGAGGTACTGCTACTTATGATGGTATGGCATTAGCTCAAGCTATAATAGAACATATTCATAATAATATTAAATGTAAAACTTTGTTTTCAACTCATTATCATGAATTAACTGATTTAGAAAAAAAATTAAAAAATTTAAAAAACATTCATGTTAGTGCATTAGAAGAAAACAATAAAATAATATTTCTTCATAAAATAAAAGATGGATCTATTGATAAGAGTTATGGTATTCATGTAGCTAAACTTGCTAAATTACCAGATTCTTTAATTAATAGAGCTAATGAAATATTAAAAATTTATGAAAAAAAGGAAAAGCCAAAAGTTGTTATTCAACAAGAATTAGAATTTAAAAAAGAAAAATCTAATATAGAACAAAAATTAGAAGATTTAGATTTATTAAATACTAATCCAATTGATGCTATGAATTTCTTATATAATTTGAAAAAAGATATTGAAAACAAATAACTTATGTTATAATTTTATGAAGGAGAAAATATGGATATTAATAGAAGTAAACTAAGAGAAATAATAATGACAAGTTTATATCAAATTTTAATATATAAATCTAATAAAATGGAATATAATACAAGTGAAATAATTAAAAATTTATTAGAGCAAGAAAATGCATTTGTAAATGATACTGTTAATGGTGTATTAAATAATATAGAAAAAATAGATGAAGTTGCTAATAAATATTTAATAGATTGGGAAATAAATAGATTAGGTAAAACTGATCAATCTATTTTAAGAATTGGTATATATGAGATATTATATACTGATACTCCTGATATAGTTTGTATTAATGAAGCTGTAGAACTTGCAAAAAAGTATTCTGATGATAAAGTTAAAAATATAATTAATGGAGTTTTAGATAAAATAGTTCATAATAAATAAGATAATCTTATTTATTTTTTTTGTTAAATAATGGTATAATTAATATGGTGATAAAATGAACAATGATAAATATTTAACTGTACTTGAATTAACCAAAATAATAAAAATGAAATTTGATAATAGTACCTTTTTTAATAAGGTTTATATTAAAGGTGAAATATCAAATTTTAAAAGACAGTTTCCAAGTAATCATTGTTATTTTACAATTAAAGATTCAAATAGTAGAATAAGTGCAATAATGTTTAATTTCAATTCATCTAAGTTAGGGTTTGAACCAAAAGATGGAGATAATGTATTTGTTACTGGTAAAATAAGTGTATATGAAGCTACTGGTAATTATCAGATTTATGTAGAAGAAATGAATACTGATGGTGAAGGTGAATTATATAAAAAATATTTGGAATTAAAAAAGGAACTTGAAAAAGAAGGTTTATTTGAATTAAGTAATAAAAAAGAAATACCTAAATTTCCAAAAAAAATTGGTATAGTAACTGCTAGTACTGGAGCTGCTATAAAAGATATTTTAAATACAATTGAAAGAAGATATAAGTTGTGTGAAACAATTTTATTTCCTTGTTTAGTTCAAGGTAAAGATGCTTATAAAGATATTGTAAAACAGATAAAAAAAGCAAATGAATATGATTTAGATGTTTTAATTGTTGGAAGAGGTGGAGGATCTATAGAGGATTTGTGGCCTTTTAACGAGAAAGAAGTAGCATATGCTATATATAACTCCAAAATACCTATAATATCTGCTGTAGGGCATCAAATTGATTTTACAATAGCAGATTTTGTTGCTGATTTAAGAGCAGCAACTCCTACTGCAGCAGCAGAACTTGCAACTCCTAATATAGAAGATATATTATTGTCAATTGATAATAATATTAATAATATAAATAAAAATATAAGTAATAAAATATTAAATATAAAAAATATATTAAAAAGTATTAATGAAAGTTATATATTAAAAAATCCTTTAAAAGTATATGAAATAAAAAAGGAAAAAGTTAATAGTATAACAAAAGATATAATAAATTATATAAGTAGTATTATAATAAGTAAAAAGAATGATGTATTGTTATTAAGTAACAGTTATATATTAAAAAATCCTAATATTATTTATGAAAAGAAATATGATAAGTTATTAAATTTAATAAATAAAACTGAAATTTTAAATCCATTAAATTCTTTAAAAAGAGGATATTCGATTTTAAAAATAAATAATAAAAGTATTAATACTGTAAAAAAAATAAAAGAAAAAGATATAATAGATATAACATTACATGATGGTATAGTAAATGCCAATGTAATAAATATAAAGGAGGATTTATGAGTTTTGAAGAAAAGTTAGAAGCTTTAGAAAAAATTGTAAAAGATTTAGAAAGTGGAGATGTAAATTTAGATGATGCTATAAAAAAATATTCAGAAGCTATGAAATTAGCAAAAGAATGTAATGATAAAATTAAAAACGCCGAAAAACTTGTTAGTAAAGTATTAAAAGAAAATGATACTTTAGAGGATTTTAAAGTTGAAGAATAATGGTCAAGCTTTAATAGAATACATTTTAATAATTGCAGTAATAAGTTTAGTAATAGTAGGATTAGTAAAGTATTTTGGCGGTTATTTAAAAGATTATATTACAAAAGCATCTTGTAACTTATTAGATAAAGAATATGTAGATGGGAAAAAACCTGGTGAAGGTGATTGCGAATATATTGAATTTGAGGAGTAATTATGACTAGTAATGAAGTAAAAAATAAATTTTTAGAATATTTTAAATCAAAAAATCATGAAATAATACAAAGTTCTAGTTTAGTACCTATAGATGATGATACTTTGTTATTTAATAATGCAGGAATAACACCTTTAAAAAAATATTTTGATGGTAGTGAAGTTCCTAAAAATAAAAGAATGGTAAATTTTCAAAAATGTTTAAGAACTAATGATATAGAATCAGTTGGTGATGGTTATCATCATACATTTTTTGAAATGCTTGGTAATTTTTCAATAGGTGATTATTTTAAAAAAGAAGCTATTGAATTTTCTTATGATTTATTAGTTAATTGTTTTAATTTAGATTTAAATAAACTTTATATGACTTATTATCCATCTGATTTAGAAACAAGAGATTTATGGTTAAATCTAGGTATAAAAGAAGATCATTTAATTCCAGTTGAAAACAATTTTTGGGAAATAGGAGAAGGACCATGTGGACCTGATTCTGAAATTTTTTATGATAAAGGTGAAAAGTTTGATTCTAATAAATTAGGAGTAAAACTAATAAAAGATGAAATAGATAATGAAAGATATATTGAAATTTGGAATAATGTATTTAGTCAATTTAATGCGAAAGAAAATGAATCAAGAGAAAATTATAAAGAACTTCCAAGTAAAAATATAGATACTGGAATGGGTTTTGAAAGAATGGTAATGGTTATTCAAAACAAAGAATCTACATATAATACTGATTTATTTACTCCTATTTTAAATGAGATAGAAAATATAAGTAATATAAAATATAATAATCAAAAAGAGTTTAGGATTATAGCAGACCATATTAGATCTTTAGTATTTACATTAAATGATAATGCAGTATTTTCTAATGAAAAAAGAGGATATGTAATTAGAAGAATCTTAAGAAGAGCAAGTGTATTTGCTAAAAATATAGATATTGATGAACCATTTTTATATAAATTAGTAGATGTAGTAGTTGATATAATGAAAACTTCTTATCCGGAATTAGAATCTAATAAAGAAAAAATAAAAAATTTAATTTTTTCAGAAGAAATTCTATTTTCTAAAACATTAAATGAAGGTGAAAAAAAACTTAAAGAATATGTTAAGTTAAATAAAATAAGTTCAAAAGAAGTATTTAAATTATATGATACTTATGGATTTCCATTTGAACTTACAAAAGAATATTTAAAAGAATATAATATAGAAGTTGATAAAAAAGAGTTTGATGAATATATGAATGTTCAAAAAGAGAATAGTAAATCAAATTCTAAAAAACAAAGTATGAATATACAAAATGAAGAATTATTAAAATTTAAAGAAAAAAGTACGTTTTTGTATAATGAATATGAAATAGAAACTAAAATAATAAAAAAAATAGATAATATGATTATATTAGAAAAAACACCATTTTATGCTGAAAGTGGAGGACAAGTCTCTGATAATGGATATATTAATAATATAAAGGTATTAAGTGTAATAAAGGCTCCTAATAAGCAACATATACATATTGTTGAAGATAATGATTTAAAAGAACAAGATGTAGTAATTGCTAAAATAAATAAAAACAGAAGAATTAATATTAGTAAAAATCATACTGTTACTCATTTAATTCATAAAAGTTTAAAAGAGTTATTAGGAGAAAATGTACATCAATGTGGTTCTAAAGTAGATGAAAATGAATTTAGATTCGATTTTAATTATAGTAGTGAAATAAGTGATAATAAAGTTATTGAAATAGAACAATTAGCAAATAATAAATTAAAAAATAATAAAGTAGATATTAGTTATAAACAAATAGAAGAAGCTAAAAAATTAAATGCTGTAATGTTATTTAGTGAAAAATATGATGATATTGTAAGAGTTGTAAATATTGGTGATTCTATTGAACTTTGTGGTGGAACTCATATTGAGGATTTGAATTTAATAAAAAGAATTGCAATAAAATCAATTGAAAATAAAGGTGCTAATTTATATAGAATTAGTGGTACTTGTGATGATTTTATTGAAAAGGAATTGTTTTATTCAATAGAACCATATAATGAAGAAATGATAAAATTATTGAAAAAAGCAGAAAATATATTATCTGAAGCTAAGAAGATAAATGTTGAATTAAAATTTAATATAAAAATAGATAATTCTAAACCAACAAGTTATAAAGATGTAGTATTCAATAAAAATGAAGCTATTATGACAAGAAACAAAGTAAAAGAATTAGAAAAAGAATATGTATCTAAAAAAGAACAAAAGATATTGTCTAATTTAGATGTATTTAATAATGAAATAAAATCTTGTAATGATATTGAGTACATGATATTAAAATTAGAAAATTATGATAATAGATTATTAAAACCTATTATAGATGCATTATTAGAAAAATTAAGTAATGGAGTTGTATTTATATCAAATATTAATGATAATAATGTAAATTATTTAATGAAAAGTAAAATAGAAGATATTGATTGTAATCTTATAGTTAAAGACATATCTATAAAAACATCTGGTAATGGTGGAGGAAACAAATACTTTGCTCAAGGTGGAGGAACTAATATTTCAAACTTAGACATCTATTTAGAAGAAATTGACAATATTATAAAAAATGTTAAAATATAAGTGATTGAGGTGATTTTATGTCTGATACAAAATTGTTTGATGTAAGAGAACTAGATGATAAATTAACAGAACAAATATTAAGAGAAGTTCAAAAAGATTTAGAAGAGATTGGATATAATGCTATCAATCAAATAGTTGGATATATAATGAGTGGAGATTTAGGATATATATCTAGTCATAAAGAATGTAGAAAAAAAATAAAATCATTAGATAGAAACAAAATAATAGAAGTTTTAGTAAGGAATTTTTTAACATGAGATATTTAGGATTAGATTTTGGATCAAAGACTTTGGGTATATCAATAAGTGATAAAACAAATATAGTTGCTAATTCATTAGAGTTAATAAGATATGATGACATAATGGAAGTAATAAAAAAATTAGAAATAATAATTAGTAATTATAATATTACTCATATCGTGTTAGGATATCCTAAAAATATGAATAATACTTTAAATGAGAGAACAGAAAAAACTTTAGAATTTAAAAAACTAGTTGAAACATTAAATGTAGAAGTTATATTAGAAGATGAAAGATTAACAACAAGAGAAGCTACAAGAACATTGATTGAAGGTAATGTAAGTAGAAAAAAAAGAAAGAATTTAGTTGATAAAGTAGCATCAACATTTATATTACAAGGTTATTTGAATAGGAGATAAAATGGATAAATCAACATTTATAGTAAAAAACAAAAAAAATGAAGATATAACTTGTGAAGTCTTATTAACTTTTGATTCTGATGAAACAAACAAAAGCTATATAATATATACAGATAATACTTATGATGAAGATGGAAACAAAAAAACATATGCAGCAAGTTATGATCCTACAAAAAAAGAAACAATATTAAAAGAAATAGAAGATGAAAAAGAATATAAAGTTATTGAATTTATATTAAAAGAATTTCAAAATAACAGCGAGCAATAAGCTCGTTTTGATATCAAAGGAGAAATATGGAAGAAAAAATAAAAGAATTAGAAGAATATGCCGAGAAATATAATATTCCAATAATTCAAAAAAGAAGCTTAACTTATATTTTAAAATATATTCAAAAAAATAATATTAAAACAATATTAGAAATAGGAACTGCTATAGGATATTCATCTATAATAATGGCATTACTAGATAGAAATATAAAGATAACTACTATTGAAAGAGATAGCGAAATGTATTTAGAAGCTGTTAAAAATGTTAAAAATTTTAAATTGGAAAAACAAATTTTTATAGTTCATTCTGATGCTTTGAATTTAGAATTAACTGAAAAATATGATATGGTTTTTATAGATGCTGCTAAAGGGCAATATATAAACTTTTTTGAAAAATACCAATATAATTTAAACGAAAAAGGTGTTATTATTTCTGATAATATGTCTTTTCATGATTTGGTTGAATCAACTGAAGAAATAGAAAATAAAAATTTAAGACAATTAGTAGAAAAAATAAGGAAATACATTGATTTTTTAAAAAACAATAAAGATTTTGAAACAAAGTTTTATAAGTTAGGAGATGGACTAGCTGTGTCCGAAAAAATAAGTGAATAAGATATTAATAGGATTAAACAAAAAAAATGAAATTCTGAAATATGATAAAAAAAACATTCATGGGTATATTATTAATTTAAAAAACTATGGTGTTTTTTATAATTTGGATTTAACTTTAAAATCTATATTAAATTTAAAAACAAATAAAGAATTGTATATAAATATAAATAAAATGTTGTTTAACAAAGATATTAAAAAAATAACACGTATTTTAAAAGAATTAGAAAAAATAAAAGCAAATGTAATATTTGAAGATATGGCTATATTTAATATAGTTAAAAAAAACAATTTAAATATAAATTTAATTTATAATCAAATACATTTTGCTACTAATTATTTATCTATAAATTTTTTAGAAAAAAGAAATGTAAATAATGTAGTATTATCTACTGAAATAACATTAAAAGATATTAAAAAAATTAAAAAAAATACTAATTCTAAGATATTTGGATATTGTTATGGTAAAGTACCAATATTATATTCAAATAGAAGTTTATTAACAAACTATTTTAATTATAATAAGATGTTAAAAGAAAAAGATAAATATTATATTAAAGCAGAAAATGATAGTAATTATTATTTAATTGAAGAAAAAAATAAAGAATCAATAATATATTCAAATGTTATTAATTTAGGAAAATATAGTAATGTATTTGATTATGTGATTTTAAATGATATAAATGAAGAGATAGTTGATAGTTATATTAATAAAAAATATAGTGATTTAAATTATAATTTTTTATTTAAAGAAACTATTTATAAGGTGAAATAATGAATACAGAATTATTATTACCAGCAGGTGATTTTCAAAGATTAAAATTTGCATTCTTATATGGTGCAGATGCTGTATATTTAGGTGGAAGAGATTTTAGTTTAAGAGCTAATAATAAAAATTTTTCTGTTTTTGAAATAAAAAAAGCAGTAGAATATGCTCACAAATTAAATAAAAAAGTATATGTAACATTAAATATAGTATTTCATAATAGTGATTTAAAAAAATTAAAAAAATATTTAATAAGTTTATATAACATAAATGTAGATGCAGTAATTATTAGTGATCTGTTTTTGCTTGATTATATAAAAGAAGTTGTACCTAATTTAGAAATTCATCTTAGTACTCAACAAAGTGTATTAAATTATGAAAGTGCTAAATTTTTTAAAAATGAAAATGTAGAAAGAATAGTATTAGGTAGAGAATTAAATAAAAAAGAAATACAAGAAATAATAAAAAAAAGTAAAATTGATATTGAAGTGTTTATACATGGCGCTATGTGTGTATCTTATAGTGGAAGATGTGTGTTATCTAATTATTATACTAACAGGGATTCTAACAGGGGTGGTTGTAGTCAAGTATGTAGATGGAATTTTGATTTGTTTGATAATGATAAAAAAATAAATACTAATGATTTTAAGATCGCGTTAAAGGATTTATCTATGGCTAAATATATTAAGGATTTGATTGATATAAATGTTAAATCTTTAAAAGTAGAAGGTAGAATGAGATCTGTTTATTATGTTGCTACTGTAGCATATATTTATAGAAAGATAATTGATAATGAGTTTAATGAAGATTACGAATATGAGTTATATAGATGTGCCAATAGGGAGGCTGTTTCTCATTATTTTAATAAAAAGGTTGATGAAAATGAACAATATTATAATGATAGAGAAGAACCTTCTAATAAAGATTTTTTAGGACTTGTATTAGAATATAAAAATAATGAAATAATATTAGAACAAAGAAACTATTTTAAAAAAGGTGATTATATAACTATATTTGGACCAAAAACAGATAAATTTTCATTTAAAGTAGAATATATAAAAGATATAGAAAATAATGTAATAGATGTGGGAAGACATCCTAAACAAATATTGAAAATACCTTGTAATAAAAGGGTTTATAAAGATGATATTATTAGAGTAAAGTTTGATATTGACATTTTATAAATTTAATAGTATTATGGTATGTAATATTTGAAATTTGTAGTATTTATAAATGGAGAAAATTATGAATAAAAAGATAATTAAATTGATCAATAATATGGGAATAAAATCAATTGCAAATGAATCTTGTTTTGTTTGCATATCTTTATTATCTAATTCTTACTATAATAATGAGAAAACAAAAACGATTAGTAGTAAATTTTAATAATTTTACATGCTGTCGTTTTTTTGTTTATAAGGAGGTAGAAATGAAAACTATCACTTTTGAGTTATTAATTGAAAATGTTAAGTCATATAATGAAGAAGAAGTTTTAGTCGTGACTAAAGCCTATGAATATGCCAAAAATCTTCATGAAGGACAAAAACGAAAAATATTATAAAGAATATAAAGAAGTATTTAAAAGAATGGTAAGTGAAGAAGGAAATTCGCCAAATCTGCCTATTCTTTATAATGTTAATATTGGTCATTCGTCTCCAATATGCATTGTTCCGTATGGAGTTGATATTGAGATGGATTTGAAAAATAAAAAAATCATTTTAATAGAAAAATCATTAATTGATTAATAATTTTATCTCAACCTATTGTATAAACATTTAAAAAGTTTCTAATAAATATAGAAAGTGTGATAAAAATGAAAAAAAAGTTTTATATTACTACACCAATTTATTATCCTAGTGGTAGATTTCACATTGGAACAGCATATACAACAGTTTTATCTGATTTCCTTGCTCGATACAAAAGAGAAGAAGGTTTTGATGTCAAATTTTTAACTGGGATAGATGAGCATGGTTTAAAAATTGAAAAAAAAGCGAAAGAGCAAGGTTTAAGTCCAAAAGATTATGTTGATAAAATAGCTAAAATCTCATTAGAATTGTGGGAAAAATTAAATATAGATAAGTTTGATTTTATCAGAACAACAAATCCTAATCATAAGGAAACAGTAATTAAAATATTTTTAAAAATGTTAGCAAATAAAGATATATATAAAGGATTATATAAAGGGTGGTATTGTATTCCTTGTGAATCGTTTTTTACAGAAATACAATTAAAAAACAAAAAATGTCCTGAATGTGGAAGAAAGGTTGAATTATTAGAAGAAGAAACATATTTTTTTAACATAAAGAAATATGAAAAAAAATTAATAGAAATTTATAAGAAAAATCCTAATTTTTTATTACCACATTTTAGAATGCAAGAAGTAATGAATAATTTTATTAATAAAGGTTTGGAAGATTTATGTGTTTCTAGAACTGATACTAAATGGGGAATAAACCTTCCTAATGATGATAAACACGTATTATATGTATGGCTTGATGCTTTATGCAACTATTTAACTGCTACAGGTTATTTAACTGAAAATGATTCAGAATATAAAAAGTACTGGGCACCGGATTTACAAATTATTGGAAAAGATATTGTTAGATTTCATGCTATTTATTGGCCAATATTTTTAATGGCTTTAGATTTGAAACTTCCAAAGAAAATTTATTCTCATGGATTTATTTTAATGAAAAAAGATAAGATGAGTAAAAGCAAAGGTAATATGATTTATCCTGATGATTTAATTGATAAATATGGTGTAGATGCAGTAAGATACTTTATTCTTAAATCTTTACCTTATGGAAATGATAGCGATTTTTCTCCAGAGATATTTATAAGTAAATATAATAATGATCTATGTAATGATTTAGGGAATTTATTAAATAGAACTATTTCTATGATTAACAAGTATTTTGATGGAGAAATAAAAAAAACAGATGTAGACAAAGAATTAGAAAACAAGGTAAAGAAAATTATTAATAAATATAAAGAAAATGTTGAAAAACTTGAGGTGAGTAATGCTTTAGATGTTCTTTTTGATATTATAAGAATTAGCAATAAATATATTGATATAAAGGAACCGTGGGTTTTGGCTAAGGATAATTCAAGACAAAGAGAATTAAGAGGTGTTTTATATCATTTAGTAGAAAATTTGAGAATATTTTCAAGTTTAATTAAAATAGCAATGCCTGATACTTCTGAAAATATATTTAATCAATTGGGTATTGAAAAAGAAAATCAATATTATGATGGTAATTATGGAAAATTAAGACAAATAAAAGTTATTTCAAAGGGAATACCTTTATTAACAAATTAGAAAACCAAATATATTGAAAATACCTTGTAATAAAAGGGTTTATAAAGATGATATTATTAGAGTAAAGTTTGATATTGACATTTTATAAATTTAATAGTATTATGGTATGTAATTATGAAAAAGAGGTGGTAATATGCCAATGCAAAGAAAAGAATTTTATGTAACAAAAGAAGGTCTTGAAAATCTAAAAAAAGAATTAGATTTTTTAAAAAAGGAAAAAAGACCTGAAGTAATAAATGCTATTAAAGAAGCTAGATCTCTTGGAGATTTATCTGAAAATACTGAATATGCAGCAGCTAGAGAAGAACAAGGTATTTTAGAATCGAAAATTCAAGATTTGGAATATACTATAGAAAATACTGTATTAATAGAAGATAAACATTATGATAAAGTAGAAGTAGGAGCAACTGTTGTATTAAAATATGAAGATGGTGAAGTAGATACTTATAAAATAGTGGGTATTAAAGAAGCGGATCCTTTTGAAAATAAAATTTCAAATGAATCTCCAATAGCTAAAGCTATTATGAATAAGAAAGAAAATGATAAAGTTATAGTAGAAGCTCCTAATGGAAATTATTCAGTAGAAATATTAGAAATAAAGTAGTAATACTTTATTTTTTTTTATGGTAAAATATAAGTGGAGGATATATGAAGGAAAAACTAATTAAAATAGGGTTTAAAATTTTGATATTTATAGTTATTGGTATTGTTTCATATTTTTTAATAACATTTTTTTCAAATAATAAGTATGACTTTTCTACTACAAAAAACATAAAAGAGTATAAAGAAATATATTATTTATTAAATAATATGCAAAGAGATAATATAAATAAAGGTGAAATGTTAGTAGATACAAGTGGTGATTTTTCAGCTACTAATGTTCAAGTATCTGGTATTGATGAAGCTGATATTGTTAAAACGGATGGTAGTTATATTTATGTAATAAATTATGAAAATTTATATATTTTAGATAAAGATTTGAATATATTAACTACTTATAAACATAATGTTCAAACAGATGATGAATTTTCTAATTTTTCTGAAATATATGTATATAATAATTATTTAGTTGCTATAAAACATGAAAATGAATATAAAAATTATTATATGGAACGCAGTCTAGAGTTTAGTTCTAATGGTGATACAAGTATAGTTATATTTGATATATCTGATAAATCAGATATAAAAAAATTAAGTGAATCTTCTCAAAGTGGTTATTATTTATCTTCTAGAATGATTGATAATAATATTTATTTAGTTTCTAATTATTATGTGTATGATTTTTCTAGAGAAGAATCTAGTTATATACCATTATTTAATAATGAACTAATAGAAACTGATGATATTTATGTTATGCCTAATCCAGAAACAAGTTCTTATATAGTTGTTTCTTCTATTGATGTTACAACTGGAGAATATAATTCTAAAAAATCTGTATTTGGTAGTGGTAATAATATTTATTTAAGTTTAGAAAATTTATATGTTTCTAGTTATGGTAATATTACTAATGATAATAAAGTAAAAACTATTACAAATTTATTAAAATTCAGTTTAAATGAAAATATAAAATTAATAGCTAGTAATTATGTAGATGGTTATATATTAAATCAGTTTTCAATGGATGAATATAATGATTATTTTAGAATAGTTACTACTACTAGTGAATATTCTATGACTTATAATAAAGATGATGTTGTTTCTAGTATTGATGTTGAAGATATAAATAGTTCTAAAAACAATATATATGTTTTGGATTCTAATTTAAATGTTGTTTCAAAAATTGAGGATTTAGCTAAAGAAGAAAGAGTTTACTCTGTAAGGTTTGATAAAGATGTAGCATATTTTGTCACATTTAAACAAGTAGATCCTTTATTTGTTGTTGATTTATCGGATGTAAATAATTTAAAAATTTTATCTGAATTAAAAATACCTGGATTTTCTGAATATTTACATATTTATAATAGTAATTATTTGTTTGGGTTAGGTAAAGAAGCTGATTTAGAAGGTAATACTATTGGTATGAAGATTTCTATGTTTAATATAACTGATTTATATAATGTTACAGAAGAATATAAATATGTGTTATCTGATTTTAAATATAGTGAGGCTTCTTATAATCATAAAGCTATATTAGTAAGTAATGAAAAAAATATTATAGGATTTCCTGCAGAAAGTAGTTATTTGGTTTTCTCTTTTGATAATAAGTTTAATAAGTTAGCTGAAATAAGTTTATCTGATGAAAAGTA
>Ga0265294_10006267_pt1 | contig 14314 bp, 13 predicted proteins | sample MunlanPumphouse3_FD_192504 | JGI IMG/M metagenome (GOLD analysis project Ga0265294, IMG submission 192504) | Groundwater microbial communities from a municipal landfill in Southern Ontario, Canada - Pumphouse #3 | ecosystem: Environmental > Aquatic > Deep subsurface > Groundwater | place... | reverse complement strand
GCTCTTTAATGGAGAAGAAAATATTTCTCACTAGAGGTATTACTCCAAAAATTTTAGCAGAATTTTGTAGTTGTAAGCCAGTATATTTAAAAAAGGTTCTATTTGAGCAATTTGGGTTTTCAATTGGGCAAATTATAACTTTATATAAGGTTGGGTATGCTCGGGAATTGCTCTCAATTGGAGTGGGGTATGAGTTTGCTTGTAAATATTCGGGGTTTAACTCTATAAAAGAGCTAGAGAAGGCATTGGAGTGTGTTGATAATTGATTTATTTTTTATAAATTTGACATTCAATTTTAGTAAAAATAGTAATTAATGAACTAAATAGAGTAATATGAAAGTTTATCCCACTCAAAATGTTCGCAACGTAGTGCTTATAGGAAATAGTAAGTCTGGAAAGACTACTCTTGCGGAAACCATGTTGTTTGAAGGCAAAGTCATTGACCGGCGTGGTTCGGTAGAAGCAAAAACAACTGTAAGTGACAATACAGAGATAGAACAAATTTATCAACGTTCAATCTATCCTACTCTCCTTTACACAGAGTTTATGGATACTAAGTTTAACTTAGTTGATACCCCTGGTTCAGATGACTTTATAGGTGGAGTAATATCTGCTTTTAAAGTTGCCGATGCAGGAATAATGGTTATTAATGCACAGCATGGAGTTGAAGTGGGTACCGAAATATTATCTCGTTATGCAGAGAAACATTGTAAACCATTAATTCTAGCTCTTAATCAATTAGATCATGATAAAGCAAACTTTGAAGCTTCGCTAGAGTCGCTTACTAAGACATTTGGTAAAAAGGTTGTTGTTGTTCAGTTCCCAGTAGATGCTGGCACTGGTTTCACCTCTTTTGTAGATGTTCTTAAAATGAAAATGTATCGTTACACAGATGAAAGCGGAACTAGAGAAGAGCTGCCAATTCCAGAAGATCTAAAAGACCAGACCGATGAGTACTTACAGGAGCTGGTAGAGATGGCTGCAGAAAATGACGAGCGATTAATGGAAGCTTTCTTTGAAAAGGGAGAGCTTAGCGAAGAGGAGATTAAAAAAGGGCTTTCAATAGGAATGGCTCAGTGCGAAATTATGCCACTATTTTGTATCTCTGCAAAAAAAGATATAGGTGTTAAAAGGTTAATGGAGTTTGTTATTAACGTTGCTCCAACTCCAGATAAATCTGTACAGAGATTAAAAGATGGAGAGATAGTTCCATGTGATGCTTCTGGGCAAACTTCACTATTTGTCTATAAAACTGCAATTGAGCCTCATCTGGGAGAGGTGTCTTATTTTAGAGTAATGTCTGGTACGCTCAAAGAGGGTATGGATGTAGTTAATCACGAGACAGGAGCCAAAGAGAGAATTTCTGTAATTTATGCTGTTGCTGGTAAGAAGAGAGAGAAACTTACAGAAATTGTAGCAGGAGATATTGGTTGTGCAGTTAAACTAAAGAGTGTGAAAACAAATCAAACTCTGAATGCTGGAAATAAAGAGTGGGCATTTGAACCTATAGAGTTCCCTCCTTCAAAATTCCGTACAGCAATTAGAGCTAAACAAGAGAAAGATGAAGAGAAGTTGGGAGATATCCTTCACCGTGCACATGCAGAAGACCCTACTATAAAAGTTGAGTACTCAAAAGAGTTAAAACAGACTATTTTGAGTGGCCAAGGCGAGCATCATATTAATATTCTTAAATGGCATATTAATAATACTCACAAGTTAGAGGTAGATCTTATAACTCCTAAAATTCCTTATAGAGAAACTATTACAAAAGTTGCTACTGCAAACTATCGCCACAAAAAGCAGTCTGGTGGTGCTGGTCAGTTTGGAGAGGTATATATCTTAATTGAGCCAGCAAAAGAGGGAGTTCCACCAAAAAATAGATTTAAGGTAGATGGCCATGAGTTAGTTCTAAACATTAAAGGTAAAGAGGAATACCCTATGGATTGGGGCGGAGTTTTAGAGTATTACAACTGTATAGTTGGAGGCTCTATTGATGCTCGTTTTATGCCAGCTATTCTTAAGGGTATTATGGAAAAAATGGAAGAGGGGCCATTAACTGGTTCTTATGCAAGAGATATTCGTGTGTTTGTATATGATGGTAAAATGCACCCAGTAGATTCAAACGAGATTTCATTTAAACTTGCAGGAAGAAACGCTTTTAGAGAAGCCTTTAAAAAAGCGGGACCTAAGATTATGGAGCCAGTTTACAATGTAGAGGTTTTGGTGCCGAGCGATTGTATGGGAGACGTAATGAGTGATTTACAAAATAGAAGAGCTACAATAATGGGTATGAGTAGTGACAAGGGGTTTGAGATTCTTAACGCAAGAGTTCCTTTAGCCGAACTCAATAAATACTCTACTACATTGAGCTCGCTCACTTCTGGTCGTGCAACTTTCACTATGACTTATGCAGACTATCAGCAGGTTCCTTCAGATGTTCAAGATAAGCTTCTTAAGGAGTATGAAGCAAGTGAAGATGACGATTAATTAAAAGATGATAAAGGCTCAAAATATTAATAAATCTTTTGGGAATCTTTTAGTCCTAAAAGGGATAGATTTTGAAGCAAAAGATTCTGAGGTATTAAGTATAGTTGGAGCAAGTGGGGCTGGAAAGTCTACTTTGCTCCAAATACTTGGTACGCTTTCGCGTCCAGATACAGGAAAGGTTTTTATAGATGGGAAAGATGTTTTTGCTTTGAAGTCAAATAATTTGGCCGATTTTAGAAATAAAAAAATAGGATTTGTTTTTCAATTCCACCATTTATTGCCAGAGTTTACTGCTTTAGAGAATGTGGCTATTCCTGCCTTAATTGGCAAAGCAAGCATGTCTGCCGCAAAAGAGAAAGCAAGAGAGTTGTTAACTTTATTGGGTCTCTCTAGTAGGCTCTCTCACAAACCATCTGAATTGAGTGGAGGAGAGCAGCAGAGAGTTGCTATTGCAAGAGCACTTGTTAATAACCCGTCTGTTCTTTTTGCCGATGAACCTTCTGGGAACTTAGATACATCTACTAAAGAAGAGATTCATAAGCTTTTTTTTGATTTAAGAGATAGGTTTGGTATTACAATAATAATTGTAACACATGATAGAGAGTTAGCAGCCTTGAGCGATAGAACTCTTGAAATGAGAGATGGCAAGTTTCTATTTTAAAAAATTTGTAGTAGAGCAATCGAACTCGGCAATGAAAGTTAACACAGATGGTGTTCTTTTAGCTGCTTGGGTCTCTTTAGATGCTCCTGTTAAACTTTTAGATATTGGTTCGGGCACAGGTGTTATCTCTCTAATAATAGCTCAAAGATTAGAAGAGATACTCTCTAATAATTTCAATATAACTGCAATAGATGTAGATTATAACTCCTATCTGGAGTCTTGTAACAATTTTAAAAACTCTATTTGGTCAGATAATTTAGAAGCTCTTCATATCTCTTTGCAAGACTTGTATCTAGATTATAAATCCTCTACCGTTGGCCAGGGTAAATTTAATTTGATTCTCTCTAACCCACCTTTTTTCACTAACTCTCTACCAGCTCCTTCTAAAAGGAGAAATATTGCAAGGCACAACCACTCCTTGCCTTTAGAGCTATTGTTGGAGTCATCTACCCTTCTGCTTAAAGAGGGAGGCCTATTGGCTGTTGTTTTGCCTGTAGAAGAGGGAGAGAGACTATTGGAGATGGTCTCTGCTAACAAAGAGTTTATTGTTAAAAGAGTATGTAAGGTAAAAACAGTTTTATCTAAGCCTCCAAAAAGATATCTTATAGAGCTCTGTATGCTAAAAAACACTCTATTGGTTGCAAAGGATGCACATTTTGAGATAAAACAAGAGACTCTTGTTATTCAGCAGAAGGGAGGGGAGTGTTATACTCAAGAGTACAATGAGTTGGTTAAAAGGTTTTATCTTAAGGAGTTAAAAACAGATTGAGCTATTTGGGTTCTTTATTATCTGTAGGCTGGCGTGCTCCACTGCGTAGCTGATGAATCATCTTTATTCGAAAATTCTCTTCTGTAGCATACATCTTTGCAACTTTCTCTATAGGGAATATTTTCAGGAATTTTTTGTAGTACTCTTTATGAATTTCGCCCTCTGCAGTAGTGTTAGAGATATAGGTTTCCATAAGGCTTTTCAACTCTTGGTCGGTTGCTTTCTGTTCATTGTCGCAGACAATTCTGTTAATAGATCTAAGTGCTTGGAAAGATCTTCTATTTGCTCTTTCGCGAGCTCTCCAATATTCGTTATATAGTGGCCAAAAATTTTCGGCCTCGTCTGGTGTAAGCTCTAACTCGGTACTAAAAAAGGCAATTTTTGCACTTTGAATTTTTTGGTACCTTTGACTTTTGTGCTGTTGTCTCTGTGCCTCGGTGCGTGGTTGTGCAGTAAGTGAAACTGCAAATGTGCATATAAGAGAAAGGATTATTAATTTTTTCATAATAAATAATGAATTAATCTTGTACATCTAAATAAGAGAGAGTTATAAGATCTACATTTTCACTTAAGTAGTCTATAAGTTCATCTTCTGTGATTTGCTCGTTAGTAGTAGTTAGCGAGTCTATAGAGCTGTAAAAGAAATCTACAAAAGTAGATTTTAAAAAGCCCTCTTCTACATATTCAATGTTAGAGCCTATTATGGTAGTAGCAGAACCACTTTTATCTCTTAAAGAGAAATTGCTATCTGTAGGGAAAATGTGAAATATTGTATATGCAAATAAAAACACAAAAGCGAATAGAGATACTAGCCCTAATTGGGGCTTAGCAACTGTCCAAAAACCAGTTTTTTGAGTTTGTGCCGAAATTTTATCTGAGATATCTACTCGCACACTATTGAAATAGCCATTAGGAACCTTATATGGGTTCTCTTGTAGGTGCTTCTTATTAGCAGGCTCTTCTATGTTAAAATTTGTTCTCATATCTCTTTGACTATCTAAACTTCAAAAGGATTAAATAGATTCTTTTAAAATTTCCTGAATTTTTTTAAATGCGTGGTGATAGGAGGCTTTTAGAGCTCCAACAGAGGTGTTTAAAATCTCTGAAATCTCTTCATATTTTAGTTCGTCGTAGTAGCGCATATTAAAAACAGCTCTCTGTTTTGGAGAGAGAGTCATTATTGCTTTACGAAATACTCTTTGGGTATTGTCTCCATCAAACCAAGGGTCTGCCTCTAATTGGTTTTCTACCTGTTTAGAATAATCACTTAAAGAGAGAAAAGATCTTAGCTTGGAGCGTTTCAAAAAGGTTAAAGATTCGTTGGTGGCAATTCTATATAACCAAGTAAAGAGCCTGGACTCCTCTCTAAATTTGGGCAGAGCACCCCAGGCCTTTATGAATGTATTTTGCAGAATGTCGTTAGTATCTTCGTGAGAAGTTACAAGTTTTCTAATGTGCCAATATAATCTTTCACTATGCTTTTCAACAATAAGGTTAAAGGCGTAATTTTCTTTCCCCTTTTCTCTAAACAGTGCTAAGAGATCCTTATCGTCCATTAGTTTAATAGATTACTTACGTTTTATAACTTTTTTGGCAGCTTCTATTATGGTTGCCGAGTTTAATTTATACTCTTCCATTAGTTGTGCAGGAGTACCGCTTTGGCCAAAAATATCGTCTACTGCAACAATCTCTACCGGAGTTGGAACTTCTCTTGCAAGAACACCTGCGATGAGCTCTCCCATACCTCCTGCTATTAAATGCTCCTCTGCAGTTACTACAGCTTTTGTCTTAGCCGCCGATTCTATGACTGCTTTTACATCTAAGGGTTTAATGGTATGTATGTTTATTAGTTCAACAGAGATACCCTCTTTTTCTAAAGAGTCTGCTGCTTCAATAGCTTCCCATACCATATGGCCAGTAGCAAATATAGTAACATCTTTCCCTTGAGATAATGTTACTGCTTTGCCTATTTCAAAAGGGGCATCTTCTTTTGTAAAGTTAGGAACAGAAGGGCGCCCAAAACGTAGATATACAGGGCCTTCGTGTTCTGCAATTGCTATTGTTGCAGCTTTTGTTTGGTTGTAGTCGCAAGGGTTTATTACTGTGAAGTTTGGTAACCCTCTCATTAGACTTATATCTTCCATTGTTTGGTGGGTTGCACCATCTTCTCCAAGGGTAATTCCTGCATGGGATGCACATATTTTTACATTGGTCTCTGAGTAGGCAATTGATTGACGTACTTGGTCATATACTCTACCTGTAGCAAACTCGGCAAATGTTCCTGCAAACGGGATTTTACCGCTAAGCGCCATACCCGCAGCTGTACACATCATATTTGCCTCGGCAATACCACATTGAATAAATCTTTCTGGAAACTCTTTTTCAAAGGCATTCATCTTTAGTGAGCCAGTGAGGTCTGCACAAAGGGCAACAACATTCTCATTTTTTTTCCCTAGTTCTAGAAGCCCGGCACCAAAGCCAGAGCGTGTATCTTTATTTCCACTGTTTTTAAATTTCTCTTTCATATCTGTAGTTTGAACGGTCTAAATATTATTACTTTTAAAAGTCGCCTAGAGTCTCTTTGAGTTGAGAAAGGGCATTTTCAGTCTCTTGTGCATTAGGAGCTTTTCCGTGCCAATGGTGTGTCCCTTGCATAAAATCTACTCCTCGGCCCATATCGGTTTTCATTAGCAGCATTTTAGGTTTCCCATCTCCAGCTAAACTTTTAGCCCACTGTAAAGCCTCTTTTATTGCATCAATATTGTGCCCATCTACAACCTTACAACTCCAGCCGAAAGCCTCCCATTTAGGTTTTAAGTCTCCAGTATCTAGAACTTCAGTTACGGGGCCATCTATCTGTTGCCCGTTCCAGTCTGTAATTACAATTAGTCTATCTAGTTTTTTGTGTGCTGCAAAAAGGGCAGCTTCCCAAATTTGTCCCTCGTTGCTTTCACCATCGCCAATTACTGCATAAACAAAATTATCTTCTTTATTAATTTTTTTAGTTAGAGCTGCTCCACATGCAACAGAGAGCCCTTGGCCTAGTGAGCCAGTTGCTACATGAACTCCTGGGAGCCCTTTGTCTATAGAGGGGTGCCCTTGGAGCCTAGATCCCATTTTGCGGAATGTTGCAAGCTCTTCAATTGGGAAGTAACCGCTACGAGCTAAGGTACTATAGTAAGCTGGTGTAAGATGGCCTGCAGATAAAAAGAACATATCTTTATCTTTGCCATCTCTTCTCCACTCTTTGGGTGAGTGATTCATTTCAGAGAAAAAAAGTGTAGTTAGCACCTCTGTAATACTGAGTGACCCGCCAGGGTGTCCAGACGAAGCCATGTTTACCATACGAATAATATCTCTCCTTATTTGAGAAGAGACCTCTTGTAAATTTGTGTTTTGAGCCATTATTTTTTTGATATTTATTACTGAATTAGACTTTAAAATTAATAAATGATACTCTACTATTTTTACAAAGATAACATCAAACTTATAATTTTAGAATTATTTTTATCTTTGCAACAATGATTAATCCCAAAATTGTAAAATGAAGCAGATTAGAAACTTTTGTATTATAGCCCATATAGATCACGGAAAGAGCACTCTTGCCGATAGGTTGTTGGAAGTTACTCACACTATGGTATCTAAAGCTACCGATAAACAGGTACTTGATTCCATGGATTTAGAGAAGGAGAAGGGCATTACAATAAAAAGTCATGCTGTTCAAATGGATTATGTTTACAAAGGAGATAAATATATTCTTAATTTAATTGATACTCCTGGTCACGTAGACTTTTCTTATGAAGTATCGCGTGCTATTGCCTCTTGCGAAGGAGCGCTTCTAGTTGTAGATGCATCTCAAGGAATTCAGGCACAAACTATATCTAATCTTTACTTAGCAATTGAACAAGACCTAGAAATTATTCCAGTTCTTAATAAGATTGATATGGAAAGTGCTATGGTAGAGACTGTAAAAGATCAAATAATTGAGCTTATAGGGTGTAAAGATGAAGAGATTTTGCTTGCTAGTGCAAAAACAGGAATAGGTATTGAAGAGATACTAGAAGCTATAGTAGAGAGAGTGCCTTCTCCCACTGGAGACGAGGAGGCTCCCTTACAAGCACTTATTTTTGACTCTGTATTTAACTCTTTTAGAGGAATTATGGCCTATTTTAAAGTTCAAAATGGTGTAATACGTAAAGGAGACAAAGTTAAATTCTTTAATACTGGGAAAGAGTATGAGGCAGACGAGGTAGGAAAACTTCGTTTGAAAATGGTACCTACAGGCGAGGTGCGTACTGGAGATGTGGGCTATATTATTTCTGGAATTAAAACAGCAAGCGAAGTAAAAGTAGGAGATACCATAACCCATAGAGATAGGCCTTGTGAAAAATCTATTGAAGGTTTTGAAGAGGTAAAACCCATGGTTTTTGCAGGGTTATATCCAGTAGAGGCAGACAACTATGAAGATCTTCGTAACTCTTTAGAGAAGTTACAGCTAAACGATGCCTCTTTGGTATTTGAACCTGAATCTTCTTTAGCGTTGGGCTTTGGATTTCGTTGTGGCTTCTTGGGGCTACTCCATATGGAAATTGTACAGGAGAGATTGTATCGTGAGTTTGACGTAGATGTTATTACAACTGTTCCTAACGTCTCTTATAAGGTTCATACAACTCAAGGAGAGACTTTAGATGTTCATAACCCCTCTGGGCTCCCAGCACTCACACTTATAGACTACATAGAGGAGCCTTATATAAGAGCTCAAATTATTTCAAAATCTGAGTATTTTGGAGTTATTATGAAGTTATGTATGGACAAGCGCGGAACTTTAGTAAATCAAAACTTTCTTACTAGCGAGAGAGTAGAGCTCAGTTACGATATGCCTCTTGCAGAGATTGTATTTGATTTTTATGATAAACTTAAGTCTGTCTCTAGAGGCTACGCCTCGTTTGATTACCATGTAACAGGCTATAGAGAGTCTGTATTAGTTAAGTTAGATATTCTTCTTAACGGAGAGCAGGTAGATGCACTCTCTAGTCTTATTCACCGAGACCACGCCTATGATTTTGGCCGCCGTATGTGTGAAAAGCTAAAAGAGCTAATCCCTCGCCAGCAGTTTGATATTGCTATTCAAGCAGCAATAGGAGCAAAAATTATTGCACGTGAAACAGTTAAAGCAGTACGTAAAGATGTTACAGCTAAATGTTACGGAGGCGATATCTCACGTAAACGTAAGCTTTTAGATAAACAGAAAAAGGGGAAAAAGCGTATGCGCCAAGTAGGTAACGTAGAGGTTCCCCAGAGTGCTTTTATGGCTGTACTCAAACTTGATTAATACGTTTTTATTATCTAATATAAAAAAAAGGAGTCAAAATTTTGACTCCTTTTTTTATTAAAATATCTTTATTTACGTACTAAAGATTACTCTCTGAACTTTGCAAATTCAATATCGTTTTCTGAGCGAGCTTTTAGTTCTGGGTCTGCATAAACTCCCTGCAACTGTTTTGCTACTTCGCTCATTCTTCCTTGGCGAGCTGCAATAATTGCTCTCATATAAGAAGCGCGAGGGCACTCATGCTTAAGCACTTTAGATGCCTTGTCTAGCTGGTTAGTAAGAATGTAAGCAAGTGCTTCATTCCCTTTTCCAGAGCCAACAAGCTTAGTAGAAGCAATTTTGTAATTACCATTTAGGATATCTATAATTGCAGAATTGTATTCAGCCTCTTTTAATGAAGATTTTGCAAACATTTGAGAAGCAGTTGGGTAATTCTCTTCGTGAAGAGCTACAACACCAGCATTATTATAGTAGTATGGGCAATTTTTGTCTTTAACTTTAGAAAGAGCGGTTTTGGCTTCACCTAGGTTTTTTTCTCCAAGAGCTACTGCTGCAAGGTTTAGGTAACCACGGTCACTCTCAAATTTGTCACCAGCTTTTTTGTAAAGCATAGCTTTTGTTTCATAATCTTCTAATAGAGTAGCAGTATAAAGAAGAGCTTCCTCGTCCATTATCTCTACATTTGAAGATATAAGAGCAACAAGCTCTTTGTCATTATAGTTAGTGTAATCTACATTGGCTATCATTCTTGCTCTTCTGAGTTCAGGAAGAATTTTGTCTGCCAAAGTTTTGAATACCATAGACATGTTTCTAATCTCTCTTTCGCGAACAGCAGGGTCGCTGTACATAGAAAGAACGCGTAAGATTAACTCCTTATCTTGAATGTTAGATGCTGCTACTAATTCTTGGAATCCTTCCCAATCTTCTGCAATAGTCTTAACATTAATTGGAGCCTCTACAGGAACGTCTTTGGTTATTTTGTCAAATGCACTCTTAGCTGTCTCTCCACGTTTGCTAGAAAGTTTAGAGTTAAGAGTTGTAGGGCCATCTGGAGAAGCATAAGCTACAATATCTGTGCTTTTAACTTGACGGCGCTCATCTTTTTCAATTTGTGCAAGGAACTCTTGGAACTCTTTAATCTCAGATTTTGTAAGCTCTTTACGGCGAACTACTGGGCTGTTTATAGTATAAAGAATTTGAGTCTCTTTTTGCTCTTGTATCACTTTCTTATAATTATTTGGAGCAATAGCTGTTACGCCACTAGTGCCAACTAGCTTATAAGTTATGTTAGCCCCATCTGCTAATTTATAAGGAGCAGGGAAATCATACTTTTTAAGTTTGTTCCATACTGCAACTCTAAGTTCTAAATGAGATTTTTCCATTCCTGGCTTATAAGCAAACTTTACAGTGTTGCTAGCACTTCCGCCAGAAAGGTAGATAGGTTTGTAGTTGTCTGTGATTTTTTCTCCTTGAAGTTTAAATGTTGGAGCAGCTACCTCGCCTCCTTGATATACAAGTACAGGGATAACTTCTAAAACAGCTTTAGGGTGGAAATAGCCCTCAGGAAAGTTCATTGTGTAAGTTGCAGTTATTTCATCTGCAACTACTTCAAGAATTTGTGGCACGCTTTCAACTGTTACCAGTTGAGCATCTTTTGCCATTTTTGAGGGGTTGCTGCAAGATGCTATTGAAATTCCAATAATAGCAACTGCTAAAACTTTTAACAGGTTTTTTTTCATTCTAAGTATATTTAGTTGTTTATCATTAATTGTAAATGGCCTATTAGTGCAAATATATAAAAAAAAATAAAACTATTTTACATAATTCCTTTATATAATCTCTTTAGCTCTTAAATTTTCAATATCTTGAGGAGTATCTATGGAATAAGAGTCAAATAGAGTTCTGTTTGTGGCTATTTTAATACCACTCTCAAGCCAGCGAAGCTGTTCTAAACTCTCTGCTTTTTCAAGAGGAGACGGAGCTAATTCTGCAATTTCTAAGAGAGTTTCTCGCTTGTAACCATATAGGCCTATGTGCTTATAGTATTGGTGATTACTTAACCACTCCTTAGATGGGATATCTCTTATATATGGGATAGGAGAGCGGCTAAAATAGAGAGCTTGCCCATTTGTCCCTAAAACTACCTTTGGTATATCTTTAGAAAAAAGCTCGCTAGAATCTGTTATTTCTTTAACTAAAGTAGCAATTTCTGTTTGTGGGTTATTAAAACATTCAATTAGCTCTTTTAATTGTTCTGGTTTTATAAAAGGCTCGTCGCCTTGAATATTTATTACATATTTGCAGTGGACTCCTCTTAGCTTTTCAATTTGGGTCATAGCTTCTAGTACTCTACTTGTACCATTGAGGTGGGAACTTAATGTCATTATTGCTCTTCCGCCAAACTCTTCTACGGTTTTGAAAATTTGGCTGTTGTCTGTTGCAACATATACATTTTCAAAAGCTTTGCTGCTTTGTTCGTACACTCTCTCTATCATTGTTTTTCCCGAAATCATTGCGAGAGGTTTGCCAGGGAATCTGGTAGAAGCATACCTTGCAGGGATAATGGCTAAAAATTTCATATTATTAAATGTTTAATTTTTCAAAGGTATAAATTTTATCTATTTTTGTGTGTTATGAATTTGAGATCTATTAAGCAGAGATTTGATATTATTGGAGACAACCCTGTCTTAGATAGGGCTTTGACAGTTGCTGTGCAAGTTGCCAAGACAGACCTCTCTGTGCTTATAACAGGGGAAAGCGGTGTTGGTAAAGAGGTTATCCCTCAGATAATTCATGTTAATAGCCATAGAAAACATAACCATTATATAGCTGTAAACTGCGGAGCCATTCCAGAGGGAACAATAGATTCAGAGCTTTTTGGCCATGAAAAAGGCTCTTTTACTGGGGCATTAGAGACTCGGAAAGGTTATTTTGAAGTAGCAGATGGTGGAACTCTTTTTCTTGACGAGGTTGCAGAACTTCCTCTCTCTACACAGGTAAGACTTTTAAGGGTAATTCAATCTGGAGAATTTATTAAGGTTGGCTCTTCTAAGGTCCAAAAAACAGATGTGAGAGTTATTGCAGCAACTAATGTAAATCTCACAAGAGCTATAACCCTTGGCAGGTTTAGAGAAGACCTTTTCTATCGTTTAAACACAGTTCCTATTCTTGTGCCTCCTTTAAGAGAGCGCCCGGGCGATATTCACCTGCTATTTAAAAAGTTTGCGTTGGACTTTGCAGATAAATACAAAATGCCCGCAATAAGGTTAACTCCAGAAGCTGTTACTCTATTGGAGAGTTTCCGCTGGCCAGGTAATGTTAGGCAGTTAAAGAGTATTGCCGAGCAAATCTCGGTAATTGAACACATTAGAGTAATAGATCAAGATCTTTTAAAAAAATATTTACCAGAAGAGCCCTCAAGCCGCCTTCCTGCTATAACAGAAGCGCATGGAGCAGACTATTTAACAGATAGGGATATTATCTTTAAGGTATTATACCAGCTAAGACAAGATGTAGAAGAGCTTAAGCAAAAGTTAAATAGAGAGTCTATATCTGGGCCGTCAAGAATTACTTCTAGAAAAGAGCTTGAAAGTAATGTAGAAGAGACCTCTGTAGTTGATTATGATACAGATGCAGAGGAGGTAGAAAGTGAGTCTAAAGAAGCAAATGAGGTTTCTTTATCTTTGCAAAAGGTAAGTGAAGAGCTAATAAAAAAAGCTTTAGAAAAACATAATGGTAAAAGAAAACCAGCTTCTATTGAGTTAGGAATTTCTGAAAGAACACTCTATAGAAAAATAAAAGAGTTAAATTTAGACTTATGAGAAGAGTAGTAAGCGTTATTATTTCAATTTTTATGTTTGTTTCTGGGGCTTTCTTAGTTGCAAGTTGTGGGATATACTCTTTTTCGGGAACCTCTATTCAGCCAGATGTTACCTCTATAACTGTTTATAATATTGAGAATAGGGCTATGAGAATAAACCCCTCTTTGAGCAATAGTATAACAGAGGGGCTAAAAGATAAATATAGAAGACTCACAAAGCTTAACTCCATGAACGAAGGGGGAGACCTTATTGTGGAAGGTCATATAACAAGTTACGAGACAGCGTCAATTGCTGTTACAGCGCAAGAAGTGGCTGCACAAAACAGGTTAAGTGTTACAGTGAAAATTATTTTTACAAATAATAAATACCCCCAAGATAATTTTGAAAAAAGTTATGTAGCTTTTGAAGATTACCCCTCTACCTCTTCTTTAGATGCTGTGGAATCTAGACTTGTAGAGAGTATTATAGAGAAATTAACAGAACAGATTTTTAACGATACTGTTGCAAATTGGTAAACTATGTCTGAATTTAGCCTATCTGCAAATGAGAAAATTATAACAAGATATCCTTGGTATAACCTAGGCTATTTAGATATTTATGAATATATATGCACAGAAGACCAAGGGAGTTCTAACACATACTTAGAAAAGGCAGCTCTTAGAGTTTACTCTAGAAAAAAACTGTACAATACCTATAAATCAGTTACTGAAAATAGAGATGAAGTTCTCCCCGAAACTCCAGACGAAGTCCCAGCTGAAACTCCAGCCGAAGTGCCAGCCGAAGTTCCAACAGAAGTCCCAGCCGAGCTCCCTGCTGAATTGCCAAACCAAACGTTAGTAACTAGTGTAAAAGAAGAGGAGATTGTTTTAGATCAAATAACAGATTTTGTGCCAGATAGTATGCCCCGCTTTGTGCTTGCCGGGGGAGACTATTTTACAAGAAAAGATTTTGAGCAGGTAGAGCTAGATAGAACTAAACCTCTAGATAATTTTATTGCAGAAAAGCCAAGTTTGCTTAGATCTTTAGTGAAAGGTAAAAAAGCCGACCCTCTTCAAGTAAACGAGATAGATGCTTCTGAACTATTTGACGATGCCTCTTTTTATACAGAAACTCTTGCCTCAATTTATACAGAGCAAGGTTTTTACAAAAGAGCCTTAGATGTTTATGCAAAACTTATTTTGCTATATCCAGAAAAAAGTAGTTACTTTGCGTCCCTTGTAAAGGAATTAAAAAGAAAACATAAA
>Ga0265294_10006266_pt1 | contig 14315 bp, 6 predicted proteins | sample MunlanPumphouse3_FD_192504 | JGI IMG/M metagenome (GOLD analysis project Ga0265294, IMG submission 192504) | Groundwater microbial communities from a municipal landfill in Southern Ontario, Canada - Pumphouse #3 | ecosystem: Environmental > Aquatic > Deep subsurface > Groundwater | place... | reverse complement strand
AAAGCTCTTTACTAATGCAGCAGCAGGTGGTTTGGAAAGTTCTCCTGTAAGACCTTCCCGAGGAGCCAAATCCTCATGTCCTTGATAGTTACGAAATTGAATTAACATTCAATTTCTCCTGACACACCGAAGTCCAAGCCGGCTTCAAGATTTGTATGTAACTTATAATTGTCGTAGCCGGCTTGAACTCCGAAACTCCGCTTGGCTTGAACTCCGAAACTCCGCCCGACGATTTTTTGCTTGACAGAATCAATCCTGAAAACCAAACTGAGATATCAAAAAATATCTATAAAAGAATAATATCGCGGAGGAATCCATGAATCTGCAGAAAGCATTGCCGCATCTTGGCCAAGAGAGGTGAATCCATGATTCGCCGCCTGGTCTTTGTCTTGCTTTTCATCGCCACTTACGCCTTGAGCGCACAGGTGGTAAGCATCGGCAATGGCAATATCTTGCATCAAGGGCTGCCGATAGAGCCGCTCGCTCGCTTTAGCTATACCCAGCAGCTTTTTCTGGCTTCGGAGATCGAAATGGCTGGAGAAATCACGCATCTGGGCTTTCAATACAACGTGCAGAGCAGTCTCTTTTTTGCGGGCAATAAAGACTGGAAGATATATCTGGGGCATAGCGATCTGAACGCAATGCAGGATTGGGTTCCCATAAATGAACTCAGCCTGGTCTTCAATGGCAGCCTCTCTTTGGATAGTTTTGACAATTCTCTTCCGGGCAGCGGCTGGCTCACCATCCCCCTGCAGCAAGGCTTTCTTTATGATGGCGCAAGCAATCTGATCATTGCCGTGGATGAAAATACAGATGGTTCTGGCGCTTCCAGCGATGATTTCTACTGCCGGGAAATGGCCAGTGTCCGCGCCCTGAACTACCAGAGTATGAGCATAAACCCGGACCCTGAAAACCCTCCTGATACCATCAACTTCAAGCAGTATCTGGCCAATCTCAGGCTGCATTTTAACGGCACCGAACACAGCGATGCCCCCAGAAATCTATATGCCTACTATGCCGATCAGGCTATCCGGCTCTTCTGGCAAGCGCCTTTGGAAGGCACTCCACAGGCCTATCTGCTGCACAGAGGCAGCCAGGTGATCTCCGAGATCACATCCTGCGACTATACAGACACGAACATAAGCATAGGAAATACATATGTTTACAGCGTTCAAGCCCGCTATCCGGGAGGACTGCTCTCTCCTCACTCAAATTCCTTTAGCATCACTGTGCCACAGGATGGCTCACAGATCATTCTGTTTGAGAGCTTTGAGCACTGCACTGCTTTTACTCAACAGATTGCCGGCTTTCAAAATCTGGACCTGGATGGCTCGCTAACCTGGGGCTGGGACAATCTGGATTTTCCCTCAGAGGGTAATGCCTTAGGCTGGATGGTCTTTGCACCGGCGCATACCACCCCTCCTCTCACCGGTATTTCTGTGCCCACGGGGACTAAAATGCTGATGTCGGCCAGTGCGATGACTCCTCCCAATAACGACTGGCTGATCTTTCCATACCTGAATCTGGGGAATTCAGCTACTCTCGAATTTACCGCCAGAAGCTTTACTACCGCTTATGGTTTGGAGCGTTTGCGGGTGCTGATTTCTACTTCTGACAGCGCACCGGAATCCTTTAGCCCGCTGCATGCGGAGGATTGGCTGAGCCTCCCCGCCAGTTGGACAGAATACGAATATGATCTTAGCGCTTACGCGAATCAGGACGTCTATCTGGCCATAAATGCAGTGTCTTTGGATGCTTTTGCCCTGTTTGTGGATGATCTGAAAGTGCAAAGTGAGGGAGGGCATCTGGAAGCTCAGGATCATGCGCCTGCTACTATCAGGCCTTATCCCAATCCGGCTCAAGGGGATTTCTCGCTGAAAAGTCAGGACTATTTTGATCTGCAACTCTATAACATTCGCGGTCAGAAAATTGCTGCCTATGAAGGAATCAAAAGCTTCAATTCTGCCCGGCTCAGGCTCTGCCCCGGCATCTACATCCTCCGGCTGAAACAGGACGGCAGGCAGCATACCTTCAGACAGATAGTTCTACCTTAAAATGCAAGCTATAGAAGACCTTGTAGAGCGGCTGCAAAAAGATAAAAGACATCGCGATACCATAGTATCCACCCATATAGTTCCCGCCAGAGAGGCGGAATATGCGGACTTTCCAGCTCTGCTGAGCCCTCTTTTGATTGAGATCCTGCAAGCTCAGGGCATCTGCCGGCTCTATTCACATCAGGCAGAGGCTATCAGCCATGTCTTGCAAAGACAAAGCGTGGTAATCAGCAGCGGAGTAGCCAGCGGGAAAAGCCTTTGCTACCAATTGCCGATTTTGAATGGCCTGATTCTGGAGCCCAAATCCCGGGCACTTATGCTTTATCCCACCAAGGCTTTGGCGCAGGATCAAAGCCAGAAGATGATCCAGCTTTGCTCTGCGCTGAGCGCCAAAACCGGGAAAAAGATATATAGCGCAATCTACGATGGGGATACCCCTACTCAGGATAGAAGCCGCATCCGCAGACAGGCCAATATAATCTTCAGCAATCCCGATATGCTGCATCTGGGGATATTGCCGAATCACACCCTCTGGAGCTCATACTTTGCCCATCTGCAATATATTGTGATAGATGAAGTTCACTACTATCGCGGGGTCTTTGGTTCGCATTTTGCAAACGTGATCCGCAGGCTGAAGCGTATATGCCGAATCTATATGCAAAGGCCTGTCTTCATCTGCACTTCGGCCACTTTGGCCAATGCCAGAGAACTGGCTTCCGAGCTGATCGGCGAAGAGCTAATCTTGATCGATCGTGATGGCTCGCCTATGGGTAAAAGGATCAATCTCATCATCAATCCGCCGCTCATAGATAAAGACTTAGGCATCAGACGCAGCAGTATGATCGAAAGCAGCGCTCTGGCCCGAATGCTGCTTTACTATCCCTTGCAAAGCATACTCTTCAGCATCTCCCGGCGGAGTGTGGAAATGCTGCTACTAAAGATGCCAGAGAAGTTTCGGGATCAGATAGCTTCCTATCGCAGCGGCTATCTGGCCAGTGACCGGCGCGAGATCGAAAAGAACTTGCGCGAAGGCGCTCTGAAGCTGATCATCAGCACCAATGCTCTGGAGCTGGGCATCGATATCGGCGGCCTGGATGTGGCGCTCATAAATTCCTATCCCGGAAGTATATCCGCAGTGCGTCAGGAAGCCGGGCGGGCCGGCCGTAAGGGCAACACCGCTCTGTCCATACTCGTGGCTGCCAGCTATCCGCTGGATCAATACATCTGCCAGCATCCTGAATACCTCTGGGGAAACAATCCCGAGCAGGCTTTGATCGATCCCGACAATACCGAGATTCTGCTCAAAGAGCTGCTCTGCGCCATCAGCGAGCTCTCGTTCAAAGAAGGAGAAGACTTTGGTAATATGAGCTTTGTGGAGCTTTCCGGTTATTTACAGATATTGCTGGATGAAGGACGCATTCGCAAGGTGGGAAGCAAGTATCTGGGCATGGTGGGCGAGTATCCCGCAGCAAAAGTGTCCCTGAGAAACGCCTCCAATCAACTACCCATCCTGGCAGAAGGTCAATGCATCGGCTATGTGGATGAGCAGAGCGCCATGTGGATGACCCATCCCCAAGCCATCTACCTGCATCTGGGAGAGACCTGGATAGTAAAGCAGCTCGATCTTGAAAAAAAGCTGGTGCTACTGGAGGAGATTCAGACGGATTATTACACTCAGGCCTTGCGGGAGACAGATATGATCATTACCAAGCTGATGCGCATTCATGAATATCCCTGGGGGAAAAAGCATTTTGGCAGAGTGATAGTGCAATCTTGCGTGATCGGATTCAAGAAGATCCGCTTTGGCAGCATGGAGGTCCTGGGCGCTCAGGGTTTGGATTTGCCTATGCAGGAACTTGATACCATGGCCTGGTGGCTCTCCTTTTCGCCGGCGATGATCGAAAGTATCCGCCAGCAGGGACTGTGGAACAGCGATGTGAACGCTTATGGCAAAGATTGGAAGAGCATCACTACCCAAATCCGGCAGCGGGATGGCTATCGCTGTATGAATTGCCAGGCCCTGGAAACAGACCGGGCTTGGGATGTGCATCACCGCATTCCCTTCAAGAAGTTCAGCTCCGCCCAGGAGGCCAATCAACCGGAAAACCTCATCACCCTCTGCCCCCGCTGCCATCGTCTGGCTGAGCAGCAAGTGCGCATCCAAAGCGGGCTCTCCGGCCTCGCCTATCTGCTGAGCAATCTCGCTGGCTTCTTTGTGATGTGTGATCCCAAGGACCTGGGGCTACACTATGAGCCGGAATCAAAGCTGGCCAATGCCGAGCCGGTAATCGCCCTTTATGACAAAATCCCCGGAGGTATAGGCCTTTGCAAGAAACTTTATGAGATACAGGATAGATTATTTCAAGCAGCATTGGAACAGATAGACCACTGCGAATGTGAATCCGGATGCCCGGCCTGCGTGGGCCCCGTTGCCGAGCAGGGAGAAGGCGCTAAAGTCCACGCCAGAGCGATCCTGACAGAATTAGTCAAAACCCCTGAATGAATGGCCTATCAGCCAAGATGATCTGCCCGAAACAGAAAAGATATTGACTAAAGAGCTATCCTGAATTAACTTGTCTGGAAACTAATATTAACAGCATAAAGGAGATAAGATGCAAGATAACCCCTTATTACGCAAGGAAAACACCCATCGCCTGAAGGCAATTCCCTTTGATGAAATCAAACTGGAACACTTCATGCCAGCCATTGAAGAGAGCCTGAAGATTGCCAGAGCAGAGATCGAAGACATGAAAAGCAATCCAGAAGCTCCCACTTTCGAGAATACCATCCTGTCTATGGATAATGGCGCCGTGGAATTGGATTATGCTTCCACTGTGTATTTTAACCTCTTAAGCGCACATTCCGATGCCGAATTTAAGGCTTTAGCCCCCAAAATCTCTTCTATGCTGGCAGAATTCAGCTCCAGCATTGCCACCGATCCCAAGATCTTTGAGAGAGTCAAGGCGGTGTATGAAGCGGAAGTTCAGGGTAAGCCCAAACCTGCCATCCCCAAAGACCTTAGTGATAAGGATGCACTCAAAAAAGCAGAACGCTATCGCTTGATCGAACGTAGATACAAGAGCTTCATCCGTGGCGGCGCTATGCTAAAGGATGAGGACAAGAAACGCTTTACAGAAATTGCCATGGAGAGCGCCCAGCTGGCCCCCCGCTTTAGCGACAATGTGCTCAATGCCACAAATGCCTTTGAGCTGCATATCACAGACCCCAAAGACGTGGAAGGCGTGCCGGAAGGCGCTTTGGAAGCAGCAGCATTCCTGGCCAAAAAGAAAGGCAAGGAAGGCGGCTGGTGCTTCAGCTTACAACCCTCCAGCGTTACCCCGCTGCTCACTTATTGCAAGAACAGAGAAATCCGCCGCCAGGTTTCCACTGCCTATACCTCCCGCGCTTTCAATGACGAATGGGACAACCAGGAATTGATCAAGCGCATTCTGGAACTCAGAAAAGAGCGCGCCCTGCTTTTGGGATATGCCAATCATGCAGACTATGTATTGGAAGATCGCATGGCCGGCTCTGTGCAGACCGCCCGCGACTTTTTGGACCGCATCTATGAAGTGGCCTATCCCGCAGCCGAAAAGGAGCGTGATGCCGTAGCCAAACTGGCCAAAGAGCTGGATGGCATAGACGAAATGCAAAGCTGGGATTGGGGTTATTACAGCAATAAACTCAAAGAAAAGCTCTTTGCCTTTGATCCCGAAGAGCTCAGACCCTGGTTCAAGGTTGAAAATGTGATCGACGGCCTCTTTACAGTGGTGAATAAGCTCTATGGCGTCACCATGAAACAGGTGCACGATGTGCCTGTGTATCATGAAGATGTAACTACCTGGGAAGCCCATGACAGCGATGGCAGCTATCTGGGCCTGCTCTATATAGATCTCTTTCCTCGGGATACCAAACGCGGCGGCGCCTGGAAGACCTCTTTGCACGGCCAGGGCATGTATGCCGATGGTATGTGGAGACCGCAAGTGATGATAGTGGGCAGCCTTACTCCCTCTACGGATAAGAGCCCTTCGCTGCTGCGCATGGATGAAGTCAGGACGGTGTTCCACGAATTTGGCCATGCCCTTCACTCTCTGCTTGCAGATGGCTATTATCATGGCTTATCAGGCACTTCCGTGCTGTGGGATTTCGTGGAACTGCCCAGCCAGATCATGGAAAACTGGCTTTTGGAAGAAGAAGCGCTGAATCTCTTTGCCCGCCATTACAAAACCGGCGAGCCGCTTCCCAAAGAACTGTTGGATAAAGTGATCGCGGCCAGAAACTTCAATGCCGCCACTGCAAATATCGGCCAGCTGCGCTATGCTAATCTGGATTTTGACTGGCATCTTACCGATCCCGATGAAATCAAGGACGTGGCTGCCTTTGAAAGAGAATCCAACAAACGCTTTATGCTCTTGCCCCCGGTGCCGGATACCAATATGTCCTGCGCCTTTGCGCATATCTTTGCCGGAGGCTATGCAGCCGGATACTATTCTTACAAATGGGCCGAAGCCCTGGATGCAGACGCCTGGAGCGCATTTACGGAAAACGGGATTTTCGATCAGAAAACTGCCCAAAGCTTCCGTAAATACATCCTGTCCCGCGGCAACGCCTTCCCCCCTGAAGAGCTCTTTGAAGCCTTCAGAGGCCGCCCGCTGGATGCAGATGCCTTGCTGAAACGCGATGGCCTGTTATAGTGTAATCTAATAGAAAAGGGCGTGAAGTATCACGCCCTTTTTCTTTGCTTAGGGAGTTTGAAGGGTTTCTAAAACTTGCGTTTCAAAAGATTGGCATTGGTGACCACGGTCACTGAACTCAGCGCCATTGCCATCTCTGCGATAACGGGATGTAATACCCCAAAAGCTGCCAGTGGGATGGCGACAAGGTTGTAAAAGAAAGCCCAAAACAGGTTTTGCCTAATCTTGGCAAAAGTCAATTTCGAAAGCCTCAAAGCCAGGGGGATGAGCCTCAGATCGCCCCTCAAGATGGTGATATCAGATGCTTCGATGGCGATGTCCGTGCCCATACCCATAGCGATGCCGATATCTGCCTGCTTGAGCGCCGGTGCATCGTTGATCCCGTCTCCGATCATAGCCACCACCCGGCCTTCTGCCTGCAAGTCCTTGACCTTTTGGGCTTTATCGGCGGGAAGCACACTGGCCATTACCTCGCTGATGCCGCAGCTTTTGGCAATAGCCTCTGCGGTTTCCTGATTGTCACCGCTCATCATAATGAGCTTCAATCCCTGTTTGTGCAAGACTTGCACAATCTCAGACGCTTCATCTTTGATGGTATCGGCCACATAGAACGCAGCCAAAACCTCTGCGCTATCGGCCAGATATACCTTGCTGGCATAGGCCAATTCCTGATCGGCAGGGATGTCTGGGACGGTAAGTCCCATTTCACCCATCCAATTCAAACTGCCCATCATATACTCTTTTCCTTCGATCTTGGCACTGATGCCGCGTCCTGCACTGGACAGGAAATCCTGAGTGGGTAGAGCTTTGATGGCACTGACCTGAGCAGCGTTTTTGATAGCCAGAGCCAGGGGATGCTCGCTGGATGATTCCAGGCTGAGTGCCAGACTCAGATTCCCATCATCCGTTCCTTTCAAACTTTTGATTTTGAGCAGCTTCGGCTTGCCGTGGGTGAGAGTTCCGGTTTTATCAAAAAGCACGGTATCCACATCTTTCATGCGCTGCAAAGCTTCTCCGCTGCGAATCAGGATGCCATTCGTGGCCCCGATGCCGGAGCCCACCATCAAAGCGGTAGGAGTGGCCAAACCAAGTGCGCAGGGACAGGCTATCACCAAGGTAGCGATGGTGGCCATCAGCGCTGCTGCCAGTCCTTCTGCAGGCAAAGATAGCGGGATGAAGGTGGTGATAAAAGCCGCCACTGAAGCCATGAAGCCAGGGAAGATCAGCCAGGAGAAAAAAACCAAAGCTGCCAGAACTATGATTACGGGCACAAAGATCGCGGTGATTTTATCAGCCAAAAGCTGGATGGGCACCTTGGAATGCTGAGCCTCTCTCACCATCTTGATCACCTGGGCCAGGAATGTCTCGCTGCCCACCTTGGTAGCTTTGGCCTGAAAATAGCCTTCCAGATTGATAGTGGCACCCAAGACGGAATCGCCTTCAGAGCGGGTAACGGGCATGGATTCTCCGGTGGCGATGGATTCATCTAAAGAGCTGGTGCCGCTTACTATCACACCATCGGTTGGTACTTTTGCCCCTGGTTTTACGATGAAGACATCACCGCTTTTGATCTTGTGAATAGGCGTCTCTACCTCCTCGCCGTCCACGAGCAGTAAAGCCGTCTTAGCCCCCAAAGAAACCAATTTACGCAAAGCTTCAGACGCTTTGCCGCGGGCCTTGCTTTCCAGATAGCGGCCGGTGAGGTAAAAAGAGATGATCATGGCAGCGATGCCGGCAAATTCATGAGCGGAGATTTCTTTCACCACCAGCGACAAAGGAGTAACCAGCATCGAGGCGATGGTTCCCATAGCGATCAGCACTTCCATATTCGCCGTGCGGGAGATCAGAGAGCTCCAGGCTGAAGTATAGACTTCGCGAGCGGGAAAAATCATTGCTACTAAAGAGAGAGTAAACATCAACCAGGCATCGATCTGATAAGGAAAAATCCGCGCAGCGAAAAACATGTGCGGGATCATCAAAACCATGACGATACCGGTGATTATCCAGCTAAAAGTCATGTGCCTTCTGGCAATGTGCATCTTTGCGATCTGCTCGTCTTCTCCCAGATGCAGGCTCTCGCGCACCTTAAACCCCAAGGCTGTGATGCTTTTGTAGATTTTATCTTCATCTACCTTGCGTTCGTCAAACTCCACCATAGCCTCTTCCAAAGCCAGGTTCACATGCGCCTTGCTTACTCCGGGGAGGGCGGAAACGCTTTTCTCCACATTAGCACTGCAAGAAGCGCAGTGCATACCGTCTATTCCTATTTGTAATTGCATTTTATACCTCTAATATCTATCTGATAGATATGATATAGAGTGGGCAGTAAAAAGCAAGCTAATTCTAATCTAATAATAGTCTAAGATACTGGTCAGCAAAGTATTTTAGCTATAGAAAAACAGCCCTGAAATCCTATTTATCAAACAAATCGGGATTTTCTTCGATGAACTGCTTGTGCAGAGACCAAAATGTGGAATCTTTATTCTTGCGGACAGTCATATGAATAAATCCGACTACGGATACCAGCAGTGCTCCGATGGCGTCCACAATGAGGTCTCGCATGGTATCTATCACTCCCAGACGGGTATCGAATACGCCATAGACCTCTTCCAGATTCCGGGCTTTTTGCATGTTTACACCCAAGATGGCATCCACACCAAATTCAAATATCTCCCAAAGACAGCCCACAGACAAAGCAAAACAAAAACTGAATAAGGCCATGAACAGAGGACTCAGATGCACATACATACGCTTATCCCGGTTTAGAGTATAAATTAAAAGAAAACCGATATAAGCCAGCAGGATGGCAGAGTTTGCATGCAGCATGGTATCCCACCAGTGGTAACGGTAAAAATAATGATGGACCTCGCCCAAATACATGGAAGCAAAGATAAAAAGCAAGACTATAATCTGAAATATGGCGGGAATCTTGATCTTCGCGCGTTTGATCAAAACCGAGGGCAGTATAAACAGAATAAGGGTGAGTATGGCCGAGAAAAGCACTTCCCATTGTTGCGAAAACAAATTGTAAACTACCGCCATTGCCGATAGTATGATGAACACATAGCGCATGCTGCGTTCCAGCTTTTCAGATTTAGATTTCTTCATTTATTACTCCCTGATCTTTGCTGCGAAGCAGTTAAAAAGCCCTGATTCTGTCAAGTAATTAAATACCAGGCATTCCCCCATTTTTGAAGAAAGCTTGAGAAGGCTCTAGACAAGGCATGCTATCTGAACTCACATGAAATCCACTTCCTGGGGTCGTGAATGAAAGCCTGGCTCGGCTGAGCTGACTGGGATGCCGAGCGAGCTTTCATGTGAATCGCTTTGCTAGCTAATATATCCCGTCTCGCCGGGGCTTAAGCGGACAACAGCATACTTTGCTTACAGCTTGAGTATCCGCAGCGGCTTCCTGGCGGCACCATCCACGGTAATACGCAGCAGATACACTCCCGAGGGCAGATGTCGGGCATCATCGGTACAGCCCTCCCAGGCCAATACCTGCTCTCCCTTGGCCTGGGTTCCCTTGAATAGTTTTCTCACCAATTGCCCCCTGACGTTAAATATCTTCAGCTCGATCTCGCTCTTTGCAAAGAGCTCATAGCTGATCACTGCTATATCCCGGAAGGGATTGGGGGCCACACAGATGCTGCCGGATATCGGCACCGCCAGCTCATCCGCATTTGCCACACTGTCGATGATCACCGTCACCGCATTTGAAGTGGCGGATTCCACATTGCCATAAAGGGCTACCACGTAGTAAGTCAGGGTGTCATTTACCGCACTGTAATCCCGAAAATGAGCGGCGGAGGGATCGGGTATATCGACATAAGCTGCGCCATTGCGATAGATGCGAAAGCCCGATAGCCCTCGATCCATCAGCGGCATTTGCCAGGATAGATCGATCTGCTGACCGCTGAGCTCGCCTACAAGATTCAACGGTGCGTAGATCGGCTGATATTCATAGGCTCCCACGTCGATCACCGTGACGCCATCCCCATCTCCATCCCAATAGCGTTCATTGCCGGCTGCATCCACACTGTTGTCTATCACTCCGGATGCCGCCTGCCAGCCGGCATCTATCAACGGTGAAACCGGACTCAGGGTATAAGGACGATTGCCCTCACCCACAAATAGAGGATCATAATCCGTGTTACCAGCCCCCCAGTAAACGGGGTTCTGAAACGTGGCACTATAGACCCCGGCCGGTCCACCCAGAATGTTGTTGTTGATTAGAGTAGTGGGGCTGTAGATGCCGGATGAAATGTAATCTGGAATCAGGATCTGCGTAGTCATAGCCGGATTGTAAAAGATGTTGTTGGTCAGCACGTTTGTCCCCTGCACGGCAAGTACTGCAGTTCCGCCGCTATTGCCGGCAAAGGTGCAATTGGAGATAAACAGCGTGTCATTCAGGGACCTTGCCATTGCCATGTGATTGTTGGTACCCTGATAGTTATCATAGAATGCGGAGTTCTTTATCTCAATGCGCAAGCGGCTGCCGTAGTTTTCAAATGGCGAGATCTGGAACATGGAATTAAAGGCGAACATATCGGATGTAGTACTTCTATTATTGTGAACTTCCAAGCCATCAATGAGGATATCACACTCGTCGATAGAGGACATTGTGATGGCTCTCGTCTCTGGAGCTTCGCTACCGGAAATATCAACATTCTTTAGCTTAAGTGATCCTGAAGCCTGGAGATTTCTTAATACCTCTACCCTCCCTGAGGATCGGATATCCTTTATAGTTAAATTCGTAATTTCAATTGAACATCGGGTGTAAGCAGAACCAATGCCTGACGGCGATCGGCTATTTCCAATCCTGTGCATCACAATATCTTCTAACGTAAAATCAGCAGATCGATTAAAGGCCATACCACTCTTCCCATTCACGAAAGAAAACTTCTGCAATTTCCAGCTTGAGCTACCAGGTGAGACAGTTAAGAAATTATGTTCATCTTCGGCATCAAGGATAGTCCCCTCTATGGATTCTCCAATCAAGCGGGTATGGCTTTTGATAGTTATGGGGAATAGCTGTCCGTTCAGCGAAGAGGAATAGCGCCCATCTGCCACGTGCACAGATTTAGGATTTTCACTGTCGGAAGCGATGCGATACATTGCCATAAAAATGCTCTGCATGGGCTCTGCGGGGCTGAGGCCGCTATGGGCATCATCACCCCAGGGTGCCACATAAAGATCGTGATTTACCTCCTCATGCACGGTGTTCAAGATATCAAAGGTATAGGGATTGGAGATATTGGGATTGCTGGCAATGGCTGTAGCGTAGAAGTTCCAAGGATTCGCTACCGTGAAGGTATCCACCACCACATGCACGGAGTTCACATTGTAAAAATACAAATCACTACCAAACGCAGCGTAATTGCTGTAAATGCTGCAACGATTAACTGGGTCAAAATTAGCATTGTAAGGTTGTGGGTGCAATCCATAAAACCAAATGCCTCCGCCGGAAGAAGCGATGTTACTGTGAATTGATACGCCGCTTAGGTATAGATTTATCGCACTTCCGCTGAGACCTCCGCCATTGGTTGCCATATTACTTGTAATGTCGCAATTTACAATAGATGCTTTCCTCTGACCTGTCATACCGAACATTGCTACTCCACCTCCAAAAGTGCATGCTAAGAAAGTATCGTAATAGCCGGTACCATTGATCACAGTGAATCCTTGAATATGTATGTGGGATTCTGAGTTGTTTGCTGTGATAACTGCTCCATTCTGATTCCCGTCAATTATCGTAGAATAAACGTAATCCCGGTTTCCAGTAAGCAGTTCCAGGCTGGCAAGAGTGATATTCTTGCCATTGAATCTCACATTCTCATAGTATCTACCCGGATAGACCAATACGGTATCGCTATGGGCCGAGGCATTGATAGCCTCCTGGATTACGGTGAAGGCTTGCGAGCCATCCAGGGCTACGCTTAGGGTGACGGCATAAATCCTGATGCCAGCCGCAAGCAGCACAATTGTCAGAATAGCTGCTCGCAGCATCGCATAGTTAAATATCCCTCCGCTCACCTTTAAAGGCAAGCGGAGGGTGGTGATACTTTGGGGAATACGCGGGGAAGTGCCCTGGTATTCTCCGATTAACTGTGGTTTAAGCTTCATTTCATTAACATCATTTTGTGCACAAAATTGCCTTCGGGACTATTGAGCCGGGAGAAATATATCCCTGAAGCCACCTGGCGGTCCTGATCGTCCTTTCCGTTCCACTCAAGTGTATGTTTCCCTTTGGTAAGCTCGGAATTACACAGCGTTTTCACCTTTTGACCACGGACATTGTATATTTCCAGCCGCACAGACATATCGCTGGCGAGAACAAAGGAGATATTGGTACTAGGATTGAAGGGATTGGGATAGTTGGGCTGCATCCGGGTCACCAGAGGAACCGGACTATCTCCGGTCTTGTGAAGGAAAGATATATAGGCGTATCTATCGATCTCATTTGTATTCAGCGTAGCATCCTCAAACACCATGCTTTCCGCATTATACACTTTCCAGCTTTGGGCTGCCTTCATGCCCTTACCCTCCTGATAGAACACTATCTCCAGTTCGCCAGCATTCTTGGCATCATCCCGGTAAAGACAGATATCCATGATGGTGCTGTCCACCACTGCCGCCCCTTGGCACACTCCATTCACATAGAGGCCAACTTCTTCGGGCATGTTTTGCGGATCGAATTCCAAGAACACCGGAGTGTAATCCAGCTTTTCTTCATACACAAAGGCTGTGGGCACGGGTCTTTCCGTGGGTTGAGCAGAGTCCAAGCGTGCTTTCCAATACATTTCCTGTGGAGCATCAGGCAGTAGCGTCAAAGCAACCATATCACCATCAGAGAAGGTATAAGTGTTCGGATCAACAATCCACGGACTGCCAAATTCTTCGCTGATCCTGCATGTACCCCAAGTTCGAGTCTTTATGGTGTGCACATAATCCAAATACTTAAAGCGGTGGCTGCCGGGTAAATAGCCTGATAAAGCATCTCCTGCCCTAACCGTTCTACTTGACATGCCTATGTCACCAAAATAACCAACCCAATTCTCAAAAGGCTGCATCTGTCCATTTACATTTACGGACACCACCCAACTAACCGGTGTCGTACGTGGATTTGCTCTAAAACCATTTATAAGCACCGGAGTTGGATGAATGCCCCGTGCAAATTGTACTTTGTAGCCCTTGGGCTGGGCAACTCTATTAGAGCTGTTGTTCCAATACAACATATCTTCATGATAGTCCATAATTGGCGATTCCCCATCATAGCTCCACCGGATCTGCTCCAATAATGGGTCCGGAATGATCATATTAGAGGCAAACATAAACCCAAGTTCATTCCAATAAACCCCGTCGGTGTTAGTTCGGTCATCCAGCACCGGGAATGATAGCCAGTATATATTCGACGGACTGAAACTATCGAAATATACTCGATGATGATGCGGATAGTAGATCGCTCCGATATCCGGAGGGGTGCCGTCGGGATCGGTTTGGATTTCACCGTTGATTACCGAACAGCCACTATTGATACAGGGGCTTTTTACATAATAATCCCACA
>Ga0265294_10006265_pt1 | contig 14316 bp, 10 predicted proteins | sample MunlanPumphouse3_FD_192504 | JGI IMG/M metagenome (GOLD analysis project Ga0265294, IMG submission 192504) | Groundwater microbial communities from a municipal landfill in Southern Ontario, Canada - Pumphouse #3 | ecosystem: Environmental > Aquatic > Deep subsurface > Groundwater | place... | reverse complement strand
AAAAACTTCTCAAAGCATCACACCTGGATATCAACGAAGTTTATGATATGTTGGATAGTTCAAAAGATGGAATTTCTGATGAAATGGCCGAGGATCGCATTTCAACGTATGGCTTAAATGAAGTGGATTATGATAGAGCCCCTGCATGGTATACCCAATTGATAAAATCATTTATTAATCCCTTTATTCTTATTCTTGTAGCCATAGTTGTCATCTCCTTCTTGATAGATGTTTGGTTTGCTGCTCCGGGAGAAAAGGATTGGAAGACAGTAATTGTTATCACGGCAATGATTATCGTCAGTTCTTTACTCAGCTTTTTCCAGGAATATAGAAGTAACCGTGCTGCGGGAAAACTAAAGGAGATGGTTACAACTACCGCCGCTGTTTTAAGGAAAGGTAAGAAGAGAGAAGAGATAGAAATGAAGCAAATAGTGCCGGGAGACATCGTTTATCTGGCTGCAGGCGATATGATTCCGGCAGATTGTCGCGTAGTAGAAAGTATAGACCTGTTTATTGGACAATCTATGCTTACGGGCGAATCGCTTCCGGTTGAGAAAATGCCATTCGCAGTTAAAGATTTGGAAAACAAACCGCCTATCGAACTAAACAATTTATGCTTTATGGGCACCAACGTTGTTAGCGGTTCAGCTAAAGTAATAGTTATTGCCACCGGCTCCAACACTTATTTTGGCAGTATTGGCAAGAGTATAGTAGGCGAAAGTCCAAAAACGAGCTTTGACATTGGGATAAACAAAGTTAGCGTTTTGCTTATCCAATTTATGCTGGTGATGGTGCCAATTGTTTTCTTAGTCAATGGTTTGATAAAAGGAGATTGGATTGAAGCACTATTATTCTCCATAGCGGTTGCGGTGGGATTGACCCCGGAAATGTTGCCCGTTATAGTTACTGCTACTCTTGCCAAAGGCGCCATAAGCATGAGCAAGCATAAGGTGATAGTAAAACGTTTGAATTCGATACAAAACTTAGGTGCCATGGATATGTTGTGTACCGATAAAACAGGCACATTGACCATTGACAAAATTGTTCTCACCCAGCATCTGAATGTTATGGGATTAGAGGATGATGAGGTTTTAAAATGGGCATACCTCAATAGTTTCCATCAAACGGGTCTGGTAAACCTGATGGACAAAGCGGTTTTAGACCATGTTGAGGTTCATGACTACCTGAAGGTAGAAGAAGATTTTGAAAAGATTGATGAGATTCCTTTTGATTTTCAGCGTCGACGCATGAGTGTTATTTTAAAACAAAAAAATGGCAAGCATCTCATGATTTCCAAAGGCGCTGTGGAGGAGATGCTGGATCTCTGCACGCACAGTTTCGACCCCGGTGAAGATCGACAACTCCATATAGAGAAAGATAAAATCGTAGTTTTAGATGACGAAATGCGCAAAAACGTCTTAGAAACCACCTCTAAACTAAATGCCCAAGGACTTCGCGTATTGACGCTTGCCATTAGAGAATTCGATGGCAATCATCCTCTGACTTACAATGTGGAAGATGAGAAAAACCTGACTCTGACCGGTTATATAGGTTTTTTAGATCCTGCAAAACCCTCCGCCAAACCGAGTATTGAAGCTCTGCATAAACTAAATGTGGAAGTCAAAGTATTGACTGGAGACAACGAAATAGTTACCAAAAAGATTTGTGGTGATGTGGGAATTCCCATTCGAAATATTATGCTTGGAAATGAATTAGAGATGATTTCTGATGAAGAACTTACTGAGCGGGTAGATGACATTTCCATATTTGCCAAATTAAGTCCCTTGCAAAAAGTACGCGTAGTGCAATCCCTACGAGCCAAAGGTCATACCGTAGGAGTTCTTGGCGACGGTATCAACGATGCTCCCGCTCTGAAAGAAGCAGATGTGGGCATAACAGTGGATAATGCGGTTGATATTGCAAAGGAAAGTTCTGATATTATTTTGCTTGAGAAAGATTTAGAGGCATTACATAAGGGTGTAGTGTACGGAAGAATAACTTTCGGAAATATTATGAAGTATATCAAGATGGCCACCAGCAGTAATTTTGGAAATGTTTTCAGTATTCTTGGTGCCAGTGCATTTTTGCCATTCTTGCCTATGTTGCCCATTCAATTGCTGTTCCAAAATCTTTTATATGACTTTTCTCAAATCTCACTCCCTTGGGATAGAATGGATAAGGATTTTTTGGAATCTCCAAAAATATGGGAACCCAAAGGGATCCTCAGGTTTATGATTTATATAGGTCCTATAAGTTCGATATTCGATTATGCGCTTTTCGTTGTGATGTTTTTTGTATTTAAAGCCAACAGTCCCAATCATCAAGATCTGTTTCAAACAGGTTGGTTTGTGTTAGGACTTTTGTCCCAAACCTTGATAGTGCATATGATTAGAACTAAAAAAATACCGTTTATTCAAAGTTGGGCTTCTGCTCCTGTAGTAGCCATGACATCTTTGATAATGGTCATCGGAGTGATAATTCCCTTTACACCACTTGCGGCAGTGTTATCTATGGTACCGCTACCTTTCGCTTATTTCCCTTGGTTGATTGGCTTGTTGATAGCTTATAGCTTAACAACTCAGTTTGTCAAAAACTGGTATATCAGAAGGTTCAATGAATGGTTGTAATGGAGATGAGAATCACCTCACTTCAACATAGAAGGGGTAGAGAAAGACAAAGACGACAAGAATATTCATACATAAATGTTATTCCTCTAATTTTTTACATTGTATTTAGGGATTGTGCCGAAATAATTTGACGCTTTAAACTCGCTCTTTTGTCCTCTAACTTCCTTGGAAATTCATTAAATAGCCCGCTATTCGCAGAATTTTCAAGTCGTTAACGAATAAAATAGCTTCGTTTCAAACAGTCAACTTATTTCATTACAAACCCTTAGTTTGTTACCTATCTGAACTTTTAATTTAAGAAGGTTGTTGTTAATTGCGTAAAGTAAACGTTACCACCAAACAAAAAAAAAGAGACTTAATTAATGAATTTGAAAAATTATAGTGTAACTGATGCTAAATTCTGGACAGGAAGGATTGATGATTTACATGATGTTGATTCATTCAGGATGCATCAAATAATTAAACTGCTCAACTTAAAAGATTTAGAGACCCTGAAAACAGATCCCTCAAAATTTAATATCTGTTTTTTAGGATATTGTTGCGACGAAGGAATTAGAAGAAACTCCGGCAGGGTAGGTGCTAAACATGGACCAAAAGATATTCGGAATAAGTTTGCAAGTTTACCGGTGCCATTTTGTGACAAAACAGCAATATATGATGCCGGAAATCTATCTTGCGTAGAAGGTAACTTGGAGGAGATCCAAGAGCAGTTGGAAATTGCCATTGAACAAATCTTGGATAATAATTTGTTCCCAATCGTATTAGGTGGCAGTCATGACTTGTCGTATGGTCATTTTAACGGAATTTTCAATCATTTGAAAAAACAAACCGAGAAGCCAAAAATTGGAATTATAAACTTTGATGCTCATTTTGATCTCAGACCTTATGACGATCAACCCTCGTCTGGAACAATGTTTTCTCAAATAGCTGATGATTGTGCTGAAGAAAACCAGGAGTTTAATTATCTCTGTTTAGGAATTCAAACCTCCGGTAATACCAGAAGCCTTTTCAATAAAGCCGATTCACTGGGAGTTAAATATGTGCTTGCAAGCGAGTTTGTTGAATCCAATCCTGATAGTATTTCAGCTAAAATAGCCTCTTTTATTAATGAAAATGACTCTATTTATCTAACTCTTTGTGGTGATGTGTTTAGCTCTGCCTCTGCTCCCGGAGTATCAGCTTTGCAGCCATTTGGTTTAAAACCAAATCATGTACTCAGGTTCACTAAAGAGATACTACAATCTAAAAAAGTGATCGGTTTTGATATCGCTGAAGTCTCTCCTCCATTAGACGATGACAAGAGAACTGCACGACTTGCAGCAAATATTGTATATGCAGTAATTGAAAACCTTTGCGAATAATTAGTAAATTCAATAATAATCAAACAAAAAAAATGACAAAAAAAATTTTAACAATCGCAATTCTAACAGCACTGTTCTTAAATTCTTGTAAAGGAACAACAAAGGAAGAAAATGCAGAAACTACAAAAACAGAAACAGTTGCTGATGACATTGTAACAACTTTGTCAACCGATAAAGAGGGAAAAAAATTAGAAATAACATTTAACAATACAAAAGGAACTGCAACTCTTAGTTTTAACGGAGAAACTATTGAATTGGTTGCACAAAAGGCGGCATCGGGAATTTGGTACAAAAATGACCATTACGAATTAAGAGGAAAAGGAAACGATATCGATTTGACAAAAGACGGAAAAGTAGTTTTTACGCATAAGGATGACATTGTAAGGAAATCGCTGAAAAACAAAGAGGGACAAACTCTTGATATAACTTTTAATAACACAACAAATGAGGCGAAAGTTTATTTAAACGGAGGCGAACAAATTGAATTAATTGGTCAAAAACCTGCCTCGGGAATTTGGTACAAAAACGACCATTATGAATTAAGAGGAAAAGGCGAAAACGTTGAATTAACCAAAGACGGGAAAACAGTGTTTAAAAATTAAAACGCTATATTTACACTATGTCTATGCAATTGAGAAAATATTTGGCAGCTTTTTTTCTGTTACTGTTCTTGTTCCCAACGGTAACAGAAATAGCACACCCATATATTCACAAAGACGATGTTCGCTGCACAGAAATTGGCATACATGTTCACAAAACAGAGCACCACTGTGCTTTTTGTGATTTTGTTCCGCTTATTGCTACCACACCACCTACTGCGCAATTTTCCATTTCAGCTCCTGAAACAACATCTTGGTACCTTACTTTCTATAAAGCTCCACACGTACTCAACAATCATAAATACAGCTTCTCATTAAGAGACCCGCCCTTTGTTTCTTGATTTCTTAGCTTTTATCAGCTTCCTTATCATACATGGAATAAGTCTGTGTGTGAGTTAGCGTACAAATTATTTAACAAAGTAGTTTCTTAATCAGACTAACAATGCATAAAATAATCCTTCTCGTGATTGTATTATTTACAGCCACAATAAGCGTGTTTGCTCAAAGTATAACTTCATTAAGCGGGAAAATCATCGACCAAAAAACAGGCGTTTCTTTGCCAGGAGTTTCCGTTTATTTTCCGGATTTAAAAATTGGAGCAGTAACAGACGCTTCGGGTCTGTATGAAATAAAAAATCTTCCCAAAACTAAAATTTTGGTTGAAGTAAGTTTCATTGGTTATAAACAAATAGTCGAATCCATTGATTTATCGACCATCTCAACCAAAAATTTTGTAATGAGCGAAGCAATTACCGAATTGAGCGAAATTGTTGTCACAGGTCTTTCAAAATCAGCAGAGAGGAACAGAACATCGTCACCAATTACGGTAATCACACCTATTCAATTAAAGCAAACCTCTGCTGCCAACATAATTGATGCTATTGCTACTCAACCGGGCATTTCACAGGTTACAACAGGAGCCGGAATTTCTAAACCGGTAATACGTGGTTTGGGTTACAACCGTGTGTTGGTAGTGAATGACGGAATACGTCAGGAGGGACAGCAGTGGGGCGATGAACATGGAGTTGAAGTTGATGAATATGGAGTAAATCGCGTGGAAGTTTTGAAAGGTCCTGCGAGTTTAGCATACGGAAGTGATGCCTTAGCGGGTGTAATTAATTTTTTACCTCCACCTACATTGCCTGAAGGAACAATTCGAGGTAATTTTTTGGCTAATTATCAAACCAATAACGGATTATTTGGAGGTTCACTTAACCTTGGAGGTAACCAAAAAGGAGTAGTTTGGGATATTCGTTACAGTAATAAAGCCGCCCATGCTTATAAGAACAAATACGATAGCTATGTTTTTAATTCCGGGTTCAAAGAGAATAATCTTGGCGGAATGATTGGGGTTAATAAATCGTGGGGATATTCGCATTTGAATTTTAGCATGTATAACTTAACTCTCGGAATTGTTGAAGGAGAAAGAGACCCAATCACGGGACAATTTTTAAAACCAATTATCGTAAACAATACTACCGAAGATGAAGAGATAGCCACAAAATCCGACCTCAAATCTTACAAATCATCTGTTCCGTATCAAAAAATTCATCATTACAAACTGGTGTCAACCAATAATTTCATTTTTGGAAACAGTTCGTTAAAAACTATCGTAGGTTGGCAGCAAAATCGTCGACAGGAGTTTGAAGAAGTATTAGAACCGAAAGAGTACGGATTATATTTCTATATGAATACCATCAATTATGATGCACGATACAACTTTACGACAAAAAACAACATAGATCTCTCTTTCGGTACAAATGGCATGTATCAAAATTCTCTGAATAAAGGCATAGAGTTTGTTATTCCTGATTATAATCTTTTTGATATAGGTGTTTTTGCACTTGCAAAAAGGGGATGGGATAAATGGACATTGAGCGGAGGGTTTCGGTATGATTTACGAACCGAACAAGGCAAAGATTTATGGTTGAATGAAAATGACGAGAGAACCAATAGTCCGGATGCAAATTCGGAACAACTCTTTTCTGCATTTAATTCAAAGTATTATGGTGTCTCGGGAAGCATTGGTGCTACTTATCAATTCAACGATAAATTGTATACCAAGTTTAACCTGTCAAAAGGTTTTCGAGCACCTAATATTGTTGAAATTTCTGCGAATGGCGTGCACGAAGGTTCAGGACAATATCTCATTGGTTCCACTGCATTAAAACCGGAAAACAGTTATCAGGTAGATTATTCTCTTGGTTGGAATTCCGAACATGTAACAGCAGAAACTAATTTATTTTACAACTATGTAAACAACTATATCTTTTTGGAGAAGTTGAACAGTGTCGCCGGGAACGATTCTTTGACAAATGGCTATCCAACATTCCAATATACATCAGGCAATGCCCACTTATATGGTGGTGAAATTTCTATTGATATTCATCCACATCCATTAGATTGGTTGCATTTTGAAAATAGCTTTTCTTATGTACAATCTGTTCAGGCCAATCAGCCCGACAGTATGAAATACCTTCCGTTTACACCTGCACCAAAGTTCCATTCAGAACTGCTTGCAACAGCAAAGAAGATAGGGGGAAATCTTGCAAATGCTTATGTGAAAATAGGAGTGGATAGTTATTTCAAACAAAACCATTTCTACGAAGCATTTGGAACAGAAACAGCCACGCCCGGCTACACCTTATTGAATGCCGGAATAGGTACAGATATTATTTCTAAAAAAGGAACCCTGTTTTCAATTTATATCAGTGCCAATAACCTAACCAATGTTGCCTATCAAAGTCATTTAAGCAGACTTAAATACTTAAACGAAAACAATGCAACCGGACGAAAAGGAATTTACAATATGGGGCGAAATTTAAGCGTTAAGTTGATAGTGCCCATTGACATCAAAGAATAGCCATAGCAAGAGTTTATCCAACTATTTTTCAATGAATAAACATTGAGTCCACTCCGAAAGCTCTCAATTGCTGATTATTAGTCCTTTTTCTGCTCTTTGTCCCTGAAGGGAAAAGCCTAATAATCAGCACTCAGCCAAAGTTCCTTCAGGAGATTTAGGAACGAAAATGAATGAGATTGACTTTTCAGAGTGGACTCAACATTATAATAATAAAAAAGCATTCGGATTATCCAATTGATTTCGATAAATATGTTAACAGTTAGGATGTGCTATTGAAATGGAAGTTAAATAAGTTATCTTTACAAAGAAATAAATCTAAAACAGTTGATTATGAAATTGATAATACTTAAAGCTTCAATCCTTACCTGTTTGCTTGTTACAGTATGTAGTTACAATGGTCTTACACAAAGAACTTTTCCACAACCTCTTATAGGTGACGAAAATGGATTTGTATCAATTTTTGATGGTGAAACTTTAACGAACTGGGAAGGAGATTCTATTTATTGGAAAGTAGAAAATGGAAATATCGTTGGAGAAGTTACGCCTGAAACAATTTTGCAAAGAAATTCATTCTTAATTTGGAGAGGTGGCACAACAGGGGATTTTGAATTGAAATTAGATTATAAAGTTTCTGCTCAAGGAAATTCCGGAATTAATTACAGAAGTTACGAAGTTGAAGGAATTCAGTTTGCATTAAAAGGATACCAATGCGATATAGATGGAAAAGGAGAATGGACAGGTCAGAACTATGAGGAAAGAGGACGTCAATTTCTTGCCCTTCGCGGACAAATTACTAAGATTGATAAGAATTCAACTGTTTTTGAAGTAGGAAGCATTGGAGATAAGGATGCTTTGCTCGATTGTGTAAAACAAAATGATTGGAATGAATGTCATTTGATAGTTCGTGGAAATACTTTGATCCACATCATTAATAAGCAATTAATGAGCGTAGTAATTGACGACGATATTTCAAACCGGAAAAACGAAGGTTTATTAGGTGTGCAAGTTCATGTGGGTCCACCAATGAAAATTGAATACAGAAATATTAGAATAAAGAAGTTTTAATAAACATTTTTAAATGCGGAGTTAATACGCTTATATCCTTCTAAAATGATAGAATTAATGACAGTATAAATCTGTTTATATCCTAAACCCATTTGTTGTCAACAAATTCAAGACTTTGTGTTTGACAAATCTTTATCTACGGGTCGTGCAGTTGGGGTAAGAATGGAGGAAAAGGCTTTTAAAGAAGGATGACAATTAAATGTAAAACTAAAAAAATTGAATGTAAATATCGACACGTTGCTAACAAACAAGTAGGCAAAGGGAGTGGGTAATCGATTTCTACTGGGCATTTGCAGAAGAATAGGCAGATTTATCAAACAAAATAATTCAAAAATCATGAAAATTGCAATAATTGGAACTGGGGGCGTTGGAGGATACTTTGGTGCTAAATTGGCCCGAGCAGGGTTCGACATAACGTTCTTAGCCCGAGGAGATCATCTAAAAGCGATACAAAACAAGGGATTAAAAGTGAAGAGTATCCTGGGCGGCTTTGAAGTTGAAAACTTAAAAGTAACAGATAAGATATCAGATATTGAACGTCCTGATTTAGTAATATTAGGTGTGAAAGCTTGGCAAATAATAGATATTCGCGATGATTTAAATAAGATTATACATGCAGATAGTTTGATTTTGCCCCTCCAAAACGGAGTTTTAGCGGCTGAGGAGTTATCAGAAAAAATTGATAAGAAAAATATTTTAGGGGGATTGTGTAGAATAATTAGCAAAATAGAATCGCCGGGCGTGATTAATCATTTCGGAGTTTCACCCACCATTGTTTTTGGAGAGATTGATAAACCTAAAACTGAACGGTTAATTCAAATTGAAAAGATTTTTGAAAAGGCGGAGATTGATGCTAACATATCTGACGACATCAATGCTGAGCTGTGGAAGAAGTTTATTTCCATTTGTGTAAGTGGCTTATTAGCTGTTACAAAAACGACATATGGAGAATTAAGAGAATTGAAGGCTACACGAGATATGATGATAAGTTTACTTACAGAGGTTTATTTACTGGCGCAAAAAATTGGAGTGAAGATTGAATCAGATTTTGTTGAAAAGACCGTCTCTACCATCGATGCATATCCTTATTATTCAACCTCTTCGTTAACAAGGGATGTGTGGGAAGGCAAACCATCGGAAATTGATTATCAAAATGGGACTGTAGTCCGATTAGGAAAAAAGCATGGAGTTGATACGCCAATTAACAGCTTTGTCTATAATTGTATATTGCCCGGAGAATTGAAAGCAAGAGGTTTGGATATAGAAAGCTACAATTCAGAATATAGATAAAGAAGAATCTTGTGAAAATGTTCGAAATAACAATATTAATAATAGTGCTCTTAAGCATCCTACTAATAGGAGCTCTTTATTTCTTTCAAGAAAAATTGATATTCTTTCCCCAAAAATTAGAGCAAAGTTATCGATATGATTTTGGCCATAATTTCAAAGAGTTGATGATTAAAACATCTGATGACAAATTGCTAAATGCTCTATTATTTGAGGCTGATAGACCCAAAGGTTTGATTTTTTATTTACATGGAAATGCTGGCTCGCTGGAATCGTGGGGCAGTGTAGCTAAATTATATACGGACATGAATTATGATGTTTTTATATTAGACTATAGAGGCTTTGGAAAGAGTGAGGGTAAGATAATTGGTGAGGAACAATTGTTTGAGGACAATCAAATAGCTTACAACAAGCTCAAGGAAATATACAAAGAAGAGGATATAATAATACTGGGGCACTCCATAGGAACAGGATTAGCTGCTAAGCTGGCATCTGAAAACAATCCCAAACTATTAATTCTGCAGGCACCATTTTACAGTTTCACAGAAATGATGAGCAATCAGTTTTTCTTTCCAACATTTATATTGAGATACAAGTTTCGAACAAACGAATTCTTGAAGCGATGCAAATGCTCCGTCGTTATCTTTCATGGAGATAAAGATGAAGTTGTTGATTACAAATGGTCTCTAAAATTGAAAGAAGAGTTTAAAGAGAAGGTTCAATTAATTACATTACATGGTGAAAGTCATAATGGAATAACAGAGAATGAAGATTATAGAAAGGAATTGCAAAAAATATTAGTCCAGTAATTACGAACGCATAACAATAGTTATATAGTGTCTGCCAAAAAATTCTTTGTTTTTGAGTTTTTGATAAGAAAAGGGCGAGAACAAAGCCAGTTCCGCCTTGATGGAAGTTTTCGTCCCGACGTGGCGGGATAACTGTTTCAAAAACGAAAGTAGCGTGGTGCATTGAGCTATGAGGTACCTGAGTGAAGTCGAGAAGGGTCGAAATGTGCCACATTGAGCGAAGTCGAAATGCACTGTTTGCACTTTTTTTGTAAATACTATTTAGTTTGTAAATTTAACGTTCTACGTCATTTAAATTTCACGAATACAAAAAAACAGATGAATATTAGAAAAGTACAGAAATCCGATAATAAATTTTTAGCGGATCTAATTAGAGAAGTTTTTGAAGAACACAATGCCCCAAAAGAAGGAACAGTATATTCAGACCCAACTACTGATAACTTGTATGAACTATTTAAAAACAAAAAATCTATACTTTGGGTAGTGGAAGAAAATAGTGAAATTTTAGGATGTTGTGGAATTTATCCTACTGATGGTCTACCTAATCACTGTGCAGAATTAGTGAAATTTTATCTTGTATCAAAAGCAAGAGGCAAAAAGATAGGAACAAAATTAATGGAGCAAAACATTAAATCTGCTATAGAATTGGGATATTCCGAATTATACATTGAGAGTTTATCACAGTTTGATAGAGCGGTGAAGATGTATAAAAAATTAGGATTTAAGAACCTTGAGAAGCCTTTGGGGAAGTCTGTCCATACATCTTGCAACATTTGGATGATTAAAAAACTTTTAGATGAATAAGATCTCGTTTTTATGGGTAAAAATAAGAAAATTTCAAAGAAAGATGTTGATTACTCGTCGTTAAGAATTTAGTTACATCTGGTGTTCTCTACCAAAAATAGAAATTCATTTCTAAATTGAATAGAATTACGAGATAAAGTTTTTAGCCATAAGGGGAAATTTTCTTGCCGTCGGGTTTAACCGACGGATAAGAGATATAATCGAGATATGGCTTTAGCCACATCTTTATCTTGAAAGGAATGTGGTTAGAGCCAATAACAGATGCACAAATTGCAATATAGTTGTTTGCAAACAGGGAAAGTATTTATAAGAGTTTTATTGAGAACTTATCAAAAAGAATATACAGATGCCCGGTAAAGAAGGTAACATCGTTCACTCACAAAAATTTAAGGAACCAATATTATTTTACCACGGGTATGCCGCTCTTTGCTTAATTTTTGCGCTTTCTTTGCTTCCGAAAGAGGAAACACATGTTCAATAAAAGTTTTTATTTTATTCTCTTCTGCGAGTTTTGTTATCTCTTCAAGTTGCTCCGGATTGGACACAGAAGATATGTATTTAGTCTCCACACCGTATTCTTTCGCCAATTCCTCTGAAGGCTTCCCGGCTATAGAAACAAGAAAACCACCTTTTTTCAATACCTGAAAAGAGCGTTTTAAGGTATCTCCCCCAATAGTATCAAAAACCACATCAACATCTTTAACAGCATCTTCAAAATTCGTCGTGGTATAATCAATGAACTCATCCGCCCCCAGATTTTTGACAAAATCCTTATTACGCCCCGATGCCGTCCCGATAACATAAGCTCCTTTGGCTTTTGCCAATTGAACCGCCATAGAACCTACCCCACCGGAAGCTGCATGTATCAAAATTTTTTGCCCACTTTTAAGATTAGCCGCATCAAAGATTGCTTGCCATGATGTTAAAGCGCCCATAGGAATGGAAGCAGCATTCTTAAAATCAAGATTGTTCGGTTTTCTCCCAAGATCCTTTTCCTTTACAACAACATATTCGGCATAACAACCCAAAACAATCTTACCATAAACCGCTTCACCTATTTTAAATTTTTCTATATCAGCACCTGTTTCTTCTACAGTTCCTGCAAATTCTGCACCTAAGATAAGCGGAAGTTTCATCCCAAAGCTGCCCTCACGTATTTTCCAGTCGACAGGATTAACAGCGGCAGCATGAACTTTTACTAATATTTCATCTGCTTTTGGCTCAGGACGATCAACATCAGTATAATTCAACACGCTTTCATCACCATATTCTTTAACCTGTATCGCTTTCATTGTTTTCATTGCTCTGTTTTTTAAATTAAACACCATTTAAGAGATCGAACTTCTTCTCTCTCAATCAATCTCTTTCTTCTAATGTAATTCGTTAATTTCAGGAAAAGATTATTTTAATCTTTATGACGTACAGATAGATAACAAATAGTTCATATAAATGTTTCACAGAGTCGTACGCTACCGCGTTTATGCGTGGTTATCCGTTCAAACGATTTAAAATTGACTGGTTCCTTTTTTAAAGTATTGCCTCCGCTCACGCGCTTTTGCGTCGCATCAGCGAAATAAACTTTCCTCCTACAGACACAAAAAGAAACAGCACCACAGTCATTATCTCATGATTTTATAGTCTGATAATCTATAAATTAAAGGTTTCTTTGTATATTGCCTATTCAATATAATACAATACAAGTTATGAGATATTTATATATTTTATTCGCATTTTTAATTTTATCTTGGTCAACGCCTGCTCAGGATTATAAGAAGGCGAGAGAAAAAATGGTGACAGAGCAGATATCTAAAAGAGGTATTAAGCATAATCATACTCTTGATGCGATGAGAAAAGTGGAACGTCACCTCTTTGTACCACCGGCGTATATGCGCATGGCTTACGATGATGGTCCCATGCCAATAGGATATGGTCAGACCATTTCACAACCTTATATAGTTGCATATATGACAGAGATTATAAAACCAAAATCAGGCGATAAAATTCTGGAAATTGGTACAGGTTCAGGGTACCAGGCTGCTATTTTAGCAGAAATTGTTGACAAGGTGTATACCATCGAGATTGTTTCAGAACTTGCAAATGCAGCTTCTGAGAGATTACAAAAACTTGGTTATGATAATGTCGAAGTGATTAGTGGCGATGGTTATTATGGTTTGGAAGAAGAGGCTCCTTTCGATGCTATTGTTGTAACAGCCGCCTCTGAACATATTCCTCCTTCACTAACTCAGCAACTGAAAGATGGAGGGAAAATGGTTATCCCTGTTGGTTCACCTTTTCTTGTTCAGACACTTATGTTGGTTGAAAAAAAGGGAGGGAAAATATCTACATCGAGCTTGATGCCGGTTAGATTTGTGCCATTCACGAGAAGCCGGAAGGAATAAAAAAAGTTGAAGCATTAAGAAATGAATAGAAAGATTTATCTCTCCCTCGGGCTTCTTTCCGCGTCATTAATAGCTTTTCAGTTGGCATTGATGCAGTTGATTTCTGCCGTGCAATGGAATCATTTTGCCTATATGGTAATTTCGATTGCTCTGCTGGGATTTGGTGCCAGCGGCACACTTCTTGCGCTAACAAGGAAATGGTTTGAGCGACACGCAGAGTTTGCCTTATATCTGCTGATGATTCTTACAGGAGTTTCTATGAGCGGAATTATTCTCTTTTCATCGGCACTTTTCGGGAAATTCGATACATACCTAATTTTTGTTGATCTCTCCAACGTTAAATATCTTGTTCTCTCCTATTTTTCATTTTTTATCCCTTTCTTTTTTGGAGCACTTGCCATTGGACTAATTTATATTCAATACGTTAATCGTATTGGGACTATGTATTTTGCTGATTTGTTAGGATCTGGTCTTGGGGGAATTTTTCTGCTGCTATTACTCT
>Ga0265294_10006264_pt1 | contig 14317 bp, 15 predicted proteins | sample MunlanPumphouse3_FD_192504 | JGI IMG/M metagenome (GOLD analysis project Ga0265294, IMG submission 192504) | Groundwater microbial communities from a municipal landfill in Southern Ontario, Canada - Pumphouse #3 | ecosystem: Environmental > Aquatic > Deep subsurface > Groundwater | place... | reverse complement strand
GATGGAAGACGGCACCCTGGCCGGGGCTACAGAGCCCAGAGCCGATGGAGTAGTAGCCGCCTGGTAATATCAAAAAGGAGCTTACGATAAGCTCCTTTTTGATTTTCATTACATGTTCGGCAAGTAAAGCTTGGGGTCCTGATGCTCTCCGTTCTTTAGCACCTCAAAATGCAGATGGGGCACATCCCCTATCTCAAATTCGGCGGTATTCCCCACGCCGCTTATGACCTTACCCTGCTTTACCTTCTCGCCTTCCTTGACCATGTTGCCGTTCTGCAGATTGGCGTATCGGGTCACAAGGCCATCGCCGTGGTCAATAGTTATCATTATTCCCAGCGTTGCATGATTGGTAATTTCAGTTACTGTACCCGACCTTACTGCCTTGACCGGTGTGCCGACTGAGGCCGCTATATCGATACCGTGGTGGGTGGTCCACTGCTCAAGAGTTTTTGAGTAAACAAGATTATCCTTTCCATAATCCATGCATATCTTCCCCAGAAGTGGGACAAGCATTCTTTCCTCACTGGCATCGGTCTTTTGTACCTGGGTCGATGCTGCAACGGTCGGCTCTTCCCGGACGGCGGGCTGCTCAGCAGTACTTTCCCGTTCACCGCTGCCTGTTTGTTTCTGTTCGGTTTGTGCAGCAGGCTCATCCTCCGCATCGTCTATTAATACTGCCGGACTGTTTTCCTGGGGCCCGGCCTCACTGGCCGGGTACTCTTCCTGTGCCTGATTTTCCGCATCCGGCAGACCGTTCTGACTGAAATATTCCAAATTGTTTCGGGTTACCCAGACAGCGGTCGCTGCAAGCAGAACCAAACACAAAAATAATACGATATAAAAACTATCCCTGTTAGCTGCAGCTAAAAATTGGCTCCTGCTGAATCTTTTCCTGAAGCTCATGGTTTACTTATCACCTCCATCCGGTAGTATGTCCATAAAATAGTAAAAAATACGTTGTAATATTTAGCTTGAACAATAAATATTATTTAAAGAGTTCATGGGGGGGATGGCTGTGAGGACTATAATTCTGGTAATACTATTCATATTTCTTGTTACCATTGTATTTCCCGTATTCATCACCCAGGGGTGCGGCATGTTTCAAAGGCCCGAGAAGGGATACCGGGATGAAAAGCCCTACGAGACAACGGTGTATTTTCATGGGGAAGGAATTATTAGGAACATGGACCTTGAGGAATACATTAAGGGAGTGGTTGCGGCGGAGATGCCGGCAAGCTTCCACCATGAGGCTCTTAAAGCACAGGCGGTGGCGGCACGGACCTATACCGTTAAAAGGATGACTGCCCTGGGGGGCAGCCCTAACCTTGACCATCCCGAGGTGGACGTATGTACCGATTCCACCCACTGCCAGGCCTGGGTTTCCGATGAAGACTTTCGGAAAAACCTTAAGGGACAGTTCGGCATGTTCGGTTATAAAAAGTATCTGGAAAACGTTTACCAGGCGGTGGATGAAACCCAGGGCCTTATACTGGTATACCGGGACGAGATTATAGACCCTCTTTTTCATTCCACCAGTGGGGGCTTTACAGAGAACTCCGAGCAGGTTTTCTCGGCAATGGTACCGTACCTAAGAAGCGTTTCCAGTCCCTACGAGGAGCACTCGCCAAAGCTGACCGATAGGGTTGAAATGAAGGCAGCGGATTTTGTAAGAACCCTGAGGCAAAAATTTGACGGCCTGAAAATAGACGCAAAGGACATCCCTTCCGCTATACGGGTTATGGAGACCAGCCAGGGAGGAAAGGTAATAAGCGTCAGGATTGGTAATAGAGTGGTGAGCGGCCGCGAGGTCCGGGCCGCCCTGGGCTTAAACTCCACCGATTTCAAAATAGGATACGAAGGTGATACCGTGGTTATAACCACCACCGGATACGGTCACGGTGTCGGAATGAGCCAGTACGGTGCCGACGGCATGGCAAATAGGGGCGACACCTTCGATAGGATACTGAGGCATTATTATACCGGCGTGGATATCAAAAGGATAGGGGAGATATTTGACAAGCAGTCGGGGCTACCGCACTAAATGAATATATACGACTAAAATCCTTCTATAACATAGAATAACCGCATATAGATGAAATAGAAAGACACGAAAAAAGGGGGTTCCGAGAATTGAAGGATTATATACACGAACGCGTAGTTGCCGCTGCTAAATATGTAATGGATACAAAGTCTACGGTAAGGGAAACTGCAAAGGTTTTTGGGGTCAGTAAGAGCACCATACACAAGGACATTACCGACAGGCTTCCCAGAATAAATCCTTCACTTGCCGAGGATGTAAAAAGGGTACTTGCATATAACAAAGCTGAAAGGCACATAAGGGGAGGAAAAGCCACCAGGGAAAAATACATAAAGGCCCAGGGAAAAAGCGCAATACCTTCTTAAATGTAATAAATAATATACGAAAAAAGAGGTTTTTATAGGATAATATAGAAGTTAACTATATAAACTGGAATACTCATGAAAAAACCGGGAGGCGGGGGAAACGCATGTTTGATTTGAACGTGGAAATGGGAATTGACCTCGGTACCGCCAGCGTATTGGTGTACGTTAAGAAGAAAGGGGTAGTCCTGAATGAGCCTGCCGTGGTGGCTATTGATAAAAACACCGACAAAATTCTGGCTGTGGGCGAAGAGGCAAGGCAGATGCTGGGCAGGACACCGGGAAACATAGTGGCGATACGCCCTTTGAGGGAAGGGGTAATATCCGATTTTGAAGTGACCGAAAGGATGCTTAAGTACTTTATACAGAAGACATGCGGTAACCGCAGAGTATTGAAACCCAGAGTAGTAATATGCGTACCCAGCGGAGTGACCCAGGTGGAAAAAAGAGCGGTAATAGATGCCGCAAATCAGGCCGGATCCAGAAAAACCTTTCTTATAGAAGAACCCATTGCGGCTGCAATAGGTGCCGGACTGGATATTTCCAAACCCACCGGCAATATGATTGTGGATGTTGGGGGAGGGACCACCGATGTTGCAGTAATATCCCTAGGCGGCATAGTGGTAAGCACCTCTATTAAAATAGCGGGCGATAAATTCGATGAAGCTATAATTAGGTATATGAGAAAGAAGTACAATCTGCTAATCGGCGAGATGACCGCCGAGGAGATGAAGATAAAAATAGGCTCGGCCTATCAAAGCGGGAATGGACAGTCCATGGAGGTAAGAGGGAGAAATCTTGTGACCGGGCTGCCTAAAAACCATGAGGTTTTTTCCAGTGAAATGATAGAGGCATTGGAGGAGCCTGTTGCGGCTATTGTGGACAGTATACACTCGGTTATAGAAAAAACCCCTCCCGAGCTGGCCGCAGATATAAGCGACAGTGGTATAATACTTACGGGGGGCAGTGCACTTCTTCACGGGCTGGATACTCTGCTTGCCATAAAAATAGGCACACCTGTAAAAGTAGCGGAGGACCCGGTATCCTGTGTGGCTACAGGAACGGGTAAAACCCTTGAGGCAATAGATTCTTTGGAGGGAAGTCTCATAACCTCCAAAGGAAGATGATAGCACATAAAACGCCGGTAAATCCGGCGTTTTAACATTTTCTAAAGTTGCCGGGGTATAGTGCCGATAATTACCTATGAGGTGATTTATAGTGCTTAGGGGACTCTATATGGCGGCTGGCGCAATGGCCACCGAAGTCAAAAGAGTGGATGTTATTGCCAACAATATCGCCAATGCCGATACCAACGGTTATAAGGGGGACCGGGTAATAACGGGCCCCTTTAGGGAAGTGCTTATTTCTATAATAAACGACAAAGACCCGGATAGGGGCCTTGTGCCGCAAGGTGGCCTCTCGGCAGCAGCGGAGGGCGGAAGGATAAGGCTGGAGACCCGGGGTAGGTTCCTTGTTCTTGACACGCCGCGGGGGAAAAGCTACAGCACTGAGGCTGCCCTTACTGTTAATGACGAAGGCTATCTTGTTACCACAAGTGGGAATTATGTGCTGGGAGCAAAGGGCAGGATACAGGCGGGAGATATACAAAGCCTGTATTTGGACCAGAGCGGCGGAGTTTATTCCAACGGGTACCTGGTGGACAGGCTGCAGCTTTTTTCTGCACCCGGTGTAATTGGCACTTTAAACGGCGGCTCTGCTTTAAACAGTGTAAATACCTTCTTTATGCAGGGAAATTTAAGGGAGACCGACAGACATTTGGACCTGGCGATAAAGGGAGAAGGTTTCTTTTGCGTTAGGGTCCAAGGAGAAGAAAGGTATACGAGGGATGGCTCCTTTGTGGTCGATACGGAGGGCTACCTGTCAACGGTTGAGGGTTTCAGGGTGGCCGGCGATATGGGCGATATATATGTAGGCGATGAATATATAGATATACGTACAAACGGGGAGATGTATTCCGGCGAACTTTTCTGGGACAGGCTGAAACTGGTTACCTTTGACCGGCTGGAGGAACTGCGTAAGGTGGGGGATAACCTGTACACCGCCGGAGGGGACAATGCTTACCGGTACGGCATAGAGGGCGAAGTACTCCAGGGGTTTTTGGAGACTTCCAATATAAACGCAGTCAAGGAAATGGTTAATATGATTACGGCCTTCAGGACCTATGAAGCTAATCAGAGGGTTGTTACGGCATACGATGAGGTTCTGGGTAAGGCGGTTAACGAGGTAGGAAGAGTATAAGCATAAAAGGGGTGGGCAATATGATGAGGGCACTTTGGACAGCAAGCTCGGGGATGACGTCACAGCAGCTAAACGTGGATACCATTGCCAATAACCTGGCAAACGTGAATACCACCGGCTACAAAAAGGAGAGGGCGGAGTTTAAGGACCTTCTTTATGTATCCTTATCCAAGGCTTCTATAACCGACGGCCAGGGAAGGCCTGTGGGGCTACAGGTGGGACACGGTGTCAGGCCTTCGGCCATTTCTAAGAATTTTGCACAGGGGAGCATGCAGTCTACCGGAAACCCCCTGGATTTTGCTATTGACGGAGAAGGTTTCTTCGTAGTTCGCGATCAGAACGATAATCTGTATTACACAAGAGACGGGAGCTTTAAACTGAGCATTGACGGTGAAGAGGCTGCCATGGTCACCTCCGGCGGACACATTCTGCAGGTTGAAGGGGGAGACGCTGACCTTGGCGGCGAGATAAGCGAAATAACCGTCGATGGGAATGGGATGCTTATGGTAAGGAGAAACGACGGCACCCTAGACGAAATTGGGGTGGTGGACCTGGTGAGGTTTGTAAACCCCGCCGGGCTTGAAAGTGTAGGGGAAAACCTGTTTAGCGTGACCACGGCGTCGGGGGAGCCCATTGAGGCGGAGGAACCGGGTATAAACGGTACCATAATGCAAAACTTCCTGGAAGCCTCCAACGTGCAGGTGGTGGAGGAAATGGTCAAGCTGATAACCGCCCAGAGGGCATACGAAATAAATTCCAAATCGGTACAGACCGCTGATGAGATGCTTCAGATTGCAAATAACCTGAGAAGATAAGAAGCGAAGGTGATTCCGATTGAAAACTGGTGGAATAAACGGGTACGGCAGTGATATAATAAAGGACACATACAAGAGAGTAGCGCAGCAGGATACCTGCCGGGACTTTGCGGACATTCTGGATAGGGCCCAGGCAGAAAAGGACGATGAAAGGCTTAAGGAAGCGTGCCGGGAACTGGAGGCGGTGTTCGTTAATACCGTTCTCGAGAGGATGCGCGCTACCATAATGCGGGACGGGCTCATCAAAAAAGGCCTTGGGGAGGACATTTTTACTTCAATGCTGGACAGTGAACTGGCGCGCGAAATTTCCAAGGGCAAAGGTACCGGCATAGCTGACCTTTTGTACCGGCAGTTGTCAAAAAACATTGAAAGGTGATGGGGTGGAAATCGGTGCTAAACGTTAAACAAATCATGGAGATACTTCCCCACAGGTATCCCTTCCTGCTGGTGGATTCTATATTGGAGATGCAGGAGGGTGTAAAGGCGGTGGGGGTTAAGAATGTGACTGTAAACGAGCCCTTTTTTCAAGGCCATTTTCCTGGTAATCCCATAATGCCCGGTGTACTGATAGTTGAAGCGATGGCCCAGGTCGGGGCAGTGGCGATACTGTCAAAGGAGGAACATAAAAACAAGCTTGCGGTGTTCGCCGGCATTGATAAAGTGAGAATGAGAAGGCAGGTAGTCCCGGGGGACCGTTTGCTAATGGAGGTAGAGCTAACCACCATGAAAAGAGGAATTGGAAAAGCCACCGCAAAAGCCACGGTGGACGGGGAGTTGGCGGCCTCCGGCGAGCTGATGTTCGGCCTTGTTGATAATAAATAGAAATAATAACTGATTCTTTACCGGTAGCCAGTAGTCCATAAAGGCGGCCTATCGGTTTTGATTGCCATTCTTAATGGTTTGCTCATACCTTACAATTAGCTTGTCCAGTTTATGGCTTAGCTCTATGATTCTTTCAACTTTATCCAGACCTTTATCTGTTTTCAGTTCCTCTTCAAGCAGTTTTCTATATTCTTCAATTTCTTTCTTTAGTATTTCCAGCTGTTTAACCCCCACCCAATTCAACTCCTTACTTAATCTTTCTTTTCTGTATAAAATGCCTCCTTGGTGTGTATCCTCTATACTGAGAAATTATTCAGGGAGGGCTAAAATGTCAGACAGACGCTTTGGAAGCATTTTAGTTATAGTAGTTACCTTGATGTATTGCGTTTTTTTCTATTTTAACTGCATAATTGTACCATATACGGCCGGGTATGGCAAAGGGTTTATATGGAAACGCAATAACCCTATTGGCGGCCATGATACAGTCTGCCGGGACGAGGGTTCCGCAGGTATCGGGGATAACACTAAGGATGATATCCATGATGAGCCTTCTGTAATTGAGATCAAGCCGGTGATTATCGGCCAGGCCTTTCAGCCGTTGTCAGAGCTATCTCAGCCGGCATCGGACCAAACAGGGCAAACCGAATCCACGTCCGAAACATTGAACGCCCTGGCACAGCCGGTACCGCCCCGGTCGGATGAAACAAATAAAACCGTGCAGCCCCGGCTAAGTGACAAGCCCCAAACCGTACAGTCACAACCGAGTGATACAAACCAAGGCGGTTCCCGGGTTTTGCTGTCCGGAAGCAGGGCGGTGAAGGCCCTTTCTGCACTGTCTTTGAAGGATAAACTGTGGCTTATAAAGGTCCTAAGCCGCTGTAGCATGGAAGAATTTCTTCGAATAAGGGCCATGCTTGAGGACGGAGTAACCTACCAGGAAAACCTTGAGATGTACATGATACTACGTCAAAAAGTCACCGATGAAGAGCAGAAGAGGCTGGATAACCTCATTGAGGCGTATACGCGGTAGATATAAACACTAACCACTATTTACCTATTGCACATCGAATAGGGGCACTATCTGATAGCTTACCTCGCCATCCCCTCCTACGTAAAACCTTATGCAGTTGTAGTTTTCTAGCTCCGAAGCCCCTTCCGCAGTGGTGACGGTGCCGCTTATCCCCATATATCTGATACCGTCCCGTATATCGTAATGGGGATCATTCTGGCCGCCGGTCAGCACCGTTACTTCAACCCCTTTATTCTCGTGAAGGTCCGAGAGATAGCTGTGGAAAAGGTCCGTTTCCAGTGTATCGGTAAACCCGCCGCCGCTCCATACAGGACGGGGCAGCACTACGAACAGGTTTCCGCCGCTGACATCACTAAGCTGTTGTTTGAGCCAGTGCCACTGCTCCGGTGAATAGGCCCTCAGTCCTCCGGGGTTATTGTCAAGCTGCAGGAAGGTATTGTTCCCCGGTCTTGTCACCGAATAGCCTCCCTTTGTGGATATTACCGGGAAGTTCAAATCGGACAGCGTATCATCGCCAATTATTCCGGCGAATACCGCCATGCCGCCGTATTCCTCCGCTTTTTCTTTCATCCTGTTTACAACGTGAATGTCAATGAGTTTATTTATATTTGTACCGCCAAACAGCGTAAAGCTAAATTGATAGTTCTCCGGCGGTGTGCTTATTTCTTTGGGGTCCCGGATGGCTGTTTCCGGCCCTCTATCCCCTGCTTTAAGTTCATGTGGGTAAAGTGCCGTTAGGTCGTCCAGGAAAATTTCACCAGCGTCGTTCATAATTGGGTTAGTCTCAACTATATACACTCTTTTTATATAAATCGGGGCCGCAAGGTCACGGGGCACCTGGGCATGGACAAATTTATAACCGGTCCAGTCAATTTTCCTGGCAAGGTCAAGGGTTACACTCTTGCCGGTTGAATCTTCCACCATCATTCTCAGCCAATGGCTGTTTTCCTCCAGGCTGTATGCAAAAACCCCTAGCCTTTCGGGTAGCGTGTCCAGCTTTATTCCGTCCCCATTAAACACCAGATAAGAGGCGGCGGTAACATCGGTGGTGGTAAAGTCATAGGTAAGCCTGCCCGCAGACTTTCCCCCGTTTGGATGCCTTACATCAAGCGTATAATGCCCTGTAACCGTATCAGGATAGGAGTTGAAATTGCCGTTTGACGCTTCAAAGCTGTCCAGTACAGCCCTTCGGTATCCCACCGAGGCCGGTACCCAATAATAAAGCTCGCCAAAGCTGACGTGGACCTTGCCGGTGCCTTCCCTACCACCGCTTATGAAATGCTGACCTTTTATACTTCCTATTGTGGGCTCAATCAAAAGGTCCCGGTTTTCAATAAGGGCTGAATAGCCCTGCGAGTTCTTTCCGTAGACGTTAAAGGCGATACTTCGATCAACGTCCGTTTTAAGCGTCTGGGGTACCGATAATGAAACCGGTGCGTTCAGCACTCTTAGATCTATTTCAGCCGTCCGGCCCATATAGCTTGCGGTAATCGCCGCCCTGCCCGTCGTAGAAGGGTAGAATACGTTTCCGGCAAAGCCGCCCTCCACACCCGAAACGTTCCAGTTAATTCTGCCGGGGTCAACGGTCACTGGGTTGAAATTGTTATCGCATCCCTTAACAGTTATAGTTCTTCCGGTTCCTGCAAAAACGTTTGTATTCTCCACCTCAAGAAAAATATATCTAAGCCTGCCTCTGGGAGCTGTGCTTTTTATGGATATACCGTTGGAAATACGCCTTAGGCTGCCATCGGAGGGCGTATTCGCCAGCGACAGCGTTTCATCCCCGGGCTTCCGGGCGAGCATCGTAGTGGAGCCACCGCCGTCTAAGTTTATTGCGTTATAGGCTCCAAGGTTTATCATTAGCTGTGCCATCTGGGGTTGGGTCATACCCTTAGAACTTTGGACTCTGCCCTCCACCGCAGCGGCGATAATCCTTTCACCGTTCCTTGAAAAACCTATGGCAGTTCTTGGATGGTTTCCATCAACGCTGTGGGTGAAGGGGGATATCATCCCGTCCTTAACCAGAACACTGCCTCCGCCTATTGCTAGGTTCATGTTCTCGTAGTCGGGCGTGCTTATCGTTTCCAGTTTAACCGAGGCGCGGGGCTTTATTACCTGCTGCAAACTTAAGGCCGCATCCCCCCGAGCCATAATCACTAAGCCCTCTTCGGGTATGTATACTTCCTCCGCCGGTCCCTGTATTATATCTGTTACCCTGTTCTTTTCAACCGTAACATACAGTATGTCCTCAAAGGCCACTTTCGGAGCCGTAGTGCCCCATCCTTGAGTATACACCACGGGATAGGCGTATTCGTTACTTATTTTATTGACGGCTGATACTGAGAGTTCCAGGTCCTCAACGATAAGCTTAGTTTCCCAGTTCCAGTAATCTATGACGGGTATACCCCTGTTGTTTAGCGAAAACACCGCCAGTTCGTCCATCCTGTATGTGGGGCTGCTTTGCAGTTCTCCGTCCTTTACCAGCGGACCTATCGGAGAAAAGCTCTCCCCGGAAATGAAGAAATCTCCGTTTATTGCGGCTACGGTATCGGAATCCCCGACCATTTCCAGCAGAGTGCTGCCCGTCCCGATTCCACCGGGAGGTGTCAAAAGGTCCAGTTGGGTGCGGGAATCCGATATATCCGCATCCAGCACATGAATCCTTTCCCAGCCCTGGTCGGTGAATTGGGTAATGCTTTTATACACTACGTTTCTGGCTATTTGGGTTTCCTTCTCTTCCCTATGAATTATACCCTGTCCGGCGGACAGCGATGTCGTAGGCGCGAGTATTGTTAAAAACATAAGTGTTACCATGACTAGTGCTGCTTTTTTCATATCGTTTCCTCCTGTGTTAGTGGTATATATATTTTGACGTATTTTTTGGCGTTTTGTTCTGCAAAGCCTATTTTCAGTTTTGGTGTAGGGTGTAACAAAACCATCCTGCATAGTTTATTATATATTAGTTGATTGGACAAAATAGTTACAGACATATTACAATATTATTAAATATATAATTCGCATATATACAACGCGTTAATAAGGTTACTTTACTTGTCATTCCAAAGAAGCGAAGACCGAAGAATCTGGCTTGGAGATAGACATTTAGCTATAACTAGATCCTTCGCTACCGCTCAGGATGACAGAGACGCTCAGGATGACACGTTAGAAGATGTAAAGTCTTAAGCATTTTATATATAATAAAGGTAATATGTAATGTAAATTGTGCTAAAACAAAAATTACTATTGAACACAAAGCGTTCATTATGTATAATGTTATAGTGACGCGAAAGGTTCGGGGCGTAGCGCAGTTTGGTAGCGCACATGGTTTGGGACCATGGGGTCGGGGGTTCAAATCCCTTCGCCCCGACCATATTTGGCCCCTTGGTCAAGTGGTTAAGACACCGCCCTTTCACGGCGGTAACAGGGGTTCGAGTCCCCTAGGGGTCACCAAAAACAGAATTGAGAGGTGTGAATTGAGAGGTGGGAAGTCACCTCCCACATCTCAAATACGCTGGTGTAGCTCAATCAGGCAGAGCAGCTGATTTGTAATCAGCAGGTTGCGGGTTCGAATCCCATCACCAGCTCCATCATGGAGGGATACCCAAGTGGCCAAAGGGGGCAGACTGTAAATCTGTTGTCAGTGACTTCGATGGTTCAAATCCATCTCCCTCCACCAAATAGGCGGCGCGAGCGATCGCGCCGTTTTTGCATTACGGAAATATAGAGTAATAAGCGGGCAACTGCAGGTTGCCCTTACAATACTGGGTTATCAACATGTAGGGGCGGTCTTTGACCGCCCGTTAATATTGCACCATGTATATACAACGCATTAATAAACTTACATTATTTTACTTGTCATTCCAAAGAAGCGAAGCCCGAAGAATCTTACTTTGTCCCATTAGGGTTTTACATGTGCCTTCTTATATTGTATAATCTTAATGCTACATTTAGTTGGGGGTTAATAACCATCATGGGAATACTAACCGATACGCTTGAGTTTCTCGGGAACGAGCTGACAGTGGTATTTGTTGCTATGCTTCCTTATATTGAATTGAGGGGTGCTATTCCCATAGGCATATCAATGGGTATGCATCCTTTACATGCCTTGGTGCTGGCCCTTTTGGGCAGCATGATCCCATCTCCGGTAATAATGCTGGTTTTCAGGCCCTTTTTTAATTTTGTAAAAAGGACAGGCCTTTTTAGGAGCCTTACCGAAAATATAGTGGACAAGACTCTAAAGAAGGCCAGCGGAATTAAAAAGTATTATATACCGGGTCTCTTCATTTTTGTTGCGGTGCCTCTGCCCTCCACCGGGGTGTGGACCGGCAGTCTGGCGGCAGCCCTATTGAACATACGGCTTTTGCACGCTTTTCCGACCATATTCCTGGGCAATGTGGTGGCTGGGCTTATAATTACGCTTATAAGTTACGGGATCATTGGCGTGTTATGATTGACATATTGGCAATGATGTGATAGTATTTTTTGTTGAAAAACCAAATATTTGCCTTATCAAGAGAGGTGGAGGGACGAAGGCCCTGTGAAACCCGGCAACCGGAGCGGTATGCGTAGCGGTGCCAATTCCCACAGAATTTTTAGGTTCTGTAAGATAAGGTGGTGGATGCCTCCTTGTTTACAGAGGGAGGATTTTTTATTTTTACAAAAGCGGGGCAATAATAAACTTTAGCGGCAACATTAAAGGAGGATATGTTAATGGCCAGAAAGCTGTTTACGTCCGAGTCTGTTACCGAGGGACATCCAGACAAAATGTGTGACCAGATTTCAGATGCGGTGTTGGATGAAATTCTTGCAAAGGACCCCAATGCAAGGGTTGCCTGCGAGACGGCGGTGACCACCGGGCTGGTATTGGTTATGGGGGAGATAAGTACTCAGTGTTATGTGGATATACCAAGCATTGTCAGGAAGACCATTCGGGATGTCGGGTACACAAGGGCCAAATTCGGCTTTGACAGTGAAACCTGTGCGGTGCTGACATCAATAGACGAGCAATCGCCGGACATAGCACTGGGAGTGGACAAGGCCTTTGAAGCCAAACAGGGCGGGGCCGATCCGGTGGAGGTTGTCGGTGCCGGTGACCAGGGAATGATGTTTGGGTTTGCCTGTAACGAAACGGATACGCTTATGCCGCTTCCTATACACCTTGCCCATCGGCTGACCAGAAGGCTTACCGAGGTCAGGAAATCGGGGCTTTTAACTTATTTAAGACCCGACGGAAAGTCCCAGGTGACCGTTGAATACGAAGGGGACAGGCCGGTAAGGGTTGATACAATAATAATTTCCACCCAGCACCATCCAAAGGCGGATGTATCGATAATAAGGGAGGGTATTATTGAGTATGTAATAAACGAGGTGGTTCCGGCGGAACTGCTTGATGAAAGCACAAAATACTACATCAATCCTACCGGCCGGTTTGTGGTGGGCGGTCCTCAGGGGGATTCGGGGCTGACCGGAAGGAAGATAATAGTGGACACATACGGCGGCTATGCACGCCACGGCGGGGGTGCCTTTTCGGGTAAGGACCCGACGAAGGTTGACCGTTCCGCCTCCTATGCGGCCAGGTATGTAGCCAAGAACATAGTGGCAGCGGGTATCGCCGCAAAGTGCGAAGTGCAGCTGGCCTACGCCATCGGCGTGGCCCGTCCGGTTTCCATATTGGTGGACACCTTCGGTACTTCTAGGATTCCGGAGGATAAAATTATAAAGCTAATAAGCACCAACTTTGACTTGCGTCCTGCAGCCATAATAAGGGACCTTGACCTTAGAAGGCCTATATATAGGGATTTGGCCGCCTACGGGCACTTTGGCAGGGATGACCTGGACCTTTCTTGGGAGAGGACGGACAGGGCGGCGGTTCTAAATGACCAGGCCTTCTAAAAAATAAAATATAAGGAATAGCTTCTATCGGTACCGGGTTAATACCTGTAAAGGGCATAACCCGGTATTATTATGCCCTGAAAGGGGCCGACTGCCGGTGTATCTAGCCTCTTACAGGTTCCCTTCGGCCTTTTACCTATGGCACGTCCCATATGTACAATGGCATTGAAAGGGGGTGAGAATATGCCATTACAGGTACAGCCGCTGGATTCCAGATTAAGGCTGAGGTACGAGGTGGGGGTGGATGACGAAGGAAACCCCAGATATTCCACAAGGACCTACTCCCGGGTTAAGCCCGACGCCGCTGACCAGAACGTCTACGACATCGCGGTGGCCTTTGCCGGGCTGCAGGAGTACCCGTTGACCTCGGTCAACAGAGTGAACGAAACGGAGCTGGTCAACGTATAAGGCAAGCGGCGGGCAGCGCACGCCCAATCCGTTAAGCCAAACAAGGGAGGTGAGCGAATGGCCAGAAGGCTTGAGATGATATTCACAAACGCTGTCGGGCGAAGATCCACCATATCGGTTGACAATGCCCGGGAGGATATTACCCAGCAGGATGTGCAAGTCGCAATGGATGCGGTGGTAAGCGGCGGGATATTTACAACCAGCGGAGGAGATATAGTCGCCATTGACAGTGCCAGGATAGTGGCAACGGAAGTCACCGATATCGCTGTGGAGTAGAAAAGCGGGGCTGGCTCTAGCCGGCCCCAGTCTTCATAAAACCTTATGCTAGGCTCCATGAAACGCTAGCGCATGCTAAAAACGCTTAGTAAGTAAACTCGGCGAAGTTTCACAGAAAATCCGTAGATTTGGCAGGACGCCAAATCAGGCTTTTGCGCCATGGAGGGCGCATAAAATGCGTTAGGATTTTCAAGAAGCAAGGCGTAAGTTTACTCTAAAGCGTTTTCGCATAAGCGGGTATTCGTGGAGCCTAATACAGCTTATAGGCAGTATGGACTGATAAGGCCGGCCCCCTTTGCACCAAAAACTTAGAACAGGCTTATAATGTCTTAGATAAATGATTGGAGGCTGCTGTATTGAGCGAACCGAACTGTACCGCCAAAAAGGTCATTGCTGCCCTTGTGCCCTGCTACCA
>Ga0265294_10006263_pt1 | contig 14318 bp, 8 predicted proteins | sample MunlanPumphouse3_FD_192504 | JGI IMG/M metagenome (GOLD analysis project Ga0265294, IMG submission 192504) | Groundwater microbial communities from a municipal landfill in Southern Ontario, Canada - Pumphouse #3 | ecosystem: Environmental > Aquatic > Deep subsurface > Groundwater | place... | reverse complement strand
CCTCCAAACAGCGGCGGCATGTTCCCCCTGGCGGCATGATGTCCAGAAGGTCACACCCATTGTTGCAGGCAACGCATCAAGAAGATCCCATAGATCAACGCGCTGTAGCGCATCCCCGCCAAAGAGCTCGACATGGCTATATTCTCTATCAATACTATTTATGTCATGCAGCAGATCCGCCATCGGTCGGGGCGCCGCAATACTGCCATTCGCACACCCCGGGCACCGTTGCAGGCAGCGAGCGCCAATATCAATCTGATTTTTGACATGGATCTTATGAAACGGGCGTTCATCCAGCAATTTATTTATATGCGCATCAAGATAGGCTTCGTTCCGCATGGGGCAGAATTCGCCACCCAGTCGCACCAGCGGGTGTGACTGGATACGCTCGAAGAGATCAACAATAGGTTCACGGGTTGCATCCCCGAACACCAGAGGGAAATAGGGGCAGGGAGTAACCCAGCCATTACTCATAATATGGCAAAAAACATGCTTTGCAGTACAGACGTTGTTCTCGCCGAGTGGCGTTCCTGGTGTATGCACATACATATAGTCGGCAAAGTGGGGAGAAACGTGCGCAAAGAGTTCCCGCTCCGCTCCCGAACCAAGGCGCCCTCCGGCCACGCCGGTCGAATCGCCGACAAAGCGTGGCAGCAGCAGGCGCACCTGTTTGGCGCCACGTTCGAGAACAAACTGCATGAAGCGGTTAATATCGCCGCTTTCAAAGAATTCGCGGGTCTGTGGCACAATTGACACATGCATGGTGATGCTGCTCTTTGAACCTGCTTCCAATGCCCGTACCGCACAATCAAAGCTCCCGGTTTTACCACGCTGCCGATCATGCTGCTCCGCCCGATAATCGTCAAGGCTCAGGTATATCTGATTAAGCCCTGCCGCCTCAAGACGCTGGATATATGCGGCATCAAGCAACAAACCATTCGTCTCCAGCGAGACGATAAACCCGAACGATTTTGCGAGCGAGATAATCTCAAAAAGGTCGCGGCGCAGTGTCGGCTCTCCCCCGAACAGATCGATGATTTGGCATCCTGCCTGTTTCAAATCCTGAAAAATGGCACGAATCTGCTCCATGGAAAGCTCGCCGCTGACCACCTGGCGCAGACCTGAAACGCCGCAATGCAGGCAGTTGCATTGGCATCTGTTGGTCAAGGTAAGCTGAACTACTTTCACATTGGGCAGCGGCATATAGTTATCGTTGTCCCGTCATAAGATTATATGGGATCGTGCAATTGAAGTCCGTAATAACGCACCCGCCGCCGGTCAGCCGTTGATTTACAAATGCGGAAGCTGCATCAAGGCGTGTTTTAACCTCCTGCGCGCTTACTTTCGGATAGAGTGCAGCGGCGCCGGTATCCTGATTTTCGGAAAACTGCAAAAAAATCACATCATCAAAGAGTTCGGCAACGACAAGCGAGGCCATAAAATCATCCTCTGTTTCAGTGGGAAAATTCAGCAGAATATGGGTAACGAGCTTTGTCTGCGGCGCAATAGCGCGTATGTTACGTATGCAATCCATGACCTCTGCAATGTCATAATTACGGTTCATCAGGTTCAGTACCCGTTGCGACCCGGACTGTACCGGAATATGGACAAACCCGATTCTAGCCGATTGAAATATTCCCTTCAGCGCATCAAAACGTTTCAGTAAAAAGTCCGGATAGAGATACAGCAGTTTGAGCGTAAAGCCGGGGGCAAGGAGAAACACCGCTTCGATCAGTTGCAGCAGATCCGTGCCGTTATCATCACCATAGCTGCCGCAATCATCGGCCAGGAAGGAAAATTCCTTCACGCCACGGCTCAGTCCGAGCCGCACCTGCTCAAGAACGCTCTTGATCGGCACACTGGTCACACTCCCCTTTGAGCGTTTGATATTACAATAGGAGCAATGGTTGGAACATCCCTGAGCGATGAGAATATAGTAGTCACGGCTTCCCAGCCCCTGGCCGGATGCGAACAGTTCCGGCGGCAGATGATTTACCGGGATGTTTTTAATGGAAATATGATGGTCAAAATATTTGTCAAGGGAGAGCAAGTCTTTGGGTCCGATACAGATCAGATTGTGCCGGTCCAGACGCTCGGTTGGCAGGGTGGCAAGACATCCCAGGAGTATGATCCGCTTCTTTCCTGCAAAAGGCCGGGCAATCTGCAATGCCAACAATGAAGCATCGATCTTCTCTTCCGAGACGCAGCAGCTGTTGACAAGTATGGTGTCACAACTATCGATATTACGGCTTATGAAGTAGCCATTGACAACAAGGAAATTGATCGTTTGGGAAAAAAGAAGGGCGTTGGACTCGCAGCGCTTACTTGTATTCAAGATGAAGATATCATGCTGAGACACGTTGTTGCCGCTGGCTGCAAGGCTTTTATGGTGATGGTTGGCAGGCATTGCGGATCACCTCCGGCGCACGATCATAATTTGCGATTATACGGGACATCATAATCCTCGGTATAGAAATGAATCTTGCCCCAGCCTTCCAGCGTTGCAGGGGCAACAAACCCGTTTTCAACGGAGAGCTGGAAAAGGTCAGTGCCGGGATAAGGGGTATATTGATTGATTTTCCATATCATTGCCCGTGAATTTTCATTTTTCAGCCGGTGTATAAGCCTGAATGTTTCCCCTCTGTCATAATCCGTTTCGGAAGGAAAGCCTGCCATGAAGCTGAAGTGTGGGAATATCCCATGTCTTTTCAATTTCTGGTTTACTTCCAGCACCATGTTTTTGTCTGTTTTCTTGTTTATAAGGTTCAGAATTCTTTCCGAACCGGATTCAACGCCCAAAAAAATACCTACAAGCCTGGACGCTTTCAATTCAGACAGAACCGAATCATCTATTTTCAATACTTCATCAACCCGACCGGAACATACCCAGTTAAAATAAAGGCCGTTTTTTCTGCATAGCGAAAAAAGATCCGTTACTCTTTTTATGTTGTAAAAAAAATTATCATCCAGAATATTAATGGTATCAGGTTGAAGGCGTAGCACATCCTTGAGCATCTTAAAAACCTGATTCAAAGGGAGTTCAATATACTTGGGGTATAATATTTTGACTGCACAAAACGAGCAGTTATACAAACATCCACGGGAGGTCAACAAAGAGACTGTAGACGCCTTTTTGTATTTTGAAATGAGGTGATACGGTATCTGGTCGATATCAGAATCAGGGATATCCCCTTTTGTAATTACGATGCTGTTTCCATCCTTGTGCCCCACCATCGGCATCCCGGAAAAATTTTTATTTTTAAGGGACAGCGCCAGATGCAAGAACGGAATTTCCCCTTTCCCGATCACAACATAATCAACTGAATCCGAATGAAGTGTCTGCTCCGGGAAAATGGTTGCATGAGAACCTCCGACAACTATCGGAGCGTTGCTCACGCTTTTAATAAAAGATGCAATTTGTATGAGATGGTTTATCTGTGGCCCTGTAATACAGGTTATGCCGACACAAATAAGTCCGGAATGCAGTTTTTCCCGCAATACATTATAAAAATCAGGCTCAAAGCGCTGATCCAGAATATCCACCTCTATTCCCGCTTCTATAAGAGGCTGGGCAATATAAAGCAACGATATCGGAATCAGCCGTACCTGATTTGAGTCTGTTTCAGGAAATATCAATAATACTTTGTTATCAATAGACAAGTGAACGTCCACGTAGGTTATGTTTATGGGGCTGCGCCACCCTCTGCCCCGGCAAACCGGTACCCGCATTTATGGGACCAGGAACAAACCTCTACTGCCTGATAGCCGTTCCGGATACGGATAATTCTGCGGAGTTAAGGAGACTAAAGGAGAAATCAATAAAATATTTATCGTAACCTTTGTCCAGCTGAGACTTTATCACAGGACCAGAATTTAATACCCCCCATGTCCCATTGGTTGAGTATGTGCCAAATGGAGTTTTGTACTGACTTCTGTACAACGTGCCGTCATCCTTGGTGATGGTTATAATAACTTGATTATTGGATGTTTCGACTGACTTGAATACACCAACATAACTTGACGGCTGATCAGAGCCGGTATCTCCGCAGCCTGCAAACAACAGGCAAAGTAAAGCAGCCATGCCCAGCAACAGAAACCTTTTCATGATTCCCCCGGATAAACAGGATTGTTTAATATTTAGTAAATGACAGCGCCTTACTCAGTGCCAGATCCTGTTCAAGAAGTTTCTTGCGTAAACGGGATATTGTCTTCTCCGCAAAAAACTGAACCGCTTGAAACCACCATACAGCCGGATTTATTCGCCCACCTGAATATGACAGGGCTTTTAAAACAGGAGCTAAATATTTGGGTGAAAATACTTTTATGACTTCATCGTCCATACTGACAATCATCTGGGCACTGCCCGGATCACCCTGGCGGGCGGTTCTGCCAAAGAGCTGCATATCCACCCGGCGCGACTCATGGCGTTCCGTGGCGATAACATGTAATCCGCCGACTGCAAGCACCTCTTTGTCAACGACTATGTCGGTTCCCCGGCCTGCCATGTTTGTCGCGATGGTTACCTGCCCCCACCTGCCGGCCTCTGCAATAATGCGCGCCTCTTCTTCGTGACGAAGAGCGTTCAGAACAGTGGAGGGAATGCCGGCATCCAATAATCTAGTATAAAGAGCCTCACTATCCCTGACACTTCGTATGCCGACCAGAACTGCCCGCCCATGCGAAATATGATGTTTGATATCCTCGATAACCGTGCGCCATTTATCCTCGTACGATTTCAGTACTATTTCAGGGTAACAAAGCAGTTTTTTAGGCGCGTGTGTCGGTATCTTTACAACCGGCAGATTATATACGGTCCAGAGTTCTTTCTCTACGTTTTGCAGTGTTCCGCTCATTCCGGAAAGATTGTCATACAATCTAAAAAACATCTGAAAGCTCATCTTGATGTGGGCATGCGTAGGATCAGAATTTTCAAGGCGCTCCTTTACCTCAATCGCCTGATGCAGTCCGCCGCTCCAACTTCTTCCGTCCATCATACGACCGGTCTTTTCGTCAACAATGACAATTTTTCCCTGATCAACAACATAATGGACGTCACGGTGATAGCAGTATCTGGCAATGATCGCCTGCTTTACCAGATAAGATGAGCGATCACTGTTTCTCCAGGCAGCGGGCAATCTGTGCGCGGTGGATTCTATTACTTCATTGCCTGATTGGGTAAGAGTGACAAATCTTGCCTGCTGGTTGATGATATAGTCCCGCCCCTGAACAAGCTCCTCCGAAATAGTGAAAGCGGTCCTGACAGCTTCATTTAAAAGAGGGCTGCTGCCGGAAATCGCAATAATAAGTGGTACGGTTGCCTCATCAATCAGTACGCTGTCAGCTTCATCAATGATTGCGGTATGAAGTCCACGCATCACTTTTCCGGTAACAGCGCCATCGGAAACAAGTTTACGGATTCCTTCGCAGGTAATAACGGATTCCGCATCTTCCGCCATCCTGTCACGCAGATAATCCGCCAGCAACTCTTTGCTTGTCGAATAAACAATATCCGGCTTATAAGCCGCCCTGCGCTCCCGTGGCTCTATTGCGGATATAACGTAGCCAACAGACAACCCGCAACGTTCATACAGAGGTCGCATTGATTCCGCATCTCTTTTAGCCAGATAATCGTTGGAGGTGACTACATGGCATGGGCCGCCACTCCAGCCGGTCATCACAGCGGCAATCGCTGCGGTAATTGTTTTGCCCTCGCCGGTCTGCATCTGTATTGCAACACCACGGTTAATTGCCAGAGCCCCCATAATCTGCTCAATATACGGCCTTATGCCCAGAACGCGATAACATACCTCACACAACAGACCCATTACGTAAAATTCAGAAACCTTTTCGACATCATTTCGCGATGCTCTTCTATGGGTCAGTATTTTATCTGAAAGTTCCTCGTCATCCAGTTCAATTGCTGCCAAAGAAAATTTGTAAACCGTGGTGGCATCATTTTTTAAACGCGTAGTAGAGAATTCCATTCTTTTATACCACCCGTACAGGGTGTAAAAAAAGCCATCAACTCCCGTATGAAATTTATAGATATCTCTCATGCATTACGTCCGGTTTTGAATATGCACTGCGAGTCTAAACCTTGTACCGCTTTTGTATGGTCTGTTTAACCAGCCTGTACAACTGAACCGATAGCGGTTCAGGCGGCAGCTTTATCCTTAAAACACCTGAGCGCCCATGAAGTATGTTTGTCTTAACAGCGCTTCCTGATTCTATAGTGCCTATTATCTCGAAAAATGGTTCCACGGTTTTTTTGCCACTTCTATCCGAGGACGAAACTGAAACATCACCGCCGCCAAACCAGCCAAGAGCTGCGGAAGGGAGCTCCTCTTTCTGATAAGGGATAACTATAATATCGTGAACCTTCAATTTTTCAGCGCTGCTTCCATACAGTTTTATCGTTGCGACAAGATTCTTTTCCTTAAACAGGTCAAAGGCCTGCTCCTGGGACACAATTGCCGAACACTTGAAGTTTCCTGAAGAAATAATCGATCCAAGACGGGTTTGACGTTTTAACCAGCGCCCCATAAATGCCCCGGCGTCCGGAGCAACGAAAACACCGGAGTTTTCAGCAACAATGGTTAGTCCAGCTTTTTTCTGTTCAAGGTGGCTTAGCTGGTCCAACAGCATCTGTTTTTGCACGGCAAGAGGCTTTAAATCATCATTTGCCTCGTACATGGCCCGCTGTTTCAGCGCCATATTCTGCTGCAAACCCGCCTTAACGGTAGCAGTTTCAGACTCTAAATCAATATTGGAAAGAATGGCGATCAGATCCCCCTTCGAGATATGATCGCCATTTTTGAAGTACAGTTTATGCAACACCCCCTCTGTTGTCGCATAGATTTTCGAGAACTCTTTTGCCTCCACCACAACCGGGGCGCGAATGGCAAATGGAAAAGGAACAAGGGCAAGCAGAATTATCACCGTTAGCAACGCAAGCAGAGTAACGGTTACTGCCCTCTTTCTGGATCGAACAAGATTCGGATTTTTCGCAAGATATGTAATAAGCGCCTTGGCCGGGAATATCGTAGCTACGGCAATGGATACAACCGCCAGCAACAAACCGATACCCAAGAACTTGTCGGCGATGAACAGGACAATTACTACGGCTATAAAAAACCGGTAGGCTAAACTGGCAACCGCATAGAATGAAAGCCAGAATGCTTCCTTGTTGCTCAGAGACGGGGAGACGGAATGTTCAACAGCAAAGAGGTATTTTTCTATCCAATAGATCCATTGCCGACGTGAGCGCTGGGCAAGATTTGGAATTTCGAGCAAGTCAGAGAGGATATAGTAGGCGTCAAAACGGATCAGCGGGTTGGCGTTAAAGACAAAACTCGATATTGAAGCAACAACCATGACATTAAAGGCAAGCGTATGAAGCAGGCCGTCGCCTGTTTGAGACCAGATTATTGCAGCAACAGCAGCAAAAAAGAAATCCACAAGCATGCCGGCTGATCCGACCAGCATCCGCTGCCAGCGACTTTGAAAAAACCAGCTACTGGTTGCATCCATATACGGAAGAGGCGTAAAGACAAGAAACATTATGCCAACCGTATGCACTGCCCCCCCAAAACGCTTGGTCATGATTGCATGCCCCATTTCATGGAGCAGCTTAAGGAGCGCCAGGGCAATATAGAGATAGAACAGTCTGGAGGGCGCCAACATTCCCTGGGTATTGTCATAAATCAGATGTCTGTTGTCTATCGTCGCCTTTATGCCGGAGACAACAACTATCAACCATATCGTCAGTCCCTTGTTGCTGACAATTCCATTAAGAAACGGCGCGATGATGTTCAGGAATTTATCAGGGTTCCAGAGGGGTATTTTGATCGACATCAACGATACTATTTTGTTTTTAAACTCTTTTTTTCTTTTTTCGGACTGGCGCTCATAAATAAATTCATTGTTTGGCTGATTTTTATAACTGAGCAGATTATTTATATGCAACTGTGAAAGTAGTGATATGACCTCATCCTGGGTTGGCGCGTTATCATCATATTCAGCAATACACTCTTCCCATACTTCATTAATGGTTTTATCCGTTTTCAGCATGACAATAAATTTGTATGCTTCAGCGGTCACCTTGAAGTGGCTGTTGTTAAAACGATCCTTCAGCACATACCACAACTCGCCCCGATAAAACTGTTTCTGAACATCAACCGCATCAAGCAGACTGACCTTGATATTTGCAACTTTATACCATGACTCACTAAACAGGCTCCCTTTCATCTTACCACCACAACTGCATTCTGATAAAGTCAATCAGCCGGTGTGAGATGATCCATATAACTCTCCGCTTGCCAACGTCAATCCTTGCAATTCCGCTCATTCCAGGCCGCCACCACGCCTGCGGCGCATCGTTTATGTCAGCTTTTAGAACAAAAATATTGCCGTCCTTTTGATCCACCTCAGCCATCGGGATAATCTGATCGACAGTAATTGCGAAAGTCTCATTCGGCCTGCTTAGCAGCGACAATCGCCCTTTTTCATGTTCCCTGAATTCACCAATATCACGCTCATGAACCTTTATAGTCAGATACATTGCATCAATTCTGGCGATCTTCAGCAACATATCTCCCTTGGAAACAGGAGCTCCCATCAGCTTTTTGTTGTCACCTTCAACCACGGCGCCATCAAAAGGAGCTTTTACCTCTGCTTGTCCAAGGTGCTGCTGTACACGGGATAATTCCGCTTGAACCTCATCTACACGCGCCTGGGCGATTTTCATATCCGCCAATGCTTCATGTGCCCGGCTCTTTTCAGATTCACGTGTGTAACGGGTTACATCGGCTGAACTCTGCGCAGCTTTCAGTACAAGTTCCTTGGTATCCAGCTTTAACAGCACGTCATTCTTTTTAACCAGATCACCTTCATGAACGTTTACCTCACTGATAATGCCGTCAAAAGGCGCCGACAAATATCCTACGGAATCCGTTTTAAGCGCCGCGCTCCCTTCTATGGTATATTCCAACTCACCAAAAAAGAGATACAGCATGCCAACTAACAAGGCGGCAACCGAAATTTTTACTAAACTATGTTCAACACTTAACAAGCTATCCATCGTGCGTGCCAGAACGGTTGCGCTTCTGGCGCCAAACCATCTGTTTCTATGATGTAACATTCCCAGCCATGGTGAAACCTGGTCCACGAGTACCTTGGTCGCCTCTATGGCGCCATTTTCAAGTTCACTGTTTTTTCTTTCAAGCAGAAGAATTGCCACAACAGAGCCTTGAATGCGCAACGGCACAGAGACAATCTGACATACCTTATAATTATTACAGTAAGCTGAATGCGCCCTGTCCACACAATATGCCTCGCTTAGTGGAGGCCAGGCCAATGAGGTTTCCTGATCAAACGTTTCTTCGTAAACTGCTTCGAGGTCACTGATTATTTCGCTTTGCCGTTCAAAATTTTCCCTGTTGCTGATTGCAACTGCACGAATATAACCATTCTTTATCCAACCGATACTCACTTGTGAACAGTCAAACCGGTACGCCAGTTCATTAACCAGGGTCATACAAGCCAGCAGGAACCGGTTTTTACTGTTTACAATCGTTGCAATATCAATAACGCTGGCCAGCAACCGTTCTCCAGGATTGACCGTTACAGCAGGAATGTTTTGATTATTACGATAATAATTTTCCGGAATGTCTGTAACAAGTTGAATCCTGATTATCAGGTCATTGAATTGCTGCGCGTTGGATTTATCAAGAATTACAAGGAGGATTGATTGATGACCGGTAGTAGAAGTATCGAGCTTGACAACGACTGAGAATGGCTGGGAAAAACCAGGTAGCGGCTTTTCAAGGCGTTCAAAAGCAAAACCGTTTTGCAGTGCCCGCCCGGCCAGATTTTGAGCAAGCTCAACGCCATAATGGATTTCTTCATCACCATAACTCTCATGCAGCGCACACCATTGAGCATTTTGCTCAACATAATGAATTACGAGCGGAGACTTGCTCAACACTCTGATATACTTTAAAAAAGTATCCCAAAATGCGACTTCGTCACCGGCAAAATATCGCAAACCTTTGATTGCCTCAAGAACAGATTTCCCTGTCTCCTCTGTAACAGACTGCTTTATTTCAGACATGGAAGTGGCCTCATCAAATCAATCGGGATCTAAAATAAAATCTGGGCGATAACACCAGGGATAACAGTGCCACTTCTGTTTTCAAACTCCACCTTAACCTTGACCAGAGCACTGGCGCGATCTGCAACTGAAGAAACAAAAACTATTTTTCCTTTTTTCAAGGTCATTGCGTCACCCTCTCGCACCCGCAGTGACACGGGCTTCCCTGCCTTTAATGTTCTGACATATCTTTCTTCTATATTGAAATCAACAACACAGACTGACTTGTCAACAATGGTTACCATCATCTCACCTGCTTTTCCCCATTCACCCTCCTTGATCTTGACAGAGGTCACCGTGCCGCTGATCGGGGCTAGTAAAACATAGCGAGCCAGTACCTCCCGCGAAATATTGTACTCTATCAACTCCTGCTTTTTCTTTGCCTCTGCAACGCTTATCCTGCCATTCAACGTATGATACTGCATTTCAAGATTGGTCACTTCATCATGGCTGATTGATGCCGTACTTTCAAAAAGCTTTTGTGATGAATCAAGAAGTGCTTTCAATATCAAGATATTTTTTTTATTAGCTTCCAGTTCGGCATTATCCTCATATACTTCCTTGCGACGCGCAACCTCCAGACCTTGCAGAATATCATCAAGTTTCAGAAGCTTTTCAGCTTTCAAAACATGATCACCTTCCTTAACGAATATTTTTGAAACTATCCCATCGATTGGTAACGCCAGCTTAACCTCGTACAGGGGATTTACCAACCCTTCAAAGGTTGCCGACGCATGAGTCTGGCCAATTCCAGCGATCAGAACTAAAAAAAGAACCTGCGCTATTATTCTCATTTTATCCTTTCACCGAATAATGCGCCGGACCTACCTGAAAGCGCCTCATCCGAATAGTTCAATGATTGCAGATCAACACCATATTTCACCAGGATTTTACCTGCGGCAATATCGAGCGAAGCTTCAGCCAGCTTATAATTTACAATTCCACTTAGAACCCTGCGTTGATACGTAATATAATCGTCCTGTTTATCAAGCACTGTTTTCAGGCTGGTGCGACCTGCTTTCAATTTCTGCCGCTCTATTTCCAGAAGATCTGTTTTTATACGCAAACCATTTTCCAGATCCTGCAACTGACTCTGGTAATTACCTACCTCACTAAGTTTGCTATGTACTGAATTACCATAACTTTTCGTAAATGCGTCAAGCTCAATTTCTGCCTGTTTGGTTCGCATTCTGGCAATTTTCAGGCTACTGGTTGCCAGTGAGTTGCCGAGCGGAAAAACAAATTTCAATCCTGCTGACCAGTTTAGATACCTGCCATCAGTTAAGTCACGAAATGACTTGTCATAACTACTGTCCAGACTCGTTGAACCAAAAGAACCAAGAAGATCCAACTGAGGTAATAACTGGTTTTCTAAAAATTTAAGCTGAACCCTTTCTTTTTCAAGTTTTTGCCTGGCGACCCTGTATTCAGGCCATTTACTGATGGAAGCATTTATATAGCTTTCCGCATCCTGCAACATGTCACGGTTTTCAAAGGGATTGTCTATAGCCAGCAGCTGAGCATTCTTTATATCAGCGAATGAAATATTCAATAACGTCAGCAACTGATTCTGCGCTTCATCCACTTTGCTTTTGGCATTATAGAGTTCGGCCTTCCTTATATTCACCGCACTTACATTCTCCAGATATTCGGTCTGAGCGATTTTCCCCGCCTCTGCCCTGATTTTCAGGTCTTTTATAGCATCTTCAGCAATTATCAAGGATTTTTCCCAACTGTTAAGAATCTGCTGGGCGCCGTACAATTTCCAATATACTTGAACCGTAAAACCAACCAACTCCATCAATTTTTGTTCGAATTTATCTGAATCAATATTGCTCTGTAATTCGGCAAGTCTGATTTTTGACATTGTAGATTTTGAACCGAATCCTTTTAAAAGCGGCTGTGTCAGGGTTAATTTCAGGCCGTTATCATACTCGTGATGATACGATTTGTACTGATCAATAGAAGAACTACTTCTTTTGTTCTGATTAAACGTTACATCCCAAAGAGTACCTAACGGTAAAAGTCCACTCAAGCCGACCTCAAGGCTGTCGGTGCTGTCTGAATATTCATATGCATGTCTATTAACCGCATCTTCAGCTCCGTTTTGTGAGCGTGCTCTTTTAGATTGCAGTAATGTTTGAAATACTGTGTCAAAGACTCCACCTTCAGCCAATACCTGCTCCTGAGACATTTTAGCCTGAAGGTAGTCATTCATTGCGCTGGAATTCCTGACAACGGATTCATGTACTATTTTTTGAAGCGATATTTGTATAGTTGCAACCTCTCGTCGCTGTGAAGGAGTCTGCTCATTGCAATACGCCACCTGAAACAGCCCTGGCAGACTAGAGAGCGTCACCCACAAAATACCAACAAGTTTTATTTTTTTCATGCATTGGCCCAGGTGGAATTATTAAAATGACATGCAGGGGCGAATATTGTTTCGCCCCTGCATGGAGGATTGTACGAAAACTATATATCATATTTTTCAGAGGCATTACCAGATCAGAACATCATATCCTCAATCCAATACTCGAACATCAACGGTTCATGGGTATTCTTTACAATCATCTGATCAAATGCAGCGGTTCCAAATGTTGGAATAATGCCGCTTCCATCAATCCCCAATACATCACTGTTCAATTCGGCGCTGTTATACTGGCTGACGCTGGTATCTATAACAGAGTATGTACTTTTGGATGTATCAGCATTACTGGCCGTTTGTTTAAACAGGGAGAGGTCAACCGGTACAATCCTTAGGGTTGATGATGGTGTTACTTGCGATTGGCTTCTGACTGTATCGGATTTGGCAGAGAGGTATTCAAGGAGTTGGAAGTCAAGGTCCTTTGTGTATTGCCAGTTTTCCACATTTTTTGTGGCAGCAGTGGGTGTTACTGCTGATGATTGCGCTACTGAAGGGATTGCTGTTTTTGTCGGGACAATGAATCCTTCATTGACTAATTGGAGTGACCAGCCGTCGTTTTCGCGTAATATTCCGGTTACGTTTTGTCCAATCTGGTAGTCCATTTTTGCTGCGGTGGCTGAGTAGCTTGCCACAAATACTCTGTCTACTTTTGTTTCTATCGCTTGGGTGCGCATTTCGGCGATTACCTGGTCGTCCGGTTTTGCACTTGTGTTTATGATGCCGTGGCCAATTATGTTGAGTGCGGTTGCGGTTATGTTGATAGCGGCGTCGTTGCCGGTGTCTATGATTTCGCCGGTCGCCCCGACTTTCAGGGTTACGACGCCGTTCGTGGCAATGATGGTTGCTGCTTCGATATTGGTTCCGGCGCCGTAGAAGACCGAGCCGCCTGTGGCGGTTGCAGTTGTGGCTGTGGCTGACATTTTGATGTTGTTGCCAGCTTCTATAGTGACATCGTGGGCTGTAAACGCCGTGTTCTGGTTGATGTTGGAGCTGGCGCCGTCGGCTTGCAGTTGTATGGCGCCGTTTGCTGTTATGTCGCCATCGGTGGTGATGCTGCCGTTGGTGGTTTGCAGGACAATATTGCCACTGCTGACAAGGTTGTTCTGTGCCGGGTCAATAATGGTGGATGTTGTCAGGCTGCCGTTGGTGTCTACGCGGTTGATTGTTATGGCGGCTACAGCGCCGATGATAATGTCGGTGCTTTCGGTGATGAATAGTCCGTTGCTTCCCACGTTGGCCGATAGGGTTGTTATTGTTGTTTCAAGGTGATTGGCGTTGCTGCCGACGCCTGCCCCGGCGAAGATTCTCAAGTCGGTGGCGATAATGTTGGTATTCGTGTCGCCGCCGTCAAGGATTGAGCCGCCGGATATAAGCGAGACATTTGCCGTGCCGGAGTTCAGGCTGCCAAGGGTTATGTCGTTGCCAGCTTCATAACGGATAGCCTGATTGTTCGTTGCGCTGGTAGCTCCGTCGGACATGGTGACATAACCATCGGCCAGAACATCGATAGTCTTGCCTGGAGCGGTTACCGTCAAGTCTCCAGCCGCCGTCTGAATAATGTTGTCTTTGGCGTGCAGGCTGATGTTGCCGTTTGTGCTGGTTACAAAGGTGTTTAGTGTGATGTCGGCGGTGTTGACTTCGTCTGTTTCTCCGGCGCTTATCAGGATGTTGTTTCCAGCGGTTATTCCGGCGGAGTTTGCCGGGCCGTTGATTGTTATAGAGCCGTTTTCTGCTGCAAGTATG